>Ga0075480_10000406_pt1 | contig 25151 bp, 20 predicted proteins | sample DEB08_DNA_7_FD_81590 | JGI IMG/M metagenome (GOLD analysis project Ga0075480, IMG submission 81590) | Aqueous microbial communities from the Delaware River and Bay under freshwater to marine salinity gradient to study organic matter... | ecosystem: Environmental > Aquatic > Marine > Coastal ... | reverse complement strand
CACCAGACATTCTCGCAAGGTTCAGCGTTGCATGTGTACCAGCCCGTCGCTTGGCGCGCTGCCATCGCACTACTGAGTGCACAACACTCTCGTTCACTCCTGCTCCGAAGATATCATCTCGAACCGATACCTTCTTTACCTCTGACCCTGATGTATTCACTACTGCTAGTTCCATCTCTTTCTCTCTCTATCTGATGAATGCTCTTTAGGCTACCTTTGCGACCTTCTTTTGAGCTTTGTGAACCATAACTATCCCATTGATAGGACCAGGCACGGCGCCTTTGACCAACAAAAGATTCTTCTCTGGAATGACATCGACCACCTGAAGGTTCATCTTCGTCACAGTCTTTGACCCCATGTGTCCTGGCATTTTCTGGTTTTTCCAAACTCGTCCTGGGAATTTTCGGCAACCAATTGAACCGATATGTCTTCGCATTTCGTGAGTACCGCGAGTTGCTGGCTGACCCCGAACTCCAAATCTTCTCACAACGCCTTGGAACCCTTTTCCCTTCGATACCCCAGAGACATCAAGGTACTGACCTTTCTCAAATACATCCGAAACGCCAAGTTCTTTTCCAATTTCCGCCCATCCAAGCTCTTCTACATCACACCGAACTTCACGAAGGTGATAAAAGGCTCCTTTGCCCGCCTTTGAACAATGTCCGGTTCTCGCCTTATTTACTCGTTGCGGCTTCTTCGGTTCGAACCCGAGCTGCACGGCACTATAGCCATCATTCTGCTCAGTCTTCACCTGCACTACCACATTTGGTCCCGTCTGAATGACGGACACGGGCACTGCCGCACCATCTTCAGAAAAAATCTGGGTCATACCAAGCTTTTTCCCTATGAGCCCTTCTTTGTATTGACGTACTGTTGCCATGACTTTCTTCCGCTCTTTCTCGTTCGTTCCTAACACCCGATCACTGCACTTCACATTTACTGAAGCTTCAACTCAACATCGATTCCTGTTGAAAGCTCCAACTTGCCCAACTCATCAATTGTTTGCTGGGTTGGTTCAAGAATATCTAATAAGCGCTTGTGGGTTCGAATCTCAAACTGCTCCCTCGACTTCTTATCGATAAAAGTCGATCGGTTCACTGTGTATTTCTCAATGCGAGTCGGCAATGGAATTGGTCCGGCCACCCGACCACCAGTTCGACGAACTGTCGAAACAATTTCCGTAACCGCTGTATCTAGAAGCTTATGGTCGTATCCCTTAAGACGTATTCTGATTAACTGACCACCTATCATACCAAACTACTCCTGCTGCTTTCCTAATCCTCAACTCTTGGAGGAAGTATCAAACCTTTACCAGCTCCAACTCTTTAAAGAAATTTTCTCAAGGGTGAATTGCTCACTCTATCGATTACTCGCTCGCCTCATTATCGACGTTCCTGCACACAGAAACTGTCAAGCATCTCAATGCAACGCGTCCCGTTCCGCCTATAAGTTCTCTCAAACTCACACCCCGCAAGCCAAGGAGAGGTAAGCCAAGGAGAGGTAAGCCAGAGCAAACCTTCAAACTTTGAGAGCAGAGCGCTGTAACGCCGAGCACAGAGAACGAACACTATGGACTAAGTCCGATTTCTTTTCAACGCAACGGGCCCCGTGAGAAAAAAAAATTGTAATTTTACGCCTCTTATCCCAAAGTTTGCTCACCACCCCCTGAACGACGGTCCGCGTCCAAACACCATAAGCTACTGAAATTACATGTTTTTAGCAGACTCTTCCAACCGTGCGTGAATCCAACCCTCAACCAGTCGTATTCTGGCTCCCCTTTGGAACCAAGCTCAGCCATCGAAGACAAAAAAACCGGCTACAAGAGCCGGTTTTTTATCTTTCTGTTGGGGGAGTCTCGCCTCTAACGAGGCTGGGCTCCCTCCTCAGTTGCCTTCATTACTCAACAACTTCGGTTACAACACCAGAACCTACAGTCCGTCCACCCTCACGGATAGCAAAGCGTACTTGCTTTTCAAGAGCGATAGGCTGATGGAGCTCAACATCAAGAGTGATGTTGTCACCTGGCATCGCCATCTCTACTCCCTCTGGAAGGTTAATCGACCCTGTTACGTCAGTTGTTCTGAAGTAGAACTGCGGACGATATCCTGTGAAGAACGGCTTATGACGTCCACCTTCTTCCTTCTTCAAGATGTATGCTTCCGCCTTGAACTTCTTGTGTGGTGTGATTGAACCTGTCTTCGCAATTACCTGCCCACGCTCAATCTCATCGCGCTTCAGTCCCCTGAGAAGCAGACCAACGTTGTCCCCTGCCTGCCCCTGGTCAAGCATTTTACGGAACATCTCAACACCAGTGATAGTTGTTTTCTGCGTGTCACTGAGACCAACGATCTCAATTTCCTCACCGACCTTCACAACTCCCCGCTCGATACGACCAGTCGCTACAGTTCCTCGACCTTCGATTGAGAATACATCTTCAATCGGCATCAAGAATGGCTTGTCAACATCACGCTCAGGCACAGGAATGTACTCGTCAATGGTGCTCAATAGCCGGTCAATGCTCCCGATACCGAGATCATCATTATCGCCGTTTAGTGCCTTCAGAGCACTCCCTTTTACCACTGGAGTATCATCTCCTGGGAACCCGTACTCATTCAAGAGATCACGAACTTCCATTTCAACAAGCTCTAGTAATTCTTCATCATCAACGATGTCTACTTTGTTGAGGAATACAACAATCTTTGGAACACCTACTTGACGAGCAAGAAGGATATGCTCTCGTGTCTGAGGCATTGGTCCATCCGCTGCACTTACAACGAGGATTGCTCCGTCCATCTGCGCAGCACCAGTGATCATGTTCTTCACATAATCTGCGTGTCCTGGACAGTCAACGTGTGCATAGTGCCGGCTCTCTGTTTCGTACTCAACGTGAGCACTTGCAATAGTAACCGTTTTCGTCTCATCTCGCTCGGTTCCACCCTTCGCGATGTCCTTGTATGAAAGTCCTGTAGCTAAACTTCTTGATGCTTGAGTGTTCACAAGCGCCGCTGTTAGCGTAGTCTTTCCGTGGTCAACGTGCCCAATAGTTCCGACGTTTACGTGCGGCTTGGTCCGTTCAAACTTCTCCTTTCCCATAATGCCAATCCTTAAGTAATTATCTCTACTTTACAATACTTACCATAAGAGCGAGCTCTCGCCCACTCTCTTCGGAGGTAACTCATTTAACACTCCCAGTGATGCCTTCCTCCTTAGCGAACTTCGCGGAATAGGGCTAACCTCATCGGAATAAGCCCGTAGACTACTGAGAAGCGATAGTTTCTGCAATATGCGAGGGAACTTCCTCATAATGGTCGTATTCCATTGAGAAATTCGCCCGCCCCTGCGTATTAGAACGCAAATCCGTAGCATAACCAAACATTTCAGCAAGTGGAACCTCTGCCGAGATTACCTGCCCGCCACCACGAGTGTCCATACCGAGGATCTTGGCTCTTCGCCTGTTCAAGTCCCCAACAACATTACTCGTAAACTCCTCAGGAGCCACAACCTCTACTTTCATAACCGGCTCCAGAAGCTTTACTCCCGCCTTCCGGGCTGCTTCCTTCACGCACATTGAACCTGCTATCTTAAACGCCATTTCACTGGAGTCAACCTCATGGAAGCTTCCATAGTACAGGCTCACCCGTATATCGATTAATGGATATCCAGCGTAAATTCCACCCCGAAGAGCCTCTTCAACCCCATTTTTGACCGCGGGGACGTACTCTTTTGGAATAATGCCGCCCTTGATCTCATCAACAAACTCAAAACCACTGCCAGAGGACAATGGCTCAAGGCGTAAAAACACATGTCCGAACTGTCCTCTCCCTCCCGTTTGCTTGGCGTACTTGAGCTCATGCTCCGTCTTTGGAGCGACAATGGTCTCCCGATATGCTACCTGAGGCTTTCCAACGGTGGTTTGAACAGAGAACTCCCTCTCAAGTCGACTTTTAATGATCTCAAGATGAAGCTCCCCCATGCCGTGTAGGATCGTCTGCCCACTTTCAGGGTCCGTCTCCATACGAAGTGATGGGTCCTCCTTCGCCAGTTTCACCAGCGCTAGCCCCATTTTTTCTTCATCGGCTTTTGACTTTGGCTCAATAGCCACACCGATTACTGGATCGGGAGCGTATATACTTTCAAGAAGAATGGGTTGCGAAACTTCGCACAACGTATCTCCTGTGAAGGTTTCTTTCAATCCAACTGCCGCCCCGATATCACCAACACCAATACGCTTGACCTCCTCTCGATCATCAGCATGCATTCGAACGAGTCTTCCGATTCTCTCTTTTTTTCCTCGAGTTGCATTCAAGATCGTCGCTCCTGTCTCCAGAACTCCAGAATACACTCGGAAAAACGTGAGCACTCCCACAAATGGATCTGTCACTATTTTAAAGGCAAGCGCACTGAACGGCTCACTTTCATCAGCAGTGCGAACTACAGGAACCTCTTCCCCTTCCTTTGAATCAGGCTTAAAACCGTGAACTGGGGGAACGTCAAGGGGAGAAGGGAGATAGTGGATTACTGCATCGAGCAGTGGCTGAACCCCTTTATTCTTGAAAGAGCTCCCCCCTAATACTGGATATATTTGTCGCGCTAAAGTGCCTTTTCGAATGCAAGAACGAATCTCATCAGGGGTTAACTCCTCACCAGAAAGGTAACGCTCCATGAAGTGATCATCACAGTCAGCGATACTCTCAAAGAGAAACTCTCTTGCAGACATCACTTTATCCATCAACTCGTCAGGAACATCTCGCGTTTCGTATTGCGCCCCTTTTGACTCATCAATGTAGTAATACGCCTTCATTTCTACGAGGTCGACAACTCCAGCAAACTCACCCTCTTGCCCGATCATAACCTGGAGGGGAACGGCCTTAGCCCCAAGTCGCTCACGGATTGTACTCACCGCATAGTCAAAATCGGCCCCGGTCTTATCCATTTTATTTATGAAGCAAAAACGAGGAACTCCGAATTTGGTTGCCTGACGCCACACCGTCTCTGACTGAGGCTCTACCCCGTTGACTGCATCAAAAACGGCAACGGCTCCATCGAGTACCCGCAGACTTCGCTCTACCTCAATGGTGAAGTCCACGTGTCCTGGGGTATCAATGATATTGACTTTATGCTCTGGCAATCCTCCTTCAGCTCCCGACCAACTACACGTTGTTGCCGCCGAGGTGATGGTAATCCCACGCTCCTGCTCCAACTCCATATAGTCCATGGTGGCAGCACCTTCGTGCACTTCTCCAATTTTGTAATTAATCCCGGTATAGAAAAGAATGCGTTCTGTAGTAGTCGTCTTACCAGCATCGATATGAGCCATGATTCCGATATTACGGGTTTTTGAGAGGTCCATCGTTGATGTTGTTTTCTTTGACACTATCTACCTCTTAGAGAAATGGGAATGTACTCTGAGGAACCCTCCGAAGCCGAACAGGCTCTCCATAAAACGTAGCCCCCACAAGACACAGCCCCCACAAGACACAGCCCCTATACTAACCAAAAAACTCGATTTGTATACAGGACGGCATGTTGCTTACACAGAAGGCGCTTATATGAAAGGAACGGAGCTCAGTGAGCTAGCACCCCACACTGAACGATGCTGATTTGGGTGCAATACAGCTCTTGAACAATACAGAGCCACTACCGCGAACAATTCTGCTACTGCGAACAATTCTACCAGCGAAAGTGTGCAAATGCTTTGTTTGCTTCCGCCATCCGATGGGTATCTTCACGCTTCTTAACGGCTGCTCCTCTGTTTTCATGAGCCTCAAGCAACTCACCCGCTAGCCTGTCTGCAAGTGTTCTTTCGCTTCGTCCTTCAGTAGCGATCTTTAACCACCGAAGAGCTAACGCCTGTCCTCTTTTCGGATTGACCTCCGTTGGCACCTGATAGTTCGCACCACCCACCCGTCTGGATCGCACTTCCACCGAAGGCTGAATGTTGTTGAGTGCTTTGTGAAAAATCTGAAGCGGGTCCTCTTTTGTTCTATCGCTGATCTTATCTAGCGCATCGTACAACCCTCTTTCGGCAACGCTCTTCTTCCCGTCTTTCATCAGGATGTTCACGGCCTTTGCAAATACCACATCGTGATACCGCGGATCTGGTAAAATATCTCTCGTAAAATCTTTCTTCTTTCGTGTCATTTCTCTCTTACCCGACTTCCAAAAAATAATCTGCTGATTCCCAACTATTACTTAGGGCGCTTCGCTCCATACTTTGAGCGACCTTGCTTTCGATCCTGCACACCATGAGCCTCAAGCTTTCCACGTATAATATGGTAGCGAACCCCCGGTAAGTCCTTCACCCGTCCACCACGGATAAGAACCACTGAGTGCTCTTGCAGATTGTGCCCAACGCCTGGGATGTAACTTGTTACTTCCACTCCGGTAGTAAGTCTTACCCGCGCTACTTTTCTCAATGCAGAATTCGGCTTCTTTGGTGTCTGAGTGTACACCCGAGTACAAACACCTCTTCTTTGAGGACACTGCTTTAACGCCGGACACTTGACCCTCGAACTCTTTGAGCCCCGACGCTTTCTCACCAATTGGTTAATCGTTGGCATAATCTAACTTTTCTATTCAACGTATACACTTGATCAGATCTCTCGTTTTCCGAGCGATCTTCCACTTCTAGCTCTAAAAAATGAAGGCTAAGGGTACGGGTTTCTTTCAGAATACTCAACCTCTCGGCCTTTTTTTCTGACCGGAGTCAATAAAAACCTCCTGAAAGGTGGGACTTACCTGGCCAATCTCTTGGTAGGAATCGCTAGATCCCTATATTTACTGAACTTCTAGAGCAAGTCTTCCTCCTCCACAGTGGCTTTTCATACGTATTAAGCAACCACCTATCAGCTCCGAAGCGTTTTATTTCACTCCCCAGGTCTTTCTCAAATATGGTTTTCTTCCCGACCCTTCAGCATAGCTCTCATAATGCCACGAATTCTTTTTGTAATATTCTTGGTGACCTTCTTCAGCTCTGTAGAACTGGCTGGCTGGCACTATCTCAGTGACAATCGGAGAAGAGAACTTCCCTGAATCATCGAGCTCTTGCCTTGACTGTTGTGCAAGTTCAAGCTGCTCTTTTGAGTGATAAAAAATTGCCGTTCGATAATGTTCTCCCTTATCTGCGAACTGCCCATCACTCTGAGTTGGATCAATGGACTGCCAAAAAGCTTGAAGTAGTGCTTCATATCCTACTCGAGAAGCATCGAAGATAACTTCTATCACCTCACGGTGACCAGTATTGCCTTGGCACACCTCCTCATATCCTGGATTTTCAGTTTCCCCTCCAGAAAACCCAACCGAGGTGCTCAGCACTCCATCGATACGGTCAAAAACGGGCTGAAGACACCAAAAACATCCCCCTGCAAATGTTGCTCTCTCTTCTTGCATGCATCTCTCCCCGTTTTATTCGCTAAGCCCTTCTCTATTCTGTGACCTCCCTCTCCAAAACACCAATAAAAAAGGGGCATATAGCCCCTTTTTTATTGGTGTTGTTATCTCCAAAGAGATAACAACTTCATTTTTAATGTCGCAGTATTCCTATGCAATACCTTCGTCATTAAAGAATGTTCCAACGAGCGAGCGGAGTAAGAACGCTCCAACTGCTACCGCTAGAAGTCCTAGTGCGGCTCTGTACTGACCAAAGGCAGAAGAAACAATCGCTAGCAAACCAGCTGAAACCATAATCAACGCTCCAAAGCTTCCTTCCAGGTAAACGAAGATGGCATTAATTACGTTGTCTACACGCTCATCGTTATATTCTATCTCATATCGGTCCTGAAGCTGTGCTAAGGACATATCTTGAGAGCCGATGAGTAAAATTCCCAGACCAGCAATAAAGCTCATAGCGAGCCCCTGCATTTTACTTGGAGCTGCCAGGACAGCACCAACATATTGTCCAGACGTGATATAGAGTTTTTTTACTTTATTAAACATGGTGTTTCCTCACTAAAGAAACCAATTAATTAAAACCGACCCGAGCCATTTTTTCGGGTCCCAGACTATACAATCGTTATGGGGGCTTATTTCATGTTGTTGCACAAAAGATATTTTTTCTGGTGCTACACACTGATAACACTGAGAAAAAAACAAGTCACCACAAACCATTCGTAAATCCAAGACCTTATCCCTATTTTACCAAAAATATAGAAGGTTTCGGAAGAGCATAAGTAGGGCATTCACCTTAGAATTCAAGGCAATTTGAATGAAAACAGTGAGTTATATATTCAAGAGCTCACAATCCCAAAAAGAGTAGAGCTAAAACAACCGGGGTTAATTAGAAACAAAAGTGCCGATAAAGACCAAAATGGGGTTTTGAAGACGCTATTGCCGCCTGATCATCAGCGACAATAGCGTCCGTCCACTCAAGCACAAATCAAGGGAACCGAGTCGCTAGAGCAAGCCAGCGAGAGATTCAAGAGATGTCTGTCCAATCCTGAACTCCTCTTGTTTTTCCTCTTCCTCTTCACCCTCAACCTTAATCTCTTTTTCCTGGTAGACATCAACCCCAGAACCCGCTGGAATCAGTCGGCCCATGATGACGTTCTCTTTCAAGCCATTCAGGTTATCAACAGCTCCATTCACAGCAGCCTCTGTGAGAACTTTCGTTGTCTCTTGGAAGCTTGCCGCCGAAATGAAGGAATCAGTTGCAAGAGCTGCCTTGGTAATTCCGAGTAGAAGTGGCTCATACGCTGCTGGTTGCTTCCCTTCGGAAACTAACCGCTCGTTCTCCGCCATTACTCGGAACCGATCCTCATGTACCCCTGGTAAAAAGTCACTGTCTCCTAGTTCGGTAATCATCACCCGTCTCAACATTTGACGAACAACGACTTCGATGTGCTTATCGTTTATTCTTACCCCTTGCAGTCGGTAGATTTCTTGGATTTCGTTCACAAGATAGGCCGCTAGAGCATGTTCACCGTGAATCCGAAGGATGTCATGTGGGTTTGTTGCACCATCAGTAAGTGCTTCACCAGCTTTCACGAAGTCACCTTTCTGCACAGCGATGTGCTTTGTTTTCGGCACAAGGTACTCGACTGGTTCCCCATACTCTGGAGTGAGAATCATGCGTCTTTTACCGCGTGAGTCCTCACCAAAGTCTATTACTCCGTCCACATCTGCAATCACCGATGGATCTTTTGGTTTTCGCGCCTCAAAAAGCTCGACCACACGCGGAAGACCACCAGTAATATCCTTTGGCTTCGTTGTCGCCCGCTCCCTCTTTGCAATCACATCACCAGCATCGATATCCGCGTTGTGCTCAACAACCAGTCGGACACCTACGGGAAGGTTATAGACTTTTGTTTCGCCATCCTCCCCATAAATAACCACTCGAGGCTTGAGATCAGACGCCTTATTCTTCGCCGACACGATTTCTCGCTCAGCAAAGCCTGTACGCTCATCGGTACGCTCCTCCATCGTGTGCTCGTTCACATCTTGCCACTCAACACGCCCTGCGACCTCAGAAAGAATTGGAATAGAGAACGGATCCCACTCAGCAATTAACTGACCAGACTTCACCTCTTGTCCTTCTTTCACGTGGAGCCGAGCACCGTAGACTAGTCCATGCCGCTCCTTCTCTCGACTACCATCGTTTTCGTCAACAATAGTCATGTCGCTTTTGCGGCTCATTACGACCTGACTACCATCACGTCGAGTTGCTAAACGTACGTTATCGAGCTTCACTACTCCCGGGAACCTCGTCTCAAGAGATGATTGCTCAGACTTACCAGAAGCAGTTCCTCCAATATGGAACGTTCTCATCGTTAGCTGTGTCCCAGGCTCACCGATAGACTGAGCAGCGATAACTCCAACTGCCTCACCGATGTTAACCACATGACCACGAGCCAAATCTCTTCCATAACAGAGGATACATACCCCTCGGTCACTCTGACAGGTTAGAGGAGAGCGAATTGAAACAACTTCAATTCCAGCCTCATTGATCTTGGTACACTTCTCTTCGTCAATTTCTTCATTCCGAGCAACAAGAGTCTCGTTCGTTATTGGGTCTGTAATATCTTCCGATGCAATGCGCCCCAAAATACGGTTTGAGAGTGATTCAATCTCTTCACCGCCCTCGACAAGAGCCATCATTTCCAGGCCGTTCGTTGTCTCACAGTCAGGAGTGGTAACGATGCAATCTTGAGAAACATCGACCAACCTTCTCGTAAGATACCCTGAGTTCGCTGTCTTCAGAGCCGTATCAGCCAGACCTTTTCTCGCTCCATGCGTCGAGACGAAGTACTGAAGAACACTCAGCCCCTCTCGGAGATTCGCTTTGATGGGCTGTTCAATAATCGAACCATCTGGCTTTGCCATCAGACCCCGCATTCCGCCCAGCTGTCTGATTTGCTGCGTAGAACCCCTCGCTCCTGAGTCCGCCATAATGAAGATCGAATTGAACGACGCTCCATCACGAGAGTTTTGCCCCGACTCATCCGAAAAAGTCTGAGTAGAGATATTTGTCATGAGGTCATCAGTAATCCGATCGGTAACATCTGACCAGATATCAATCACCTTATTGTAGCGTTCCCCAGATGTAATGAGACCTTCCTGGTATTGCCCTTCAATCTCACCAACTTTTGAATCCGCTTCGTCAAGGATTCGATACTTCGCTTCTGGAATCGCCATGTCTTTAATACCGATACTGATGCCCGCTATTGTGGCAAACCGATATCCGACATCCTTCAGTCGATCACAAAGAAGTACTGTAGCTTTGTTACCAGAAACACGGAAACACTCATCAATAAGACCCGAGATCTCTTTCTTCTTCATCACCTTGTTGAAGTGTGAAAAGGGAAGAACATCTGGACACAGACCGTGAAGTAGTACCCGACCAACGGTAGTCTCCGCCAACTCACCCTTCACTCTGCATTGAACTTTTGCCTGGAGATCAATATCCCCTGACTCCCACGCCAGGTGTAATTCATCGAAACCAGAGAAGACTCGCCCCTCGCCTTTCGCGAATGGCCGCTCTCTCGTCATGTAATACAGACCAAGAACAATATCTTGAGAAGGAACAATAATCGGCTTACCACTCGCCGGAGATAGAATATTATTGGTCGACATCATGAGCACTCGAGCTTCTACCTGAGCCTCAATAGAGAGCGGCACGTGCACCGCCATCTGGTCACCATCAAAGTCAGCGTTGAAGGCAGTACACACAAGTGGGTGAAGCCTTATAGCCTTTCCTTCGATCAAGAGAGGCTCGAACGCTTGAATACCGAGTCGGTGCAGTGTCGGTGCCCGGTTCAACATCACTGGATGCTCTTTAATGACCTCATCCAAGATATCCCAAACCACTGACTTCTGCTTCTCAACCATCTTCTTTGCAGACTTGATAGTTGTCACATATCCGCGCTCCTCTAGCTTGTTGTAAATAAACGGCTTAAAGAGCTCGAGTGCCATTTTCTTCGGGATACCACACTGATGGAGCCGCATTTCTGGGCCGATAACAATCACCGAACGACCGGAGTAATCAACCCGCTTTCCAAGCAGGTTTTGACGGAATCGCCCCCCCTTCCCTTTCAACATGTCACTCAAAGACTTCAGCGGCCTTTTGTTTGGACCAGTAATAGTTCTGCCACGTCGGCCGTTATCAAATAACGCATCCACAGATTCTTGTAACATCCGCTTTTCGTTACGAACAATGATGTCTGGAGCGTTTAGCTCGATCAGCCTCTTCAAACGGTTATTTCGGTTGATAACTCGTCGATACAAGTCATTCAAATCACTGGTTGCAAACCGTCCTCCATCAAGAGGCACAAGAGGTCGTAGATCTGGTGGAATGACTGGAATCACAGTAAGGATCATCCACTCGGGCTTGTTCCCACTTTTAAGGAACGAAGAAAGCACCTTAAGACGCTTCGTATATTTTTTTCTCTTCGCTTCAGAACTCACATCCACAAGGTCTTGTCGCAACTTGTGACATTCAGCTTCCACATCGATATTCTGAAGCATTTTGTAGACCGTATCAGCGCCCATCCCCGCTTCAAAGCTCGTGCCGTGTTCCATACGGAGCGAGCGATAATCCTTCTCCGTAAGCAACTCACCGTACTCTAAGCCAGTATCCCCGGCTTCGGTGACAATATAGCTTTCAAAATAGAGAACTTTCTCTAAGTCCCGAAGAGTGATGTCAATTGCGGTTGCGATTCGGCTCGGCAAACTCTTGAGAAACCAGATATGCGCAACAGGACACGCCAATTCAATATGTCCAATGCGCTCGCGCCGTACTTTAGACTGAATAACCTCTACGCCGCACTTCTCACACACGACTCCGCGGTGACGAAGCCTTTTATACTTTCCGCAGATACACTCATAATCCTTGACGGGACCAAATATTTTGGCGCAAAACAGACCATCCCGCTCAGGTTTTAGCGTACGATAGTTAATCGTCTCTGGTTTCGTTACCTCACCGAAAGACCAGCTCCGCACTTTTTCTGGACTCGCTAACGAGATCTGTAGCGCGTTAAATTTTACTGGATTCTTTGGCTTCTCAAATAAACTAAAGAGATCATCCATTGTGTGTTTTCCTCTATAAGCGAAAGCTAAAATTTTCTATGCAAGACCTACCAATCAGTTATCCAATCGCAAGCTCAGTACTCCCCGAGGCCGCATCGGATCCTACCTGAAGGGACCCCTCTCCCTCCTCGGCTTCTTCCAGATCCTCCTCAGAAGGCTCTTCAACCAATTCAACATTCAAACCAAGTGATTGAAGCTCTTTCATCATTACGTTGAACGACTCAGGCAATCCAGGCTCGAGCACATGCTCACCTTTCACGATCGACTCATACATTCGGGTTCTACCACTTACATCGTCTGACTTGACGGTCAAAAACTCCTGCAAGCTGTATGCTGCTCCGTATGCATAAAGTGCCCATACCTCCATCTCACCAAGTCGCTGCCCACCAAACTGAGCTTTCCCGCCCAACGGCTGCTGGGTAACAAGCGAGTAAGGTCCTATTGAGCGCGCGTGAATCTTGTCATCAACCAGGTGATCCAGTTTCAACACATGCATCACCCCGACCGTGACCTGTTCTTTAAACGGCTCTCCAGAGCGACCATCATAGAGCTGCACCTGCCCCGAAGCGTTTTGGCCGGTTACTTGGAGCATATCCGCAATATCATCTTCGGTCGCAGCGTCAAACACAGGTGTGGCAAAATGCACTCCCTTCATTTCTCTACGACCCAGCTCTAACACACCTTCATCAGACAACTTGTTAATGAATGACATGTCCTTCGAACTGTTCATCACATGCACGAGAAGCCCACGAATCTTATCCGCTACTTCCTTCTTTAACTGTGAGGTAGATTCAGTTCGAGGCGCTCCAGAAATTGGATCTATTACTTTATCCAATTCTTCGCGCAGAATTCTTCCGACATTCCACGCCGTCCATCCGAGATGCGTCTCAAGAATCTGCCCAATGTTCATTCGTGAAGGAACCCCAAGAGGGTTCAGCACGACATCCACGGGCGTTCCATCAGCGAGGTACGGCATATCTTCCTGAGGCACGATACGTGAAAGCACCCCCTTGTTTCCGTGCCGCCCAGCAAGCTTATCTCCCACCTGCAGCTTGCGCTTGATGGCGATAAATACCTTGACCATCTTAATCACGCCAGGAGCAAGCTCATCGCCTTCTTTTAACCGTTCGATCTTTTCATTAAGCAGTGCGCGCTTACTATTCATGAGCTGTCCAGTTCGGACAACAACCTGATTAATACGCTCTTGCAGACTCTCATCCCCAACCTGAATATCCCGCTGGTACTCAAACGGAATAGAAGCAAGTATTTCAGGAGTTAACTCTACGCCCTTCGCCACAAGCTCCGCCCGACTCTCATCCACAAGACGTGCAGTGGTTGACTTTCCAACCAGTAACTCTTGGATCTCTTTGAGAGCAGCATCGCGAATAATATTCACTTCGTCCCGATAATCACCCTCAAGCCTCGCCTGCTCGCGCTCTTCGATCTGAATTGAACGCTCGTCCTTATCAGTTCCCTTCCGAGCAAAGACTTGAGTCGCAATGATAGTTCCTTCTACTCCCGGAGGAAGTTTGAGGCTTGTATCCCGAACCTCTCCAGCTTTTTCCCCGAAAATTGCTCGTAGGAGCTTCTCTTCAGGACTGAGCTGCGTCTCACTCTTCGGCGTAATCTTTCCGACAAGAATATCCCCAGGGGCTACTTCAGCACCAATCCGAATAATTCCAGAATCGTCAAGATCCTTCAGGGCCTCTTCACCAACATTTGGGATATCACGGGTAATTTCTTCCTTACCAAGCTTGGTATCTCGAGCAACGCACTCAAATTCCTCAATATGAATCGAGGTGAAGATATCATCCTTCACCAAGTTCTCATTGATAAGAATCGAATCCTCAAAGTTGTACCCGTTCCAAGGCATGAAGGCGACAAGTACGTTCTGTCCGAGTGCAAGTTCGCCCATCTCCGTGCTCGGTCCATCAGCAAGGATCTCATTTTTTACAATCTTTTCGCCCTCTGCCACGATCGGCTTCTGGTTGATACATGTATCTTGATTCGAACGTCGATATTTCACGAGCTTGTAGATATCGACACCGGTATCGAGCGGATCATCTGCTGCTGGCTTATCTGCACGAACAACAATTCTCTCCGCATCTACCGATACGACTTTACCTGGCCTCTTCGCTACTACCGTGGCGCCTGAGTCTCGCGCTACTACCTGCTCCATTCCCGTACCTACAAGTGGAGCCTGCGCTTTCAAGCAAGGCACAGCCTGGCGTTGCATGTTTGATCCCATCAGAGCTCGGTTCGCATCATCATTTTCCAAAAATGGAATCAGTGACGCAGCAACACTCACAATCTGCTTCGGACTAACATCCATTTTTGTGACTTTCTCTGGTGGTGCGAGAACGAACTCTCCACGGTCTCGAGCTTGTACCGCTGGAGCCGAAAATTTCCCCTTCTCATCGAGTCCCGCCGATGCCTGGGCTATCGTTTCCCTTTCCTCTTCGAGAGCCGATAAATAAACAATATCTGACGTCACCGAACCATCATTATCGACCACTCGGTATGGACTCTCAAGAAAACCGAAGTCGTTTACCCGTGCATAGGTTGCCAAGGAAGAAATCAATCCAATATTCGGCCCTTCTGGCGTCTCAATCGGACAAATTCTCCCGTAGTGAGTTGGGTTCACGTCCCGAACCTCAAACCCAGCTCGATCACGCGTGAGTCCTCCTGGCCCAAGCGCTGAAAGTCTGCGCTTGTGAGTAATCTCAGAAAGTGGATTCGTCTGATCCATAAACTGTGACAACTGAGAAGAGCCAAAGAACTCCTTCACTACTGCCGCGACGGGTTTATAGTTAATGAGATCTTGCGGAACCAGCGTGTCAATATCCTGCATTCCCATTCGCTCTTTAACAGCTCGCTCCATTCGCACAAGACCTATCCTGAACTGATTCTCAATCAATTCTCCTACTGCGCGAATTCTGCGGTTACCCAAATGATCAATGTCGTCAACGGTGTACCGGACGGGATCGGTTCCATTTCTCAGATTTAAAAGATAGCGAACAGACTCAACGATATCTTGCTCAGTTAATACACCGAGGTCGAGCGCTGGAGCCTCTTTGCCCTGGGACACGTACAACTTGTGATTGAGTTTATAACGACCGATATCTGATAAATCATACCGATCTGCATTGAAGAACAAGTTCTTGAACGTTGCTGCTGCTGTCTCAGGACGCGGTGGATCTCCAGGACGTAGCCTCCTGTAGATTTCCACAAGGCTATCTGTCACGGGTTGCCCCGAGAGACGGGCATACAAGTCTCCTCTTTCCGGCTCCATTTTATCAGTGAGTAGCGTCTTGAGCAGGCTGCTGCCGATATCGTTCTCCTCAAGGTAAAGCACGCGAAGCATCTCTACCCCTTGACCGAGTAGAACAGAAAGAGTGCCTTGTTCAACCACTTCTCCCTTTGCATTTACTTTATCAGGAGTCAGCTCTTCCCCTGCGTAAATCAGTACATCGAGGTCTTCAAGCAGCTCTCGAACCTTATCTTCAGAGAGCCGGTCAACAACTTCTGCAAAACGCTCCTTGATCACATCCCAACCAATCAGCAACTCTCCAGCATCGACAAGAATCTCTCCTGTTGTCGGGTGAATAATATCATCCTCTGCTTGAATGATCGTGTCTGCTACCACCATGCCGTTTACAGAATCTGGATCGATTTCAAGGTGAGTAATGCCGGCCTCTTTCATCCGACGAAGCACTGCCCTATTAAACTTCCCACCCTTCTTACAAAGAACTTTGGTGCCAGACTTTACTTCCCGAAATGATCGTTGTCCCTCGAGCTGCTCAGCAACAAACTCCTTGGTGATTAGCCCTCGCTTTCCGAAATAAACCTTATCTTGACGGTAGAACTCGCCTAGAATTTCGTCGGTTGAGTAGCCCAAAGCACGCAACAAAATACTAACGTTGAGTTTTCTCCGCCTGTCGATACGTACGTGTAAGATGTCTTTTATATCAAACTCGAGGTCTATCCATGAACCTCGGTAGGGAATTATACGCGCACTGTAGAGCAACTTGCCTGAGATGTGGCTCTTACCTTCATCGTGCCCAAAAAATACCCCTGGAGACCGGTGCAGTTGACTTACGATTACACGTTCGGTTCCGTTAATGAGAAATGTTCCCCGTTCTGTCATCAGGGGGATTTCTCCAAAGTACACGACATCTTCTTTCAATGCGCTCAGCGTCTTGTTCCCCGTTTCAGCGTCAACATCCCAAAGAACAAGCTGGATGGTAACTCGGAGAGGGGCTGCCCACGTCATGCCTCGGTCTCGACACTCGTCGACATCGTACTTCGGCTGACCCAAATCGTACTTTACGTACTCTAGCGTTGCCGTGTTGTTATAGTCTGATACTGGAAACACCGACTTAAAGACTTTCTCTAAGCCAATCTCTGCCCTCTTCTCTACGGGCACATTCGTCTGGAGAAACTTCTCGTAGGACTGCTTCTGTATAGATAAGAGATGAGGTATCTCTGCTATTTCTTCAATTCGTGAATAGTTCTTTCTTAATCGGAGGTTAGTCTTTAGCTTTGAAGCCATACCGAATAGTCCTGTTTGTTAGAGGTGTGGGCAGGTTTTTCTAACCACCGCGGTAGAGGTCTTTCTCACCCACCTACACCAAGTAATTCAAAAATCTATTTATCACTCCTCAGAGTCCCGTCCGCCGCTCACTCAAACTGCATCGCAGCCCTGAGAGAAACACTTCGCAGTCTTTACTGCTTGAACGCTCCCTGCCTCAAAAAACCACCTAGACCAAGAAAACCTCTCCCGCCACCCGAAGGATTAGAAGGAGAAAAGACTGAAGATGGTGCGAAACGCATTAGTAGATCATGAGAATCCAGTTGCTCGTCTGGCGAAACGACCACACTGCCCTCTTCCGCACCCGAGGCACTCCTACTATAGGAGGAATCAATATCAATACTGTGTACATCAGTAATACTGTGTACATCAGTACTGTGACGTAATATAGGAATCTGGGAATTCGTGTTCATCAGGTCCGTGTTGTTACTTCGTTTGAACATCTACGCAAACTACTCTTCTCTACGGTGTACTTCTCTTCATGGAGAAAAACCTATAGCTCCCTGTGAGGAACTCCCCTGTGAGGAACTCCCCTGTGAGGAACTCCCCTGTGAGGAACGACCTCATGAACCTGATGGCGCCAAGACGACTCAGCGTTCGCGTCGAGTGATGTATCAGCCCGCCGCATCAAAGTCGCTCCGGACCCTCCAGCACTTCTTTCGTTCCTGCGGAGAGGATCCCTAGCAAGCACCTCTCTTAACAGAACCATCCAGAACAGAAACAAAGGGATCAGAGTTGTACAGGCGCGCTGCACCAGTATAACTCGTCCTCTACCCTATAGAAACTATCAGAAAATGCAACCGTGGGTGCCAGTTACCAATATACCCCGTTTCCAGAGCCACGAACTGGCGTTTTAGCCTGAGCGTGAGCCGCCCAGGCAAACCAGTATACTTTAGCCTAGTGCTACTTGAGCGATGCCTTAGCTCCTGCTTCCTCAAGCTTCTTCTTGAAGTCTTCGGCTTCTTCCTTTGAAACCCCTTCCTTCAGAACTTTCGGTGCTGAATCTACGATATCCTTCGCTTCCTTGAGCCCAAGTCCAGTGATCTCTCTTACTACCTTAATCACCTTAACGCGCTCAGAACCAGCATCATCCAGAGAAATATCAAATTCCGTCTTCTCCTCAGCAGCTTCGGCTCCACCAGCCGCACCAGCAGCACCAGCTGCCATCATCGCTACAGGAGCAGCCGCAGTTACGCCCAGCTCATCTTCTAGCTCTTTTACCATTTTTGCAGCGTCCATAAGAGACATGCCCTTGATGTACTCCACTACGTCTTCATAAGTAACGCTCATGTCATTTCCTCCAATTAAACTGACTAAAAATTTTTCGTTACTACCCTCTACTCACTACTCTCTATTCGCCCTGCTCTTCCAATTTTGCCCGCTGCGCATCAATAACACGAGTCAACTGAGTTGCCGGTGCTTGCAGCAATTGTACTACCTTTGTTGCTGGCGCAGATATTACGCTCAACAACTTCGCATAGAGCTCTTCTTTACTTGGCATGCTTGACAGGTTCTGAACCTCAGCAATATCCAAGTACTTCCCCTCAAAGAAACCACCCTTAATCTCTAGTGCCTCATACTCCTTAGCGAACTTCGCTAGTACTTTCGCAGGTGACACCGGATCGGCTTCTGAAAAGACAACAAAACTCGGACCATCTAATGTCGCAACAAACTTCTGAACTTCCTCTTGGTCTGCTTCCTTGTGGGCCTCATTCACAGAAATCTTTGCTAGTGTATTCTTTACAACCTTTCCGTAGGCTCCCTGTTCCTTCAAACCAGCTCGCAGATTCGTTGCTTGTTCGACAGTAAGTCCACGATAGTCGGCGCAAAGAGCAACAATACTCGAACTGAAAGCGCCCTTGAGCGACTCTACTTCTTGGATCTTCTCTGCTTTGTCCATTCCATTGCCTTTTAAAAACTCGAAGCCCCACATTCTAGAGCGAAGTGGCATCAAAAATCCAGATTACCACCCCAGAAATTGCAGCTCTGAGAAACTCTTTCTCTCCTAAACGTTCCGCACCAGCGATAAATCGAGCTCTACGCTTGGCCCCATCGTAAGCGAGAGGTATGCACTCTGCAGATACACCCCCTTACTCGTGGATGGCTTCTGCTTGTTCAATGCCCCTATAAGTGCCTCAACATTCTCTTGTATTTGCTCTGGGGTAAAGCTCGCTCTCCCCACAGAAGAGTGGACTATTCCAGCCTTCTCCACTCGGAACTCAGCTCTTCCCGCCTTCACTGACTTAACGGCGTCTCCGACGTTCGGAGTCACGGTGCCTACCTTTGGCGAAGGCATAAGTCCCCGTGGACCAAGAACCTTCCCAAGACGACCGACCAACGCCATCATATCAGGAGTTGCTATGACGCTATCAAAATCAAGAAAGCCTCCTTGAATCTTCTCGAGTAAATCCTCTGCACCCACTATATCAGCGCCTGCAGCCTCTGCCTCAGCAGCCTTATCACCCTTCGCAAACACAGCAACACGAATAGTCTTCCCTAACCCATGTGGGAGCTCCACACTCCCTCGAACGTTTTGATCCGCCTTCCGAGGGTCTATCCCCAACTTCAAGGCGATATCCACGCCTTCGTCAAACTTTGCTGATTTTGTTGAGAGCGCCACCTGGCACGCCTCCGCGATGGGATACTGCTTCCCCGCTTCAATTAAGTTTTGTATTTTTTCGTACCGCTTCCCTGCCATTTTTCTTGCCTCTTCGAAAACTTGTTTCTGATCTTTTACCACCTAAAGGGCATTCTTCCTGAGCTCCACTATCCGCTCAGCGCAAACAATCCTGCTCTACGCCTCCAGAACGTCCACTCCCATGCTACGGCAACTTCCCATTACAATCTTACACGCTTGGTCGATGTCTTTTGTGTTGAGATCTGCCATCTTCTTCTCGGCGATTTCCTTCACCTGCTCCATCGAGATTTTTCCAACCTTGTCCCGGTTTGGAACACCAGACCCCTTCTTCAACTTCAGTGCCTGCTTAATAAGAAAAGACATCGGCGGTTGCTTGAGTTCAAAATTGAAAGAACGGTCCTTGTACACCGTAAGAACTACTGGAAGGATATCTCCTGCCTGCTTTTGAGTCCGTGCATTGAACTGCTTACAAAAGTCCATAATGTTCACGCCGGCCTGACCCAAGACTGGTCCTATTGGCGGCGCCGGGTTTGCTTGACCCGCTGGAACCTGCAGCTTCACTACGGTTTGAATTTCCTTTGCCATTTCCTCTTCCTCGCTCTCTCAAACATTTCCTTTCACTCTACAAAGACACACATGAAATCACATCAACGCGCATCTTAGGAGGAAGCTCTTTGAGCTTCTCTTTTAAGGAACTTAAAATACTATGCTTTCTCTACCTGGATGAAATCGAGCTCAACAGGGGTAGCACGCCCGAAAATGCTAATCAACACCTTCACCTTACCTTTTTCTGGCTTCACCTCTTCTACCGTTCCGCTAAAATCCGTAAACGGTCCATCCACCACCTTTACGGTCTCACCTTCAGAGAAGCTCAGCTTCGCCTTAGGCGCCGCAACTCCTTCTTCAACCTGTTGAACTATCCTTTCTACTTCCTCAGGGCTTAGTGGCTGCGGATCTGTTTCATCCCCAATAAATCCAGAGACTTTTGGAGTTTCTTTGATGAGGTGCCACGTATCTCTGTTGAGCTCCATCTGAACCAGCACATAGCCTGGGAAGAACTTCCTGGTAGAGGTCTTTTTCTGGCCACGCACAAGCTCAACCACTGTCTCCTCAGGAACTCGCACCTCGCCAAAAAAATCTTCCATTGCGTTGGAACGAATCCGCTCCTCTAGAGCTCTTTTCACCTTATGCTCGAAGCCAACATAGGCTTGCACAACGTACCAGTTAAAATCTTTTTGGGAGTTGGAGGACCCTTCAATCTCTTGGACTTCCTCACTCACTTCATCTTGACCTGCCTCAGCTTCTGGAGACTGAAGTTCATCGGCGCCAGACTGAGCTTCACTCGCGCTATCATTGCCAGCGCTATCATTAGGAGCACTTTCAGAACTGGACTCCGAAGACGATTCCACTGCAGACGATTCCACTACCTCCTCGTTCTCCACCACGGAAGACACTTCATCTTCTCCAGTGAGCCCGTCTCCAGTGAGCCCGTCACGAGCCTCTAGCCCGACCTCTTCATCGACCTGCAATGCTTTATTCTCGTGTGAATCCATGACAACTCTCTCAATCGGCGGATGATTCTTTCCATCCACAACTTCCACAAGAGGACCGCTACTCCTACCTTCTACGCTGCAGGTAGCCGCAATGCCTCGCTATAAACTTCTCGACTAACTCGCCCTACCCCTAGAAACCAATCCACTAATCAGCAAACCCATCAGAGAACTTCGCTACAACTCTACAGCCACCTAAACTCTACAGCCGCACACGCTATCCTAACACGCTCTCCATGAGATTACCGAAAAGGAAGTCGAGCAAAAACAAACACAATGCGACAAACACCATGATAATGATCGTTACGATCGTCGCTTGCACTGTTTCCTGCTTGGTCGGCGTCGTTACTTTCTTGAGCTCATCGATGCTCTCTCGAAAGAATGAAGCGGACTGACCCATTACTCCCTCGCCACCAGACGAGCGTGGGCTCACTGAGCGCTCCGCTTTGGCTTTCTTTACAGACGACTTGCTCGATGACCCACCGGTATCTTTCGCGGCTTTAGATTTGTTGAAAGCCTTTGATTTACCAGCGTTCACGCTGCCTGTCTTTGAAGCCAAAACTCACCTCCTATTAAGGAATCTAGAACGGCGCAAGGTATCAAAAATATTTACGAGAAGCAATTTAAGCCACAAAATGAATATGAATTGATGAAAAGCACCAGTCGGTGGCAGGTATCCTACCGTGGGGCAAGCCAAAAGGGAGCTTGTTCGCCATAACCTATTGTTATAACTTGTCTATTTTGCCCTTCGTCTTTGATGTTGAAGGGCGCTCTGACTGTAAAGAGGGGAAATTCAACAAGCATATTGGTTTCCAGAGGCTCCTCTCTTCCCTCTGCTGAACGACGTAATACCCATCAGCCACAAGCACGACGAGGGCCAAGGCTGAGCGAAGGCGATGCTGAAAGGATGGACCAGAAGAGACGATATATTCAGGGGGATAAGATAAGGGGATAAGATAAAAGGAAAGCTGGCAGTGGGACTTGAACCCGCAACCTACTGATTACAAATCAGTTGCTCTACCAATTGAGCTATGCCAGCACGAAAGACCAATCTTTATAAAACCACACTTTGATAAAACCACAGCTGAAAAATCTATCGCAGAGCTCCTACGTGTGGTGGCTCTTAACGACACCTCTTCTTAACGCAAAGATAAGGTCTGCGACCTTCATTTGGTGGGAGTAGGATTCGAACCTACGTACGCTTGCGCGAGCAGATTTACAGTCTGCCTCCTTTAGCCACTCGGACATCCCACCTTATTGTGTCGGCCACAATTCTATCGAGGTGCGAAATTTCACCTTATCAGTTACTCACCCTATCAGCCACTCGACGTATCAGAGTTCGACAAGCCATAGGGCGAAACAAAAAAATAGGGCAAAGCTAAAAAAATATGGCAAAGCCAAAAGAATAGGGCAAAACCAAAACAAAAAAATGGAGCGGGAGACGAGGTTCGAACTCGCGACCCTCAGCTTGGAAGGCTGATGCTCTACCAACTGAGCTACTCCCGCCCCTAACGTTATAACTTTCAAACGGTTCCCCGTCTGAGCGCTACCCCGTAACCTTCCCTAAATCCCCAAGAAAAATCAACTGGAGCCCTAAAAAACACAGGAGCCCTAAAAAAACACGGGGACTACCCGAAATTTCACGGGGACTACCCGAAATTTCACTGCTTACTCCTGACCCCGGGCTTTCGCGAGCAAAAATCGAGGGAATTATTCACGCCAGGAGGGACTCGAACCCCCAACCCTCGGATTTGGAATCCGATGCTCTACCAATTGAGCCACTGGCGTCTATTTTTCGCTCTTGAATCCCTAATTCTTCAAACCTGATATTCCCACTGCGCCCTTCAGAATCTCTTTAAGCAGCAATTCCTTCTAACAGAGTGAGAACTTCTCGTAGCCACTCACATTCTATAAGCCCACGACGGAACTCGAATCCGTGACCTCTTCCTTACCAAGGAAGTGCTCTACCAACTGAGCTACGTGGGCACAAACACAAAACCCTAAGACTCGGAAGATATACAAATTGGGGTCCATCGAACAAGGTCACACCACGGAAAATCTGTGCTTATTCTGAATTTGGAGCGTACCCCAGCACCAGGCTCAGCAAAAAAGAGGCTTTTAGCCGGCTATCCCCTCGCGTGTCCTGGATAACGTGGAAATGGGATAACGTCTCTTATATTCTGCATGCCAGTAAAGTACATAATCAACCGCTCAAATCCGAGCCCGAATCCACTATGTGGCACGGAGCCAAACCGCCTCAGATCGAGATACCAGGCCAATTCCTCGGTCGAGATTCCCATAGCCATCATACGAGACTCCAATCGATCGAGTCGTTCCTCGCGCTGCGAACCACCGATAAGCTCCCCCAAACGCGGAACTAAAAGATCCATTGCTGCCACTGTTTCCCGTTCATCATCATTTTGTCTCATGTAAAACGCTTTAATTGATGCTGGGTAATTCACGACAAAAACGGGCTTCTGAACATGCTGCTCAGTAAGGTATCGCTCGTGCTCTGCTTGCAGGTCCATCCCCCATTGAACAGGAAACTCAAAACGCTGCTCCGCATTTTCAAGCACTCGAATAGCCTCTGAATACTCCATGACTACGTATTCACTCTCGGAGAGAAACTGGAGGAGCTCTACGAGATCATAGTCAACCCATTCACGGGCAGCGAGAAATGCGAGATCATGTTCGCAGCGTTCTAGGACTGCCTTTGCCAGTGTGGTAACGAATTCATGTGCAAGGGAGATGTTTCCATCAAGATCGCAGAATGCCATCTCAGGTTCTATCATCCAAAATTCAGCAAGATGCCGAGTAGTATTAGAATTCTCAGAGCGAAATGTTGGTCCAAAAGTATAGCAATCAGTATGCGAGAGAGCAAAAACCTCTGCCTCTAGCTGTCCCGATACCGACAAGCCAGACTTTTCTCCGAAGAAATCTTTGGAATAATCTATTGAACGTCCTTCAAAACTCGGATTATCAATTTCCAAGGTAGTAACACGGAACACTTCCCCCGCCCCCTCGCAATCGGAAGTGGTAATGATTGGTGAATGCAAGTGGAGGAATCCTCTCTGTTGAAAGAACTCATGTACCGCAAAAGAAAGTGCTGAACGTATTCGAAATACAGCGCCCAGGGTATTTGAACGAGATCTGAGCTGAAGATGCTCGCGTAAAAACTCTAAAGTGTGTCCCTTTTTCTGAAGAGGATATTTTTCTGCATCGGCTGAGCCGATGAGTTCTATTGAGCTTACTTCTAATTCGAATCGCTGTCCCTTCGCCGGCGACTCTCTTAACTCGCCCGAAACCCTTACTGATGATCCCGTTGTGATCTCCTGGGCTACCGCTGAATAACTTTCAAGAGCAGGAGAGAGAACGAGTTGCAGTCCGGCTACACTAGAACCATCCGTGAGCTCAATGAAAGAAACGTTCTTTGACTGCCGATGAGTCTTTACCCAGCCAGAAAAAGAGTATTGTCCCGGAGGCAAGTCTCCCTGATGGATATGTTGAATTCTCTGTTTCACTCCTCTCCCCTATGTCAGCACTCGTTTCACCCCATGCCTTCGTCAGGAGAGTATGCTCTCCGCCAAAGAGCAGCAAGAGAAACTCCCGAAAAGTGATCTAAAAAGGTATTCAGTAGGGGGAGAAAGTGGATATTCAGGCTCTTTCATCAGATAGCTTGCTTCTGACGCCTCGACTGCGCTAAAAACAGGGGCTTAAGAAGTTTACCTACGGGGTGTAGCTCAGCCTGGTTAGAGCGCTAGTTTTGGGAACTAGAAGTCGGAGGTTCGAATCCTCTCACCCCGATTCCTATTGCTTTCTTTATTCCTGTTGCTTTCTCTTCTGTTTGCTTTCT
>Ga0075480_10000403_pt1 | contig 25268 bp, 47 predicted proteins | sample DEB08_DNA_7_FD_81590 | JGI IMG/M metagenome (GOLD analysis project Ga0075480, IMG submission 81590) | Aqueous microbial communities from the Delaware River and Bay under freshwater to marine salinity gradient to study organic matter... | ecosystem: Environmental > Aquatic > Marine > Coastal ... | reverse complement strand
TTCTTCCAGTTGATTACCGTATTAAGAGCCTCGCCCGTCTGCGTAGTCTTATTCTTCTTCGTGATTCTCTTACTCGGCTCGCGAAAAGCCAGCTCCATGCGCGGATTGGTCGTTCCATCTTGAATGGGTTTAAAGAAGAATGGGTAGTGCCTGAACATCTGCACGACCTTCTTCATGAATATATTTTCTTGCGCGTCCTTACCAGTCTTCGACTGGATGCCAAGGAGCTTGTCCTTGACCTGCGTCGCTTCATCTAGAAGCACAGACGAGCAGATATTCGTATACCCGCTACGCCTGCACTTCGTGTACAGCTGCCCGATACATCGGGGGTCCGCCTCACACGCTGCTAAATGTACGAAAATATTTCTTTGAAAGTCTAAGTAGCTAGGATATCCTATATCCATCCTAGTCCACTGAAGCATCATATAGTGCCTGCCCGTAATATATGTAGGGACACCATTGTTGTAAAACCAAAAGCCCTCACGCCGACGGCGAAACTCCTCCTCGATATACGGAGAAAACTTTTGTCGGAACTCCCTTGGCATCTCCCCCCACTCATCCATAGACTTAATCCGAGACAATTCTGCGGGCATATCTGTGCGCGTCCACACCTGCAGGTTGTCTGGTTTGTCATGTCCCGCAATTTCCTTTTTGGGAGGCTGAGCGGGAAGAACAATGACAATGCCACCGAGTTCGACAACCTCACCCTTCGTACCGTTGGGGCAAATTGAGATAGCAAGGTCGTCATACTCCTCTATGTTTACAAGGGAGTTCATTAAAGAACTTGTCCGTAGCGATTGCTTCGAAAGCTTGGGGCTCCAACCTTAGGATCTTTCAACTCCATATACTCACCGCACTTACACTTGATGTCGTGGTAAGCTCCGTCGTTGCCAAACTTAATTGTCACACCGCTCTTTGATTCTTCGTGCTCGCAGCACTTGCAGATATAATTAGCCATGGATTGGTTTCATAAAATTGTTTACAGTAATAATAGCCTCGTAGAGTTGAGCTCCGTTCATCCTGCTCTGCAATCTGTTTCTTGCAGAATCGGAGTCATCCATAAAAGGAATCAGCATGCTGACTAACAACAGCAATCTTGAAACAAACCTAATCATGGTTATCGCCCCTGTGAAGCGTAGCGCTTCTTGTAGTTTTTAGAAGCCTTATTCTTTGACTGCTTAGTCTTGGCGTGTACACCTTTGCGGCGCACTCTCTTCGCCTTGTAGTTTGATACTTGAACCTTTGCCATGGTAAATTGAATTAGTACGCGAGGAGGGACTCGAACCCCCAATAACAAACTTAGAAGGTTTGGGCATTATCCAGTTATGCTACTCGCGCATATTACAAAACTAACTAATTAAATTCATGTCCGCAAGGTGGGACTTGAACCCACATGTGACCAGTTACCCTTTCTACAAGGTATAAGCTTGAGGGGATACTTGCGGTTATTTGTTTCTTCTTTCGTGAGTTCTCATTCTGTGGCAGTTGGCGCATCGGACTTCGCACTTCCTGATCTCTTCTTTGATTGCGTCAATAGAAAGAGGTCTGTGAACCATGTCTGCTACGTTGCCCATCTTCCTGCCTCTTACATGATCGAACTCTAGGATTATAGAATTAGACTCGCCGCAATCAACACACCCAAAAACTCTCTTGACCCTATCAACAAAAGCCCTGTTCCAAACCCTTTGCTTGAGTTTTGACGCCTTGGCTTTTGACTTGTAGTAGTCCTTGTTGTTTTTGTAATGCTCTTTCTGATACGCCTTGTTGTACGCACGGCGAGCCTCTGGATCTTTAAGCGGCATCAGTCTTCGAACTCTTCGTTCCAGCTTTCTTCCCAGAACTTATAGTCTCTCTTCACTCTTTCTTCGTGCATCTTAAGTACGACGGCGTGCCAATCATTTAGAGAATCTTTCAGCGAAACCTCCCGCGTAGTCTTTTGCTTCTCCGATTTCCCCATTGCTCTGTAGATCTTTTATCATTTGTTCCAACCGCTGTCTTTCAACGATCAGATCCTTACAGTCTGTTGCTGTTTGTTTGATAGATTGCAGCTCTGCCTTACGTGCGCTACCGTTGATCTCAGGATCAACAGGTTTCTTGATCTCGTCAATCATGTTATTGATTGCAACCTCCATTGACGACATCAAACGCTTAGCAGCTTCAATCGTTGTAAACTTCTTCCTCGACATACAGAAGGTCTTCTTTACGGGTTCGGTAGTACTCCTTACCGTCAATCATAATACGATAATCAGCATTCTTTACAAAGCCTACTACGTCACCCTTCTTCACTCCGAGGTCTTCTAGCCAAGGGGCATCAAAAGATACACGCCCTTTTCGCGGCAGCTTTGTGTTGAGCTCAATAACTTCGATAACATCAGACACAAAATCCTCAGATTCGTCAAACGACTCTAGGAGAGCCCAACCCCCCAATGGATGTACCTCATCAGTATCCTGACACTTGTAGGCAATGGCTTGGCATCCGTGCGTATAGTCGGGATCGTAGTTTACGATGTAATGGTTCTCCTGTCCGGTAAGAGGCTGGCCGTTGTTGATTACGACGTGATGGTGAAAGTAAAGTGTGTCACCCTCCTTCACTCCGGTATCGTGCTTAATAGGAGAACATACGACGGGCCCCTCAGTAATGCGGTTGTTAAACTCCCCCATCTCAAAACGAGTGTCGATGTAGATTTCAAGACCTCCGTCTGTTTTGATGGTGTCGTTGATTTTCTTTTCTAGCTCAACGACAAACAAGTCAAGTGTTTTCATTTTAAAAGTTGCAATCGAATTCAATTAAACAGGGCATGTCATCTACGGCTTTCCATAGAACCTGACCTTCTTCGTTTTGCAAATATACTAGATATCTAGTCTTTCCGTGCAAATGAAGGTGCCTGTCATCGAGAACGATTGCGCTGACGTTGCCTGCGCCAGCCTTCATGCCTACATAATAGGCCATGGCATTTTTCGGATCGCGTCCGATAATAATCTTTCTAATAAGTCCTTCCATTTAATTCAGGGAAATCCCCAAGCCGTCGAGTAGATCATCAAGATCTGGACCGTCATCTTCAGGCGGGGTGTATGAGTCTGTCATAAAATCTTTTACAATGTCCAGCTCCCCGTCACTGTGAAGGTTGTAGTGAAAGAAGGCCTTCATATTGCTAGTGTCTTCATCTAAAGGTTCCAGCAAACCTACGACGAAAGCAGAAATAATCCTATCTTCAAGTCCGTACTTATGAACAAGTTCCGTTAACGCCCCCGCAAGTTCCTGCATTTCAAACCAGAAACCTTCTTCTTCCATCCCATTGTAACGCTCCATATCCATAATGCCTAAAAGTTTAGTTTCCAAAAAGAAGCTCTTTCGAGACTTCTCCCGACTCAATCAAAGGTACGTAAAAAAAAATCACCTTAAGTACCTAAGAACCAGAACCATAGAGTTCTGCAAGCGCTACGACATCTTTGAGAAAGAGTTGCACTTTATGCTGTGGGCATACGACTTGGAGTTCTGGACTCTCAAGTATGCTGCAGAAGACTATGGGTATTCACAAAAAAAGCTTGGGGATAGACTTGTGTATGAGATGGTTAACCAAGGTTACATCTACAAACACTTTGATAAGATGACTCCGTCTCAAACGAGAGAGGATCACATCTTCCGAGAAGAAACCAAGTACAACTACAGGGTGAGATATGCGCTTACGCAAAAGGCCCGCTTGTTAGTGCAGGCCTTTTACAGAGAGTTATCTCTGTAACTTTAATCGTCTGTTAACTGCACTGTTTTAGTTGTTACAGCAACTGATCCGGAAAAACCAACTCTTGTAACATTGGCGTTAAAAGAATAACTATTGTCACCAACTCCATTGTGAGCCGCTTCTTCACCTGAATCAGAACTAAGGTCTATGTCGTCTAGTGGGCCCCCAGCATCAGTAAAAAAGAAAATAAGTCCCGCCCCAGCAAAATCAACAACGTTGTCCATTGTGACAGAGCTGGCAAGAGTTTGGGTGACACCAGTTGTGTTGTTTGTAACAGTCACATCAGTTAGTGTAAAATCTAACGCCGAGTCAGTTGCTTCATCAAAATCATTAGTGTTAAGTTGAAGCCTCAGGTCAAAAGAAGTGTCCGCTGATTCAGCCCCCGGGTTTATATCACCAGAGTCAGCAACATCATTTGCTGTCAAGAAAAGCGCAGGGTTGCTGGTAAACGACAAAGACGGGAGGCCTCCGATGGGGTCAGAGCCACTAGTAAGAGAAGATCCTAATCCTAACATCACCCACTGCAGCTTTCGCAATCCTCAGGTGAGTCGAGGTTGCAGGTTATCTCTCCAGATTCAATCTTTTCTTCTTGCTTCTTGAGCTTGTCTTGATCCAAGAAGCTTATGTCTTCAAATTCTTCTTCCATGGTTTTAGTATCGTTCTGCGGTTATTTTAATGTTTCTTAGGTACATAGAGCAGCCTGCTTTGATTACTCCATTAATCGATGGCGCAAAAACAAGAGCAGGAAAAGCTGATGCGCCAGCGGCGGATGCAGCAAGTTGTTGACGAATGGATTCGGGGCTTTGAAGTACTACAGACAGCTCTTGGTCTGTTGGCACAATGGGCATGCTCCAAGTCTGAAATGATACGCTATTAATAAATGCAAAATCTCTTTCTCCACCGGAGAGTCCCCACGGTCCATCTAGATATATGTCTGCAGAGAAACCAATTTGATCGCCTTCTATTATGCCAAGATCAGACTGGGTTATTCCAAGGATGGGATATGCAAGAAACACATTAACCACATGGTCTTGATCATAATACGCCTTCAACCAATCATTGTTGGAGCTTCCGGGAGCTGTCTCACCAGCAGTAAGAGCTGAGTTACCAGCAGTTCCTATGCTGACCTCTAAATACCAATCACCTACATCTGTAAAAGATTCTTGATCATACAGAGTGATTATCTCGGAATGAGAACGAGAAGAATATACTATAGAGGAACCTAGGCCAAGCATATCACAACTGCTTGCCAAATATCACTTCGTAGTAAACTTTTCCCTCATCGTCACGACAAGCCTTGAGACACCTTTTACGATTATTCCCATCGTAAACGAAAGAGACGTGAACCCAATCAGGATTGTCTTGATCACCAAATTCCCAAACCAGCTGATCAAACTCAAGGTTCTCTCGTATCCAGTTGAAGATCTGACTGTTTGTACAACGTCCGTATACGTCTGCGTCCAGATCAAGTGCTCTCCCCTCCACATGCTGACTGCGTCTCGAACCACCGATAGCAGTGTTGAGCTCAGCCGAACGATAGCCGCTCGACACGTATATAGGACACTTGAAAGCGTCCCTAAGAGGTTGAAATATATGCTCTGCAACCTTTCGTAGATTTTCTGTAGTCCAGTCATCAGGTGTGTTATCAATTCCCAGCCGCTTAGCCGTGGTGCTTTTTGTCACTTCTGCGAGCGACAGATTTTTTGACAGCTTCATTATTTAGACGTCGTTTTTCATTCTCTACTCCAGAGTCCTTTCTTTTCTGCTTAGGGTTGAAGTAGTGTTTCTTCATCCACCAATACCTAGCTGGCTCTCCATAGTGTAGGCCTCCACATTGGCTGCAGCAGAGCCAAGGCGTCTGTACTCTTGAACCAGAGGGAGAGCAGCCTTAGTACCCTTTACTTTTTCAATCTCCTTCTCAAGCTCACGCATACGACGAAGGTTTTCTGGAGTAATCTTGTTAGACCCCTTCTTACCCTTCCCCTTGACAGCCCTCATGCTGCAACAAATACTTCCGAGACAATGGTGCCAGTAGAAGCTACCGCCTTAATCTCTGCGATGTTAGCCAAGGAAACGGCTTCATCACCTGCAGCATTAGCATCCATAGATGCGTTGTTCAAGATAAAGCTGTCTCCGGCAGAGAGCTTCACGAAGTACTCCTCGCTGGTGCCAAGAACACGGAGGGTGAGATCGCCCGAGGTACCCGTGTGAGAGATACGCAAGTACTTGACAGTAGAAGCCACAAAGGTTCCACTAGCCACAGTGCTTCCGAACTTTACCAGATCCGCTTCAGAAGTAGTTACTGTGACGATTCGGTTGTCTGTCTGTGTTACAGACTCAATATCGTGGACGCGAGAGCTCCCACGAGACACCCCCTCTAGAGTCAGCTCTTCACTGATAGTTACTTTAAGTGTTGCCATGGGTCAAAGATAATCAATCAAAAAGTATCTTGTTGAGGTAGCCTCTAGTCTCTGCAGGGATGTAATCAAACCAAGCTCTAGGATCACCATAGATGTCTACCCCATCGGCCTTAGCCTTCTCCAATGCACTCTTAATCCTTCCCTCCCCAGCGTTGTATGACGCATAGATACGGGCCAATCTATTCACCTGAGGAATCTTCTGAGGTGGGTTCTTGATCCAACTCAACTCAGACAAGGCATTGATCTTTGCATCACGCATCTGACGACTGTGCTCGGGATTAAAAGGATCTAGACCGCGAGGTATAAAACCTCTGTCCTCCAAATCCTTTTGCGTCTTAGGCATGATCTGCAACAACCCTCTAGCGCCAGCTGGAGATGTAGCATCTGGGTTACCCGAACTCTCCGCCATGATCTGTCTCTGCAACCTCTCAGCCTGAGACATAGTATAGTTGCTCGTATCAGAAGCAGCCTGATCAGCCAAACGAGCCAACCGAGCATCAAGCCTTGCATACCCCGTGCTCTCTTTCTTCGGATCCCCATCCTTTTTAGGATCTCCAAGCATACCCCCCATCTGATATCCCAAAGCAGTAAGGCCTGCACCAATCTTAGCACGCTCCGCTTGACGACGCAAATACCCCATATCCTTCTCCTCAGCCTTCTGGTCAGCAATACCGTCAGCAAGCTTAGATGTATCCAAACCATACTCGTCAACAAGAATACCTAGATACCTCTTCAAATCATCCCTCCTATCCATGATGTTACCCCCATCAATGATCGCTTGCATCTGATCAAGCATCTCAGGAGGAATGGTAGTAGACTTCTCTCTATCTAAAGACGAAAGAAGTATCTGCCTGTAAGGGGAAGAAGTAGACCCAGCTTTCTTCTTGGGATCGTTTATCACTCTCATTCCGCAAATATACTCAACACCACGTTACCCCATAACCAGCAAAAGAAAGGCCTCCACAAGAAGACACAGGTGCCCCCTCAGCATAAACATCTAAGACTTGCTTTGTGCATACACACAAAAACCAACTTTGGATGTGTAAGTATCACTGAAGCAGCTTCGATACTGCAAAGGTATAAACAAAAAGCTTGAAAGTCAAGAGTAAAGAATAGCTTTAAGTAAAGGAGTCAAACGTATTGTAAACGAGCGACTTAGAGGTCTTTACTTGAAATAAGAGGACAGAAGAAGCAGAACAGAAGCGACGTTTTTTGGGGTCAGTTACACAGATCTGGGGGATTATATATATATATACACGCTACGCCTACACATCCGAAACGGCCCACAGAGATGGCCCCCCTATAGTCCCCCCACAAATCCGCTGTACATTTCAGCTTTTATCTCAGTACAAGGTACTGAGGCAGAGTGAGTTAAGGCAGTTCAGCTCCACCAATGCAGGAAGAACACGCAAGGAAGGTGCGTTCTACGCAAGGTTGGAACAATCCCTCCCCAACCAGTTTGCTATTGACATTTCACCCCTTAACGGGGTGCCATTTCGGTATTGACAATTAACTCTAATACTAACTAGTTAGTATTAAACTGTAACAGAAACCCCCTCAAAATCTCCTTGGCGGAGCGGTGCGTTAGGCGGGGTACGGCGCGGCTCAACTTGTTGAGCTTCACGTTGGTACCAAGATTGGCTCATCCTTTACTCTAACTCGTTAGAGTAATTAGGGTGGAAAAGTAGAGATGTAGTATAAGAAAGAAGAAGTCAGAATGACTTCTTTCTTATACTACTATCTCGTAATCGGTTTGGAAGTCGCCGACCGAGGTCAAACTTCAAATTCATCTCCGATGAACAACTTCAATTTCTCAGACTGCCGTAAGGCAGTGAACCAAGCCACCTTCCGTCCCACCGCAGACCGCAAGACCGCGGCGCTGAAGCTTCTGCAAGAAGCTATGGACTTCGTCACTAACCTCGAAGAGGTTAAGGAGACCAAGCCGAAAGCTAAAAAGCGTCGTCGTAAGACGACGAAGCGAACACCTTCACAGAAGGTGGCAGACCACATGGACCGAGCCTCGATGAAAACCAACGAAGTTGGTCCCATCAAGCCTTCGAAGAAGGCGAAGACGGCTTCGGTCAAGGATGCCGCAAAGTCAGCTAAAGCTGTCAGCGAAGCCACTGGAGCCACGGCCAAGGCAGCCAAGCGAGCAGAGGCCAAGGCGAAGGCTGAAGCCGCCGAAGCACCGAAGGTGACGGCGAAGAAGCCTTCGAAGAAGGCGCCAACTCAAGCCCAGCGGTTGTCCTCCTTGGAGGACAAGCTGAACAGCTTGACGGAAGTCCTCGCCCTGCACATGCAGACGATGGCAGTCCCCTCTCCTGCTAACGAAGTTAGCTTGGAGGAAGCCGGAATCAAGTAAGCCTCACGGGGGGTGTGTGTGAGTGCGCTCATCCCCCTCTCTTTCTCTCCCCCAAACTTCAACTCATCTACGATGAAAAACCTTTCTTGCCCCAAGGCACGCAAGAGTATGCGAGCCAACCTTCGGAAATGGTGGTCCGAATCCACTGAAGTGGAACGTGAACACGGACGTCAGTGGTACACTGACGCTCAGAACTTTGCCAAAGAACTCTCTCAAGAGTTCAACGTCAGCCGTGAGGTCGCGGCGGGCGTAGTCAGCGCTCTGTCACCGAATAATCGGTGGGAGAGGAACAAAGTTGACGCCAAGACGGTCCTCCGTGCGGTGCGTGACTCGATCGAGTACACGGACGTCAGGGTGTGCACCTACGACGCCAACAAGGTGAAGGCCTTTGATATTGCCAAGGGCAATAGGGCCATCCTTCAGAAGTCCCCCAAGACGTATGCGTTTGCACGTAACGTGGGTGAGATGGACGAGGACTACGTCACCATCGACAAGTGGCACCTTCGGGCCTGTCAGACGACAGCGAAGTCACCTCGCAAGTGTAGGGAGGCGTGTACTGCGAAGCAGTATCAACTCCTTCAATCTGACTGCCTTGCAGTTGCACGTGAGCTGGGTGTGAGCGGGCACGTCCTGCAGGCTACGATTTGGGTGACAATCCGGAACCGATGGAGCTAATGTAGTGTGAGTGTGTATCACCTTCTTGAACGAAGTGAAAGAAGTGATACACACGAACACACTAAACCAACTGAAAATTCAAACTTCAAAAACCATCTACGATGACAATCAAATCCTTATACTTCCTCGTTCAAGAGAGCGAGGGCTTCAGCGTCCGAGCCAACGACCTCCTCACCTATGCGGCCAAAGAGGGCTACGCAGTCGGTGGTGCAGAGCCAGCAGTGGGCGTATTCAAGTGCAAGAACGACGACTTGTCGTTCCGAATCTTCAACCGAGAAATCAACCGACTTCAGTCGGTGGTGACTGAGCCAGCGCAGGTCATCGGGGCTTGGGTCGATGCCTATGGCATCGCTTACCTCGAACTCTCTGACGTAGTCAAGTCCAAGCAGGTGGCTCTCGAACTTGCCCGAGCACGTGGAGAGAAAGCCATCTACGACTTCGCAAACTCTGAATCCATCTACCTGTGAACACATACTCGTACTACGTATACCTTGGACGTGACCGCGACGACTGGTCAGGTCCGCACACCATCGAGGCTGTTGACCGAGCCACGGCCATCCGCAACGCCCAAACCAAGTGGGCAGGCACGGGATACACGGTGTGGAGGTCCAAGATGAAACCCACTGAAAACCAGTAACTTAAACCCATTTACATGAACAAACGAATGAACCTCGCGTTCCTCGCATTCCTTGCATGGATGGCCGCGCTTTTGGTGGTGGCAATCCTCCAATCCTAAGAGAGTATCAGTATATATATCTCTCTGAACGTAGTGAAGAGAGAATATATATACGATACCTCTCAATGTCAAACTTCAAATTTCCAATCTCATGGACAACTTCTTCAAACGCCCCGTCGGTGCGGCGGTGCTCTACCTCAACGACCTCCACTTCGGGAAGCATCTCGACGACCTCAATCGGTGCGCTCGGCTTGTGCCCGACGACGTGAAAGGCATGGCCTCCCTCCTGACCAACACCACATTCATGAGCGATGACGCAAAGGACGCAGTCATTGACACCCTTGTTGGATGGGCTGACGATGCCGAAAACTCCGAAGCATGACAATCGAATACGCCCTCATGAACACGCCCTCTGCGCTCATTCTTGTGCTCGGTGGGTCCTCAATCCTTTCTCTCATCATCAACAAGTTGAACAACCAATGAAATTTACACACTCCTTCAAGCACACACTCCCCTTCGTATCAATGCGGACAGCCTACGACGTAGACCTTGACGCCGCGAAGGGTGTGGAGATGGACACCTCGGTGTCTATTGACCCTGACCACCAATATGGTGGATGGTACGAAACCTACGACCTCGAAACAGGTGGCGACCGCTTCTATGCAGAGGGTGTACTCGAAACAGCGCACGATGAGGACGGCAGTGTACGCCTCACGGGGTACGATGGATGCTTCGACCTCCCTGACTACATCATCAATGCCCTTGAAAAGAAGGGCGTAATCATTGACCTATGACACAAGAACAATGCGAACGTGCAGTCAAGGCACTGCAAGACAAAGGCTTTGACGCCTCTCACGTACAGGGTGCACCTGACGACCACGGCGTGTGGTTGGACAGCGTGTGGGACGACACCCTCCAAGAATCATTCAGCTTCCGCATCCACGACGAAGAAATCGAGTGGTGGGGAGTAGAAACAACAGACAAATGAACATCAACGACATCTGGAAAGATGGTGTGGCAAAACACATCCAAGGCATGACACAACACGAACGACTTTCCCTCCGACAAACCCACTGCGGTAGCTTCGAACGAGCGCTCATCGAGGCGTGGTTCAAGGCGGACATGGGCAACAAGGCCACCCTCGAAGAGGCCTTCAAGAACACCAACTTCGACCTTACTTAGAGAGTGTTAGTATATATCTCTCTCTGAACGTAGTGAAGAGAGATATATACAACACCTCTCAACAACATTTTCAAACTTCAATTCAATACCTATGGACAACATCAAAGACATGACGAACGACGAGTTCATCAGCCACCTCATGACGGGGTACAACAAGCACGGAGCACTCGTGCAAATGGTCATCATCGACTGCCTTCAGCGTGGTCTTGACCACTACATCTCAGCCAAGGAGGAAATCCTTGAGGATGAGCGCAAGCGCCGTGAGAACGGAGGCGGTATCTCGCTCATCAACATGGAGGCGTGGGTCTCCTGCTGTGAGGACACACAACAACGAATCAACGACAAGTACAATGGATAAGGAAATCATCAACTACGATACCTGCCACAAGTGTGGTGGTGTGGGTGTGGTGCTCAACTCTGACTCAGACGGAGAGAACTGGCACTACGACTACCAATGCGAAGACTGCGAAGCCACATGGGTGATGAGCTTCGAACTCAAACCTTACGACAGAAACAACGACAATGACTGACATTATCAACGTAATCATCGAGCTGTCCCGTATGCAGGGTCAGGCGATCGACAGGGCACAGGCAGAGGCCATCAACACTGCCGTAGAAACAGCCCACGACAAGTGGCAAAACGAATCAAAGGATTTGGTTAGTTGAAGTTTGACCATCGGGGGGACGCCTTTCGGGATGCAATCGTAAGGATGCAAGGGATTGAAACGTCAGTCCTTCCCCCCACCTTTTTCAAGGGAGCGCAGTCGGTGCGTACGTTTTTTGGGTGGCACTGGGATGAGGCTTACGCCGAAACTCCCCAACCCCAATGACGGCAGTTGTGTTCGAATCCCAACCTCCCTTCTACATGGCAGTGACACTTGCGATGGAGGCATCGCATCGGTGTGTACACGGCAATAGCTACTCCTTCCACCCTTTACCGAGGGCTTATGGCAACGAGTATGAGCTTGTGTGGTGGTTCGACTCCACCCTCTGCTACTATATAGTATCTCTTACTATACACTCTCTTCATTTATGAAGAGTGTATAGTTAGAGAGACTTATACGACTTCAAAATTCAAACTTCAATTCAATAACCATGAAACAATATGCAGTAATCCACGCTGTCGCAGGACTCTTCGAAGGGTACTCCGACACCACCTGTGAGTTCTTCCCCAAGCGGGGATTCGCAGACAAACACGTCGTTGAAACCCTCAGCGAGTATCGCAAAGATGAGATGTGCGTACACATTGATGGCTCTGACCCCACAAACATCCACGTCACCATGACCCGTGACTACAAGGACTACCACGCCTCGGTCACCGTCAAGAGCATGGACCACGACGACTGGGTGGCAGAGAACGGCGACAACGTAAGCGTCGAGGTGTTCCGCATCATCGAGATTGACATGTCCAACCGCAGTGGCTCCACCGAGTCTTGTTGGTTGACGTGGGACCAACAGGATACTACCCAAGCATGGGACTACTTCCCCTTGTGTATGTCCTTGGTGGCTCGTGTGTCCTCTGATGTGATGGACAACACAGGCAAGTACACTGACTATGAGTTGACCTTGCAACAACTCACGGAGTTCATCTCCTCTGTGTACTACCGAAACCATGCGTTCATCGACATGGACGACTACACCATGCACGCTTTCCGTATCCCCAAACCCAAGGGGTCAGACAGCTACGACCCACCCAAGGAGGATGCTCTCGGAGAGTGGATGGACAAACACGTAACCTTTATCAAATGACTGACGAAACCTTATACGACCTGCGTTGCTACGTTAGCAACTGCTTCAATGCCAGCCACGTTGCATACTCCATGAGTAGTGGCGTAAAGAGCGGATACAATCACCTCTCCGAGCTAATGATTAACGACTACGAACTCACACACAATGACGTGGACAACGTAGTCGATGACATCGAAGAGCTTGTAGCTCAATATATCATGGAACAATCACCAAAATTCAACGACAATGACGAGTAAAGACATCCAAGACTACATCGAGAAAGACCTCGGTTACGCTATGCGTCACGACCCCGTGATGCTCCTCGAAGCAACACAAGAAACCGCATCCACCTTTGACCTTGACGAGTGGAAAGTCCTTCGCTTGGTGCTTGCCAACGAACCCATCCTTGGCACACACAGCTATGGCTTCCACACTGCATACGGCAGAGCAATCATTGACAACTTCACATTTATTTACCAATCATGAACTCAGTACAAGAATCCAAGAACGAGCTCGACGCAGCTATCCGTTACGCAGAGAACGCTATCTCCTCTGCCAAGCAAACCATCGAGTCGATGGAGTTCCGTCAAGAGATGTCACAGAAGAACTACCAAGAGCAGACAGGGCGTGAGCAAGCGCTCGAAGCCGAGGTCAAGGCACTCAAGGCCAAGGCTGAACAGCTTCTCATGGAGAACGACGAACTCGACCAACAGGTGAACAAGCTGACTAAGGAGAAAGAGGCATCAAGCGGACCATGCGGATGCCAAGCATACCGCGACCTCGAAGAGAAGGTTGCCACCATGCCCGTCATCCCTCGTGACGTAGCCATCGCCATCTTCCGCGAGGGTGTGCAGTCAGGTATCAACGACGCTGTCGCTGAACTCGAAGGACAGAGCATCAACATCAGCGAGAACGACTACGTCGGTGACTTCTCCATCTCATTCGAGCGTGACATCGACCTCGACGACCACCTCGACCTCGACTGGATGCGCGACAAGGTTGGGCAGTACGAAGAGTCCTTTGTGGTAGATGCACTCAAGGGATTGTGTGCAAGCAAGGAGTTCGAGTGCCGCATCCACGGGATTGATGACCAAGATGAAAAGTAAGAACAAATGCGTGTACCTACACAAGAAAAAGAGCACAGGCGAAGTGTTCTATGTAGGCATAGGAAACAAGATTCGTTCGAGAGCCAAGGATGGCCGGAGCAAGTTGTGGTGGAGGATTGTGGAAAAGCACGGCTATGACATTGAGGTCATTGAAGATGGACTCACTTGGGACGAAGCAGTGAACAGAGAGATAGAACTCATCTCGAAGTACGGACGAAGAGACAGAGGCGAGGGTACGTTGGTGAATCACACTGACGGGGGTGAAGGAAGTCTTGGCATGGTGTTCACAGATGAAATGATTGAACAACGACGTCAACAACAGAAGAAGTTGTGGCAGAGAGAAGGATTCCGTGAGCACATGTCAAACGTCATGAAAGGAAACACTTACTTGTCTGACTGGGCTAAAACCCCTGAAGGTATGGCCCAGAGGGAAAGGATTGTGGAATCTCAGACTGGAGAGGGTAATCCTTTCTACGGAAGAACCCACACCGATGAAACGAAGAAGGCTATCAGCTTGGCAAACAAGGGTCGACTCTCAGGAGAGAACAACCACATGTACGGCAAGTATGGATCGGAACATCAGGCAGCTAAGTCTTGCACTTGCATGCTCACAGGAAAGGTTGTTGGTAGCGCTGTTGATGTAGCAGAAATTACACAGCGCAATCGAATCACAGTCCGTGGGTATCTGAGAAAGAACAACCCCCGAACCAAACCCCATGACTTTCATTGGGTGTACACAGAACAAAAAATTGAACAAGAATCTCAAGGAAAAAAATACTGCATCCAACAACAGAAATTTGTGTAATGAAAAAAAGATACAGAGTACGATTTCACCTAGCCAAAGGCGCCAACTACATGCACTGGCAAATAACAGACAACAACTCTAAGGGCGCTCGGGAGTACTACCACCCCGACAAGGTTGAAATAGTAATGTACCGAGCCAAGCTCGGCAACCAACCAGCTACAGCTCGCAAGATATTCGAAGGGCAAAACAAAACTGTTTGCGCTTGGGTAGAGTGCGATGCTGTCGACATCAACTACAAATCATCCCCTAAATTCCAACCCATTGATACTCAAGAACTTACTCAATACAAGTACAATCCTCGTAAGAACCCTCACTGGTTTACGGACACAGACTTCAACAAAGACAACACCACCTACACCAAACTCACAACCCAACAAAACAGAATCTATGGCTAACGCACTATTCTCCCTCAGCGCATACGTAAAGAACGACATGTGGATGTTCGATGACGAGTCACGTGACATCAAAGAAGAACCCTTCGTCGCTGGAGCTGACACCATGTTCGACCTCATGAGCGGTCGTTCAGTCGACCTTTCCGTTGACCGATGCAACATTGTCTTCGGCTCCACACCTATCCCTGACTACGACGTCCACGTCAAGCTCGATGGCACAGATGGTTTCGACGGACACTACTATGTTGTCGATAAGTTCGTCAAGTATCCCGCCGTAGAGACCTTCAAGTTCTGGTTGTGTCCCGCCCTCCTCGCCTTCTTTGACGAAGCACCTCAAGAAATCTACGTATCAGTCAAGCAATGAAGAAGTACGAGCCCTTGAATCAGAGTTCAGACCTAGGCCACCCCAAGAATGAGCACTCAGCACGAGCCCGGAGGCGCAAGATGAAGAGATACTTGGACAAACACTTCCCTGTTAAAAAGAAAGACGATGAGTAAATACAACCACAAGTTTGCACTCATGAAGATGAGTGTGCTAGAATACGAACCTGACCTAGACATTGACAACGAGATGGAGACAGAGGCCCTAGACATTGCCAAGCGCATGGCTATCGCAGACCTCAATGAGTATGGTGCAGATGACTTCTTGTCTCAGCAACCATCAACTGTCGCAGGATCCTTTGCGTCCCTATGCATGGACACGTCATCGAACCAACTCGAAGAGATTATCAGTCACAAAGAAATGGAAGATGACCTCGACGAGCTGGGTGTTGGTGACGAACAGAGCAGGGTCGACATGAACGAGGTTGCCGTGGCAGTACACAACAACTTCTCCAAAGGCATGGTCGTTCTATCACATTACCTCCTGCTGTTTGAACACCTAAAAGATTTATATGATTGATTTCCTAGAACAAGTAAAGCTAGAGTACGAGTCCCGCATGGACACAGAGGTTGGCGACAACAGGCTGAGAGACAACGTGGAGCACAGAGCCGCAGTGTCCAACGCATGTAGGCCTTTCTCTACGTACAAGGAGCTGGGTTCCCTGTGGGGCAGAGACCACGCTACCGTCATGCACTATCGCAGAGAGCACGAAGGCATGCTGAAGTACTCACCTGCATACAGGGCCAAGTATGGAGTAGCTCTTGCCTGTGTCCAACACGTCTCAACAGAGATGGGTGTCAACCCACTCAGCAACACATACATGAACGGCGAGGAACAACTAAGAGTGCTTGATGAAATCCTTTCGTGGGTCTCAGAACTGCGAGAAAAAGTTGTGAACAGCCTTGACAATACCGATATGAACACCTACCTTCGCGACGTCGAAGTTCTTACTGAAGCCGAAAACTAAATTCAATTACATGTCCAACTACAAGTTCAAGACCACGAACATTCGTGGCAAAGCCTACGTTGAAGTCAACGAACGCATCAAGTTCTTCCGTCAGGAGGAGCAGTACAAAAACTGGGGTATCCTCACAGAGTTTCCTGTTCTCGATTCGGAGCAATGCCTGTGCCTCTGCACCATCACCACACCTGAAGGTCAGATCGTAGCGCAAGGTCATGCCCACGAAGAGAAGGGTTCGTCTAACATCAACAAGACAAGCTATGTCGAGAACTGTGAAACCTCAGCCGTCGGTCGTGCATTGGCCATGCTCGGAATCGGAATTGATACCAGCATCGCCTCAGCCAACGAAGTCAACGACGCCATCGCAAAGCAACAGACGATGGTCGACAATCCTCATGTACAGAAGCTTTCGAAAGCGCTCGACGCGCCAGTAGAAAACATCATGGACAAGGCTGTGTCTTACATCAAGTCCTCGACTGATAAGCAGAAGGCCTTCGACTCTGTGATGAAGAAGTACGAGACTCAACTCACAGAGAAGCAAGTCGCTGGGCTCAAGAAGTTCGTGCGATGAACCTAAGCTGTACGACGTCTGGAGTTCTTGTACCAGTCAAGAACCTAGGCAAGGAGAACAAGCTCATCCCTTGGTCTATGATCAAGCGTGAGACTGTGGCGCCAGCTGTGAAGCACTGCGTCAACGAGAAGTATGGTGTCGACATGTACCTTGTTGACAAGACTGTGAACGGAGAAAGGCTTGAGCGCATGTTCGAAACCAAGCGAGAAGCTTTCAAGGCTGTTGACATCCACCTCATCAAGAACGGGCGTGAGCCTGAGCTAATCTTGAAGAAGTTATGACTATGCGTGAGCAACTACAGGAGCGGGTGGGTAAGCCCCACCTCTCCTACTCTTCACTCAAGTATGCCCTTGGCGACATGCGACTGTGGGAGATGTACATGCGGGGTCAGCTGAAGAAAGAGTCTGAAGCCTTGTACTTCGGTTCCCTCTATGACCTCATGCTTTTCGAACCAGAAAAATTCAATGATGTATATTTCGTTCTGGATGATTCCGCTATCGTTGATGCTATTGGCGGTAAGTTTCCGCGCAATACTAAACGCTATCGAGAGTGGAAGGCGGAGCAAGTCGAGAAGAATCCAAACAAGGAACTGGCTTCTGAAGCGGACGTCAAGAAGGCGAAGGAGATGATTCAACGCCTCAAAGACTGCGGTGTGTACGACAAGAGATTTGCTGGCGGCAAGTATCAAGTCGAGTTCAACGTGGATCTTGACGGTGTTCCTTTGAAGGGATTCCTCGACTGCCTCCAAGATGGTTTCATCGTGGACTCCAAGTCATCACGTTCTATCGACAAGTTCCGATACGACGTCCGGTCATTTAGCTATGACATCCAAGCATACATCTACACCAAGGTCTTTGATATCCCAGAGTTCTGGTGGGTCGTGCAAGAGAAGGCTTACCCCTTCTACCCTGCCGACGTTAAGTGCTCCGAAGAAACACTCTTCACTGGAGAGATGAAGTTTCACCAAGCGTTAGAGAACATCAAAAACTATCTCGATGGAAACACAGAGACAGTGGCCCACTACGCCGAGTTTGTTGTCTGACCGAGACAAGGTAATTGTAACTGCCTTGTATATCCTTTGGCTCTTTTTATAACCCTTAATTTTTTTTCTCATGAGCGATAAGCAATATGATTCAGTACTCGTTGGGTACGCAGAAGAACCCCGCTACAATGAAAGCGGGGAGTTGATGTCTTGGAATGTCCGCTTCAAGGACAATGAACTCACCGAGATGGTGGAGAAGTACGCTACCCAGCGCAACGAGCAGGGACAGGGCGGCAACCTCTACGTCACCTTGTTCATGTCCAAGAATGGCAAGGCGTGCTGCCGAGTGTTCGATCCGAACAGTGCAGCTGCCAAGGCAAAGCGTGCTGAGAAGCAAGCTGCCACGCAGACTGATGAGGTCCCCTTCTAAGGGAGCGCCTATCTACTACATGACCGCTCGTGTCGCCTTCAAGAAACGGAAGGTTGTACACGAGCGTGTTGTGTGGGTAGTATCCGTCTTTGAATCCCCGAGTGACATAGTCAACTACGACAACAAGACGATGTGGAGACTGGGCACTGAGCTCTATGGCAAGAACGCCAAGTCTGACAAGCACATCATCATACGAGAGATTCAAACCAAGAAGTTTATTTCACACTCTAACCTAACAATAGATGAACACAAGAAACAAAATCAAGGCTAAGTGTAAGTCTCTGGAGGACTTGCTTCTCCAGAAGAACGCGAAGTATGGTAACTCAGCGTTGGAACCGCTGAATGTTTTCTCAGAAGCTGGTGCCGTGGCTGGCATCAAGATGCGCATCGACGACAAGCTCAAGCGCATCAAGAACGCAGGTCTCGTGGACGCAACGGAGGATACGTTGCAAGACCTTGCCGGATACCTTATCCTCCTCATGATTGCGAAAGAAAATGAAAGTAACGATATTCAAAAACGTCTACGACAAGACGACTCCGCACCACATACAGCTAAGCACAGCACTACAGCGGATACAGACTGGGAAGTCCAGTTCACTGGTGTCTGAGGTACGTGATGGCAACAAAGAAAAGAAGCTTGAGCTCCCCGTTGTTTGTTTCAGCGGGGAGTTTTCGTCTCGGTCTGATGAGGCGCTATTTGAGCATTCGGGTTTCATTATCCTCGACTTTGATCACGTGGATGTTGACGCGACCAAGAGGAGTCTTGCCACGGATGATTTTATTCACTCATGCTGGACGTCGCCTAGTGGCGCGGGAGTCAAGGCTCTTGTCAAGATTACGAACCCTGAGAGGCACCGCGACCACTTCCGTGCCCTTATCAAGTACTTCGAAAGAACGCATGGGCTTGAGCTAGATGAGTCAGGTATCAATGAGTCTCGTGCATGCTTCGAGTCCTTTGACCCAGACATCATCATCAAGGATGAGTTCAAGAAGTTCGGTCACTTCACTACCGAGCACGCCGAAGCGCAGGTACCAACCAACGAAGCCTACGACCACACAGACTACATGAAGCTCAACCTTGCCTGTCGTATGATTCGACTGGCACAGGACGGAGAGAAGTGGATTACACTAAACCGAGCAGCGATTCTGTGCGGAGGATACATTGCGGCTGGCCGCATGGAGGAAGAGGAAGTGGTTCGTGTATTGTTCCGTGAGGTATGCAAGCGTGAGGTAGACAACGAGGACCACGCCAAGCAGACCATCATCGCTGGCATCGAGAAGGGTAAGCAAACCCCGATCCGTGACATCATCGACGAGGAGAAGTCTGTGCAGCGTGAGATGTTGCTCAACGACGGAGACATGTCCTTCATCTCGTCTGACGATGAGGACTTCCGTTGGATTGATGACTACTCACAGGGCATGATCACGCTCGGGTTGGACACGGGGGATCCTCGTCTCGACGAGAACTTCCGATACAAGAAGGAGTTCGTTATTGTCAACGGCCACTCCAACGTGGGTAAGACAACCACCATGCTGTACCTGATTGCCAACTCAGCTGTACGTCATGGATGGAAGTGGGTTATCTACTCGTCAGAGAACCGCACCGCATCCGTAAAGATGACGCTCATGCAGTTCGCCATGGACAAGAAGGTATCCGACATGACTTACTTCGAACGCAAGGAGGCGTACAAGTGGGTGCAAGAACACTTCACTGTGATTAACAACAGTCAGGTGTACAGCTACGCAGACATCATCCTGTTCATGGAGAAGGTCATGCGCCAGCAACCAGTTGATGCCATCTTCGTTGACCCGTACAACTCTCTCAAGTTGGACATGAAGAACTCAAGCATCGGTGTACACGACTACCACTACGAAGCAGCGTCAGAGTTCCTGACATTCAGCAAGGCTAACAACGTGGCTGTGTGGCTGAACATGCACGCTGTCACTGAGGCTCAGCGCCGCAAGGGACCAGACGGTTTGCCCGTAGCCCCATACGCTGAGGACACAGAGGGTGGTGGAAAGTTCGTAAACAGAGCGGATTGCTTCATGACAATTCACCGAAAGGTTCAAGCAATGGACCCTGAGATCCGCAAGATGAGTGAGTTACATGTACGGAAGGTGCGTGAGGTGGAGACAGGTGGTCAGCCGACCGCATTGGAGGATCCTTACTGCCTAGTTATGAATCTTTCCCACACTGGATTCACAACGCGAATTGGTCAACGGGCTCTGTTCCAACCTATTACGTTCAAGGAACAAAGCTCAATGCCTTTGAACATAGACTTCTTGAGTTGACATTCAAAAATTTGCACAGTAACTTCAACAAATGAAGAAGCGAACAAAGACTCCTAAGAGGCGTTCAGCCAAAAAAAAACATCTAGGAAGGTACGCTAGTGGATTAGAGAAGTATTGTGCTGACCAGCTTAAAGAATACGGGTTGGCTTTTGACTATGAGGAACACACCTTCGAGCTGATGGAGAAGTTCCGATTCCCCAACAAGTACTTTAAGATGACTGCGAAGGGTAAGGAGATGGCTGACCGATCGGGGTCAGTCGTCCTCCCTATCACATACAAGCCCGACTTCGTGGGTAGGGATCATGACTGGATCATTGAGACAAAGGGATACCTTCCCTCTCACCACGACTTCCCTATGAGGTGGAAACTTTTTATGCGACACCTAGTAGGAAAGGATTCCAAAACCATTATCTTTCTCGCAAAGAATAGTGGGCAAGTGGACCATGCTATTCAAGAAATATTGAAATCAATAAAGGATGGATCCATCTAAACTAAGCGAGTATTACTGCATCGCTTGTGAAAGAGTTCACGCAGTGATAGACGACTTATACGAAACGCTTCATGACGATGAAGGCAAGCCCATGGATAACGTGGGTGATGTTGTAGAAACCGTTGCCAAGGCACGCAAGTCTATCGCAGAAGAGCTAGACCTTATTCGATCAATCATTACAGAATACGAAGAGACAAATGCTTGAAGTAGAAATCACTGCTGAAATGGACAAGAAGGCCAAGTCTAAATCAGGCATGCATGGCAACATCCGGAACAGCATTCGGAAAGGAATGGGTAACCTCGTTGGTTATCTCGGAGAAGAGATTGTGTTGGCAACCGTTGAGGATTGCATTGAACACAACACATTCAACTACGATATGATTCGGTTCCCAGACAGTGACTTCCAGTACAGCATTGACGTGAAGACAAAGGAGAGAACAGTAGAGCCGAAGCCTTTCTACACCACTCACGTTGCTAAGACATCAATGCACCAAGATGTAGACATCTATGTCTTTTGTCAGGTGAATGTCAAGAGAGGGCCGAAGAGAGGTTGGATCTTGGGGTGGATGCAGAAGCAAGACTACATCGACAAGTCCACGTTCATGGCAGCAGGGGAAAAGGATTCCTTTGGTTGGGAGAACAGAGTTGATGGATATGTTCTTGAGATCTCAAAGCTTAACCCTATCTCAGAGCTATGAAAGGATATCGGAACTGCATGAACAAGCGTAAGTCTATCGACGACCTTCTACATAAGAACGCTTCTTATCAAGCGCAGCATAACTGCGTGACGAACAGCAAGTCAAAACAGAAAGAGATAAACAGGCATTGCAACAGGGAATTCATTCACCCCATAAAACAAATTGATCCTGTGTTCTATGAGTCAATCAAGTTCCAGAATGATTGACTATCTTTGCATTGTTACACGGGTTAGTTGACTGTGGAACTTCGCAATCTGTAAGAGGGGGGCTAAATAAGCTCCCCTCTTTTTTGTTTCGTACATTTGCTGGTGAATGAGAATACTTATCACCACCCTTCTGTGCGCTATAACAATCCTGAGTTCGGCTCAAGAGTGTAGCCTTTTAATGCCTGATAACGTGAAAGTTATGGGGCTGACGCAACGATCAGTATCGGTTGACCTCGACGAGGTTGAAACAGTTACTCTACCTATTGTGTTCCACGTCGTACACACTGGGTCTGCATCGGAGACCAACATCTCTGAAGAACAAATCCTCTCTCAGCTTGATGTTCTTAACGAAGAGTTTGAGGACAGCAAGATTCAGTTCTGCATGGCTGCTCGTGACCCCGAGGGGAACCCAACCAATGGGATTACAAGAACAGACCTAAGCTCGAACAACGAATACTTGATCAACGGCATCAGCAATGGTCTCGGCTCGGGTGCAGATCAATTTCAGGTCAAGTACGAGTCTGGATGCTGGAACCCTGACGAATACCTCAACTACTACGTTGTCTCTGAAATCAACGGCAACGATGGGGGCAACGGAGTGCAAGGCTTTGCATACCTTGGTCCAACAAACGACTGCAGAGACGGAGTTGTTTGCTTGTACAATGTGACGGGTACTGTCGGAACACTCAAGCCGGGAAGAACCTTGGGTTTTACTGGGGTCCACGAAGTTGGACACTACCTCTCTTTGTACCACACCTTCTCCAACAGCAACGACTGCATAGAGACGAACTGCGAGACTCAGGGTGATCAGGTGTGTGACACCCCTCCCACGCTGTCTAACACGCAGTGTACGAATCCTTCTTGCCCCGATGCTCTCACAGATAACTTCATGGACTACACCGTTGAGTCTTGCAAGGATAGTTTCACAGTGGGTCAGGCGGAGCGTATGCACGAGCAGCTTCAAACAGTAAGGGCTGACCTCGTGGACAACCTCTCATGTGTCCCCGTGGTAGACTATGATGTGACTGCAGCCACAGCCTTCTATCAGGAAGAGTGGTGTACCCCATACCAAGACATTTGGATTGACGTGGTAAATCAAGGAACCCTTCCTCTTGATCTGGTGGAGGTGCAGTTGTACTGCAATGGAAACGAATACGTAGAGTACATCTATGACATGGAGGCAGGAGTAGAGTCCGTTCTGTTTGAGCAGGTGTATGTTGACGGCGCTCAGCAGTTCGAGGTTCAGACTATCAGCGACCAAGATCAGTACGAAGAAAATAACTACGCATGGTGGCCTATATCCACAGGCGCAGGAGAACTCATTGAGATTATCGTAGAAACAGACACATGGGCCAACGAGACCTCGTGGAACATCTACGACTCTAACGGTGAGGTGTTGATTGGTGACAGCGGATACCCCGTAGGCAACAGTCAAGCCTACTACTATGAGACATGCGTGTATGACGGGTGCTACGACGTAGTCATAACAGACAGCAATGGAGACGGATTCTGCAGCATAGACTTCAATAACGATGGGATTTGTGACATAGGATCGGATGGCATTACGGCCACGATCAACGGTGATATCGCATTCGCTACTGGCTTTGGGGCATCCTTCTCTGTTTGGGAGCAGAGCTTCTGCGTAGAGATTGATCCATGTCCCTTGGACTTCGACGGAAACGGGACGATCGGGAACGGAGATGTCATCTATATACTTGGTGAGTGGGGATGTCAGGGGGACTGCGAAACAGACCCGAACAATGATGGCATCATAAATGTTTTTGATTTGTTATTCATCCTCACTGAGATTGGAAATAATTGTCCCGTGGAGCAAGACCTGTCTATTGGAATGATCAAAGACCTTACGGTTGCGTCAACGGAAGGCATATTTGGTGGTGGTCCCCCTCAGATCTATGACATGACTGGCAGGAAAGTTAGAGGTCCTGTTGATCAACTTGCATCTGGGGTGTACATACTCAAGTGGGGTAAGGTTACTAAAAAAGTATTCGTACAATGAAGAAGCTTATATGGTTCTTGATCCCACTAATGTCTTGGGGTCAGTGCGACATGGAGATCATAGGGTTCAACCCCATCTCTACGGACATCACTATCGCGGTCAACGGTGGTAACTGTGGTACTGAAGCTGACTCCATTGGTGAGTTCTTGCTGGGGATATCCTTCACCCCACCTATTGAGGATATTCAGGATCAGTTCCCATGCTTCTACGATGACGGATGGGCCCTGCTGATATTCCCTCTTGACTTCCCCGGCTTTGACATTGGTCAAGGCACTGACGACATCATACAGTCAGGTGATACTATCACATTCAACATAGCTGATACTCCATACTTTGGAAGTGGAACGGCGAGTTGTTGGGTAGATATAATGCAGAGCGGTGCTTACTTTGAGGAGTGTGTAATCCTTACTGTTTGGCAGATCAACGACAGTGAAAGCATTCTCGGCACTGGGGGTCTCGGAGGCTTCTCATACCCTGATGAGGAGGTATGGAACAGCTGGGTTATGTGGTCTCTAAACGGGGCTTGTGACCCCCCTCCACCACCTGTGGTTTATGGGTGTACGGATATGTTTGCGTACAACTACAACACGGTTGCCACGATAAACGACGGTAGCTGCATCTATCAGGGGTGCCTTGATCCTGAGGCCTTGAACTACTGTGAAGAATGCGAGGTAGAGGGAGATTGCATTTACCCTCCAGATGACAATGGTTCAGACACCGACTGCAACGACCCCTCCATCTATGTCCCTAATGTGTTTACGCCCAATAGAGACTTGCTTAATGACTACTGGAAGCCTATCACAAAATCAGATTGCTGGTGGAAGTGGGAGTGCAGGGTGTACAATCGCTGGGGAACGCTTGTGTGGATCAGCTATGATCCAGACGATAAGTGGATTGGAGAAAGGCTTGAGGCCTTTGTTCCTGACGGAGTATACACTTGGGTTATACAAGCGTCAAGCTGGCAGAGTCAGAAGGTCGTGAGTATGGCTGGCCACGTAACGGTTGCTCGTTAATCGCAATTCTTCTGACGTAGCTCGTCAACGAGTATTTTGAGCTGATCCACGTCCCTCTCCAAGTGATTAAGCCTTAGGTTTTGTTCGGCATCGTCAGGCAGACTACCCATCTCTCCTCTTGGCCACTTAATTCTAAACTC
>Ga0075480_10000400_pt1 | contig 25329 bp, 25 predicted proteins | sample DEB08_DNA_7_FD_81590 | JGI IMG/M metagenome (GOLD analysis project Ga0075480, IMG submission 81590) | Aqueous microbial communities from the Delaware River and Bay under freshwater to marine salinity gradient to study organic matter... | ecosystem: Environmental > Aquatic > Marine > Coastal ... | reverse complement strand
TCTCGGTGACGACGACCTCGGCCTCCGGAGTCGAGCCAGCGAGCAATTCGGCCTCCCACTCGGCGAGGGGCTCTTCGACGACGACGTCGACATTGCCGTCTCCGATAGCCCGACCAGCCCGAGTCATCAGACCCTCGGCCACCGCATCGGCGATGACGCGGGTGAGCAGTGCCACGCTTCGGATCGCATCGTCGTTGCCCGGGATGGGGAAGTCGACCTCATCGGGATCGCAGTTGGTGTCGAGGATCGCGATGACGGGGATGCCCAACTTGCGCGCCTCACCGACGGCGATGTGCTCCTTCTTGGTGTCGACAACCCAGATGGCACTCGGCACCTTGGCCATATCGCGGATTCCGCCGAGGGTGCGATCAAGCTTCTCACGCTCGCGCGACAGGACGAGAAGTTCCTTCTTCGTCATGCCTGACTTCGAACTGTCGGCGTCGAGTTCCTCGAGTTCCTTGAGTCGCTGCAGCCGCTTGTGGACCGTCGAGAAGTTAGTGAGCATGCCACCGAGCCAGCGGTGGTTCACGTACGGCATCCCCACTCGGGACGCCTGCTGCGCGACGGGTTCCTGGGCCTGCTTCTTGGTGCCCACGAACATGACGGAGCCACCGTGAGCAACGGTCTCCTTCACGAACTCATAGGCGCGATCGATGTAGGACAGCGACTGCTGCAAATCGATGATGTAGATGCCATTGCGCTCGGTGAAGATGAAGCGCTTCATCTTGGGGTTCCAGCGGCGGGTCTGGTGACCGAAGTGGACACCGCTCTCCAGCAACTGGCGCATCGTGACGACGGCCATGCGTGTCTCCTTGCCGGTGGGCGGCATGCGCCCACACTCTTCGCGCAGCCCCGGATGCCCGGGGCCGCTGATCGGTTCATGCCCGCATCGGGTGATGCGCGCCCTGGTGACCGATAAACGCCTGCTCCCGCACTGTCCGGGACCGACGGCGACCCAGGAGTCAGGGGGCAAGTCCCCGGTCTCGTGGTCCAGTCACGCGATGTACTCCAGGCCAGATGGCCTGCAGCCAGCTCACCAGCATAGCCGGGCATGCCCGGGCGTCGTCCCCCGACACCTGATCAGCGCTGTGTCCCCAGGCGAGCACCTCGCACTGGCCTGCAGACCAGCATCGGTCCAGCGTGAGGGCATGTCGCTGTCGATGTGGGCCCCGCTCCTGACACTCCTGCTCGCGACCGCCCCTCCCCCTGTCGGCGCGGAGCGGGACCCGGGCGCCTACGCGGCGACCGCGCCGGGGCTGGCCGTCGAGGTGATGGCCAGCCCCCGGTGGCGCCCTCCCCTTCCCGGGACCCTGTTGATCTCCCGTCCCTTCCAGCCCCCACCTCAGCGCTGGCGGCCCGGCCACCGTGGGGTCGATCTGCAGGCCGCCGCTGGCTCCCGGGTGCGCGCCGCCGGCGCCGGGGTCATCGTCTTCGCCGGTCGGCTCGCCGACCGTGGCGTCGTGAGCATCGAGCACTCACCCGGGGTTCGCACGACCTATGAGCCGCTTCGCGTCCGGGTCCGAGCAGGCGAGACGGTCCGCGCCGGCGGCCTCATCGGTTGGGTCCAGCCAGACTCTCGCCACACCGAGGATCTGCACTGGGGTCTGCGAGTACGCGATCGCTATGTCGACCCGATGCTCCTGCTGCGTTCATCAGTTGTCTTGAAGCCAGCGCAGCCGGCTTCGCTCATGCACGCGGATGAGCTTGATCGATCGCGGCGCGCAGGCGATCCACCGACACGTGCGTGTAGATCTGCGTGGAGCCCAGCGATGCGTGCCCAAGCATTTCCTGCACAGCCCGCAGATCCGCACCACCCTCGAGCACATGGGTCGCCGCGGAATGTCGGAGACTGTGCGGGCTGATCCTCGATCCGGGAATGGCACGTCGAGCCGCCTGGTCGACGACCGTGCGCACTGTCCTCGCATCGATTCGACCACCCCGGACACCGAGGAACAGCGCCGATGCCGAGTGCGGTGCCACCAGGTGGGGGCGCGCCTCATCGCACCATCGAGTCAATGCCGATGCGGCCGGAACACCGAACGGAACGATGCGCTCCTTCGCACCCTTTCCCATGACTCTCAGCGTTCGACGTTCTCGATCGACATCCCCAAGGTCGCAGGCCACGAGTTCCCCCACGCGAATGCCCGTGCCATAGAGCACCTCGATGATGGCGTGATCCCGCATGGCGATGGGATCCCCGTCCTCAGCGGCATGAGCGGTGTCGACGAGCAGAGCGTCAGCTTCGGTTCTGGTCAAGACCGTGGGCAATCCGCGATGCAGTCGCGGGCTCGCCAACCGGGCGCCGAAGTCGGCCGGGGTCATGCCTCGTTCGTGCATCCATCGGGTGAATCCACGCGCAGCTGCAGAACGCCGGGCCAGCGACGACCGTGACGCGCCCTCTGCCGTCTGAGTCGCCAGCCAGCCCCTGAGCAGGGTGAGGTCCAGTTCCACAGGATCGGTCACTCCGCGGGTGGACGCGTAGCGGAGAAGATCCTCGACATCCCCCCGATAGGCCCGCACCGTGTGAGCGCTTCGTCCCTGTTGACCGGCCAAATGCAGGCACCATCGCTCGAGCGCGTCAGCGCTTCGGGGTGGTAGTGACGATGCCTCCATCGCACCATCGTGACGCGTAGCATCATCAGTTCACGGCAGGGCACGCCGAGCATCCGCTCAGCCCGACGTGCTGCGCCAGCCGTCACCGCTCCTGTGCGCGAGGCCGGCCGACTCCAGCAAACCCACGGCGACGAGGACCTCCGTGGGCGGCATGCCGGTGCGTGCCGATAGACGCTGCAGCGGTGTCGCACGACGTGGACTGAGGACGGCGAGTACGCGCCCTTCTCGGGTCTGGTCACCTAGCGCCATCGCCCCTCTCAGACTCGGCGTCGATTCCGGCATCCCTGATACGTCCGGGAGTGAATCTCCGACACGCTCCACATCGCTCCCGTCCTCATCGAATCTGGTGAGCATCGCCTCCACGTCATCGGCGTTCGAGACGAGGATCGCCTCTTGATCCCGCAGAAGGTCGTGGCAGCCCGCCGACATCGCCGAGGTCACCGGACCGGGGAACGCCATGACCGGACGCAGGAGCGAGGATGCCTCACCTGCTGTGGTGCGACTGCCGGAACGGGAGGCGGCCTCGACGACCACGGTGCCTCGGGTGAGTGCGGCGATAAGACGATTCCGCAGCAGGAATCGTTGGCGAAGCGCTGCCGCACCCGGGGCGGCCTCGCTGATGAGAGCGCCCGAGCCCACCATGCGGCTCAGGAGTGGCTCATGCGAGCGCGGGTAGGCGTTGTCGACCCCGCCCGCGAGGACACAGGCCGAGGCACCGCCCGCATCGAGCGCGCCTCGGTGGGCGGCCGCGTCGATGCCGAAGGCACCACCGGACACCACCAGCCAGCCCCGATCCGCCAAGGCTGAGGCCACGGAGCGGGCCAGCATTTCGCCGTACGAGGTGGCCGATCGTGCGCCGACGATTGAGACCGATCGCACGAGCAGCAGACGAAGATTGGCCTCTCCACGCACCCACAAACCCAGCGGTGCCCGGGATCCGAGATCGTCGAGCTGGGTGGGCCACTGCGCATCACCGGGTATGACCAGGCGTGCACCGCACACCTCGGCTGCCTGGATATCTCCCTCGACCGCCGCATGCACGTCCTGGACTCCGTCCGGCAGGCGTGAGCGCATCGTGGCCACACCCCGCAGCAGACTCGATCCCCGCAGAATGGATTCGGCCACCTCAACGGCACCGCGTACGGCCACTTCATCGACGACTCGCGTATCCCCCGGTTCGCAGGCCCTGAGCAACAGCATCCGCGATGCGCGCTCCTCATCGATCACACCGCCCACCCCCAGGCTTCTCCGCGCAGCGACATCGCGTAGCCGATGTCATCCCGGCCCGGCCGGTCCCGTCCCGCGAGATCTGCCAGCGTCCAGGCCACCCGGAGCACACGATCGGCACCCCGCAGGGTGAGGGCGCCGGAATCGAAAGCACGGTGGAGCACCTGCTGCCCCTCCGTTGTCGGTGGAAAGCGACAGCGAAGAGTCGGACCCGGCATCTGTCCGTTCAGTTTCACCACCTGACCATCGATGCGGCGCTCCTCGCGCCAGCGGTGCTCGGCTCGCTCACGTGCCACCCGCACGCGCTCGGCCACCGGAGCAGACTTCTCGGCCTCCGCTCTGAGGTCGGCGACGCTGGGCCGATCGAGAATCAGTCGCAGATCGATGCGATCGAGCACCGGGCCCGAGAGCCGAGACGCGTATCGACGCCGCTGTGCAGGCGAGCAGGTGCAGTCACGACCTCGTCCCATTCCGTGGCCACACGGGCAGGGATTCGCGGCGATCACCAGGTGAATTCCTGCAGGAAGCACGACGTTGACGTCCGCACGATGCACCTCGATCTGACCGCGCTCCAGCGGCTGCCTCAGGGCCTCGAGCACCCGAGAGTCGAATTCGGGTGCCTCATCGAGGAACAACACACCGTGATGGGCGAGGGTGATGGCTCCGATGCGCACCTTTCCCGACGCACCACCACCGGTGATGGAGACCGGAGATGCACTGTGATGCGGAGCCTCGAAGGGTGGCGTTCGGATCAATCCGGAATCGATCTGTCGTCCAGCACTCGATGAGATCGAGGTGACCTCGAGTGCCGCTTCATCGCCGAGGCGGGGCAACAACCCGGGCAGCCGTTCAGCGAGCAAAGTCTTGCCTACCCCGGGAGTGCCGATCATCGAGAGGTGATGCCCACCGGCAGCCGCGATCTCCAAGGCCTTGCGAGCCTCGTACTGCCCCCGAACATCGGCGAGATCGGGCGCGCTCGTGGCCGGTGGTGTGGACTCACTATGCCCCGGCGGGTCCGGCCACGGCGCATCCCCCCGTAGGGCATCGATGAGCTGTCGAAGGTGTGCGATCCCCACAACCTCTACCCCGGGCAACAGTGCCGCCTCACCAGCGTTCGCTGCCGGCACGATGAGCCTGTCGATTCCGGCTTCGCGGGCCGCGAGTGCCGCGGCGATCACACCGGGAACCGGGCGAACTGAACCATCGAGCCCCAGTTCGCCGATGACCAGGCACCCTGCGACCGCAGCGACGGGCACCTGATCGGTGTCGGCCAGGATCGAGATCGCCATGGGGAGGTCGAGACTGGAGCCGCGCTTGTGCCACGAAGCCGGGAGCAGGGCGATGGTGATCCGGGTCCGCGGCCATTCCGCCTCGGAGTTGACCACGGCAGCGCGCACGCGCTCGCGGGCCTCATTCACCGCGCGCTCGGCGAGGCCGACCAGGGTCACTCCGGGAATGCCGCTGCTGACATCGGTCTCCACATCGACCAGGCGCGCTTCGACTCCGATCAACACCGCACCACAGGTGCGCGCGACCATCAGGCCACGTCCCTGAGGTGTTCCAGGATCGGTTCGTCATTGCGCGGTTGCAGGATTCCGATCGCGTCGATGCGGATCGCAGCCGGATGAACCCCCCGCTCTCGGATCCATTCGAAGGCTAACCGATGCAGGCGACGCAACTTGATCGGCGTGATCGCCTGGATCGGATTGCCGAAGTCCTCCGTCGAGCGAGTCTTCACCTCGCAGATGACCAGCACGTCACCGTCGCGCGCGACGATGTCGATCTCCCCGATCCGGCAGCGATAATTGCGTTCGAGAACGACCAATCCACTGCGGCGCAGATAGTCCGCTGCCAGTTCCTCACCGAACCGCCCGAGTGCATCCTTTGCACGCATACCCTCACCTCCGCCAACGAGGGTGGGTGATGCGTCTCCTCGGCCCCAGACCGATGCGGCTGGGTGGGGACAGCCGGTTCTCTAGCAGCCCTGGGGATGAATCGGGGTTACCCCGAAGCTGCGCCGGTGCAATGGGGTCGGCCCCAGTTCGCGCAGCGCCCGTCGATGCTCCTCGGAGCCATAGCCAACGTTGCGATCCCACCCGTATTCCGGATGGCGACCACTGAACTTCCGCATGGTGTCGTCGCGAGCCACCTTCGCCACAATGCTGGCCGCAGCCACCGATGAGCAACTTCGATCTCCGCCCACACGCGTGAGAACGCCGAATTCCGGAACGCTCGCGCCGATCGCCGGACTCAGGAAGTCGTAGCTCCCGTCGAGCAGGATCGCGCCCGGCATGCGGTCGAGCGCGCTGAGGGCGCGCACGGCCGCGCGCTGCATCGCCGCCATGATGCCGACCTCATCGATCTCCGCAGCGCTCGCTTCTCCGAGAGCAACGCTGATCGCCCAACGTCGAACCAGCGGCTCCAGTCGCTCCCGGGCGGCTCGGCTGAGCTCCTTGCTGTCCCGGATACCTCGAGGTGCGGTCGGTGTCGTCCGATCGACGACGACCACCCCGATCGTCACCGGGCCCGCGATCGCACCACGGCCGACTTCGTCGATCCCTGCCACGCTCGGCGCTCCCGAGGACAGCAGGGCACGTTCACTGCGCAAGCTGGGCACCATTGCCCGACGCCGAGGCGACGCAGAACGGTGACCCACCTCTACCGTCGAGACGATTAGTCGGCGGAGCCGGTCTGAATCGACACCGGACCGAGCCGGTCCAAGGGCCAGGCGATGAACACGACGCGTCCCTCGATCGCGGAGAGCGGCACCGCGCCATTGCTGAGGTCGAGGTGATAGCGAGAGTCGCGGGCGACGGAACGGTCATCGCCGAGGACGAAGACATATCCTTCTGGGACGACGACGTCGAAGAACACCTGATCCGTGGGCACCCCGGGCACCAAGTAGGGCTCGATGAGTGGCACTCCGTCGAGTTCGAGTCGGCCGTCGGCGTCGCAGCAGGCGATGCGCTGACCACCCGTGGCGACCGCCCGCAAAATCATGAGGTCCTCATCCGAGGGGGTGGCGAGGCCCAGGCGAGACAGCCCATTGCGCCACCATGAGGTCGAAGAGGACATCGAGGATGACGAGTCGGCGGCATCATCGTTCAGCGGCGACCACCCCACCGGGCCGCGGAAGGCGACGACCTCCCCCCTCGCCGTTCCCCCGAGTCGGGTCGGAAGGGCCGAAACGACCACTCGCTCACCGGACTGCAGGGTGTTCGCCATAGACCCATCGGTGATCGTCGCCGGGGCACCGAGGTACGTCCGGATGGCCAGGCTCGCGAGAACAGCAACAAGGAGGATGGCGACAGCCTCGATGACCCAGCGGAGAGGCCGCGGCATACCGCGCCACCATCCAGAGTTTGAGGGAGCAGCGTGGCGACCGCGAGGGGCGTCCTCGCGCTCATCAGCACCTGCCGTGCCCGCCTCCGTCGGCTCATCCCAGGGCAGGCGACCGTGCAGGGTGTCGTCGAGTTCGTCCCCCGTGCCGCTCACCGGGCGAGCCATGGCACCTCCTCGGGGACACCCCCAGTTGCCGGCGAGGCCGTCGTCGGGACCGCAGAGAAGGAATCGGGAATCGGCAGAAATTGAGCGCGGTCGAGGGGCCACACGATCGCGAAGGCACGCCCGATCACCCGGTCGACGGGCACCATTCCGCCACCGGGATCACCGAGATGCGCCCGGGAATCAGCCGAGGCCGAACGATGGTCGCCCATGACCCATAATCGGCCCTCGGGGACAAGGACATCGAAGTTCTGCTTGCTCGGCGGATTACCCGGATAGAGATACTCAGATTCTTCGAGGGGTACGCCGTTGACCGTGATGGCTCCGTCGGCGTCACAGCACACCACCCTGTCTCCGCCCACGCCGATGACGCGCTTGATGAAGTCCCGATCGCTCGGTGGCGCAACTCCTACGATTTCACCGAGGAAACGCACGACCTGCCCGATCGGGCTCACCTCGGGCTCGACACGTTCGCCGGAGATGAACGACCCCGTGCCGTCGAAGACAATGACGTCGCCGCGCTCGATCGGGCGTAGCCGGTAGACCACCTTGTTCACCAGGACGCGATCACCCACCTGCAGCGTCGGCTCCATCGACCCGGACGGAATATAGAACGCCTGGACCAGGAACGTCTTGACCAGGAAGGCGACGAGGAATGCGCCGACGATGAGGAGCGGGAACTCCAGCCAGCCCGGGATCGACCACCGTGTCCGGACTTGCTCATCAAGTGTCGCCGGCTCGCTGCCGGTGACCGGAGCCTGCTCCGGGTGGTCGGTGTCTTCGCCGGGGCTTTCGCTCACGCGACCGACCCTAGACCGAGGTGCACAGCGATGCCGGTCACGACCCGCACAGGCAGTTGCGGTCACCGGTCCGCACCGAGCCCGCGAGGTGGATCATCACGCTTCGGCGGGTGCGTTCTCGCGCTTCTCGCGGATCTTGGCGGCCTTGCCGCGCAGTCCACGCAGGTAGTACAGCTTGGCCCGGCGAACATCACCGCGGCTGACAACCTCGATCTTCTCGATGATGGGGGTGTGCACCGGGAAGGTGCGCTCCACGCCCACGCCGTAGGAGATCTTGCGGACAGCGAAGGTCTCGCGGACGCCGTCGCCGGAGCGGGCAATCACAACGCCCTGGAAGACCTGAACACGCGTCTTATTGCCCTCGACCACGCGGACGTGCACCTTGACGGTGTCTCCGGGGCGGAAGTCGGGGATGCCATCGCGTAACGAGGCGGAATCGAGATCGTCGAGGGTCTGCATGGCTGTCTACTTCCTGCAAGCGCCACAGGTCGCCCGCGATGTGAGTGGGGCTGGAGCGAGGCTGACCACGCGGTGGCCGGCCCTGGGCTTCGGATCAGGAGGAGGGTCCCCTGTGGCGGACACTCTCCTGGTCGCCGCAAAGCGACGAAGCCGCATTAGTGTGCCACACCCGCTCAGTCCGGAGCGCCACCGGAGTACAGATCAGGTCGCATCCGCTGGGTTCGACGCTTCGCTTGTTTGAGCCGCCAGGCCGCGATCGCTGCGTGGTTCCCGCTCAGCAGGACGTCCGGCACCTCAAGATCCCGCCACACCGGCGGCCGTGTGTAGACCGGGCCCTCCACGAGGGCCGCCTCGCTGGCGAGGTCGTCGATGGCGAGCGTGAAGGAGTCGTCCACCACACTGTCGGCATTGCCGACGACTCCGGGCAGGAGCCGGGTCACCGCCTCCACGATCACCAGCGCTGCCGCCTCGCCCCCCGCGAGGACGTAATCACCGATCCCCACTTCAGCCACCTCGACCTGCTGGGCGTAGTGCTGCATCACGCGGGAATCAATGCCCTCGTAGCGCCCGCAGGCAACCACGAGGTGTTCACGGGTGGACCAAGAGTGTGCGGTGGCCTGATCAAACCTTTGCCCCGAAGGTGTGGGCACGACGAGCAACGATTGCGGAGACAGAAGGCGGTCAAGCATGACCCCCCAGGGCTCAGGGGACATCACCATGCCCGGTCCGCCGCCATAGGGTTCGTCATCCACACTTCGATGCCGTCCGGTGGCGGCGTCGCGAAGGTCATGGACGTCGATCGTCACCAGTCCGTCTTCACGCGCCTTACCTACCAGCGACAACTGCAGCGGGGACAGGTAGTCCGGAAAAATGGACACAATGTCGATGCGCACAGATCTCGACCCCTTAATCCCTCGAGCCTGATCCGCCTGGGCCGTCGGTCTCGATCAGGCCCGGAGGCGGGGTCACCGTGACACGTCCCGCACTCATATCGATATCCGGCACGAACTCGTGGACGAGCGGGAGCAACCAGGACGAGCCCTCCTCTGGGGCGATGGAGAGAAGATCCTGACCCGGAAGGTGAACGACCTCATCGACTACCCCGAGTTCGATCCCCGATTTGTCGATTACTCGGCACCCGATCAAGTCGGAGTCGTAGTACTCCTCATCGCCGGCCGGAGCCTCTCCCGGAAGGCGCTCGACCTCGAGGATCGTGCCACGCAATGCTTCCGCCTGAGTGCGATCCACGACACCCTCGAAACCCACGAGAAGGCCACCACCGTGCGGTCGTGCTGTCTCGACGATGAGCGATGGCCCTGTGGAGGTCAGCAAGGACGCACCCGGAAAGAAGCGCTCTTCGGGTTCATCGGTGCGCACCTCGACGGTGACCTCACCGCGTATGCCATGGGCCTTGCCGATGCGGCCGACCACGACTCGCATGGGACCGGTGTCGCTCAGCGCTCGTTCTCGTCGAGGAAGTCCACCCGCACGGCACGGCCATTATTCAAAGCCGTGACCACCGTGCGCAGCGCGCCGGCAGTGCGACCGGAACGACCGATCACTCGACCCATGTCGTCGGGGTGAACACGCACAGCGAGCGCCGTTCCCCTGCGTGAGGACTTCTCTCGGACGTTCACATCGTCGGGGTTATCCACGATGCCGCGCACGAGATGGCCGAGGGCCTCCTCGAGCACGTCCTAGCCCTCGGCTTTCGGCTGGTCACCTTCGGCCGCCGCCTCAGCCGCGACATCGGCATCACCGGCAGCGTCTGCGATGGCTTCTGCCTCGGCGACGACCTCCGCCTCAGCGGCAGCTTCGGCAGCGGCCTCGACAGCAACCTCAGCGACGACCTCCGCGACGGCCTCCTCAACCACGTCGGCTGGGGCATCTGCCTTCGCCTCCGGTGTCTCCTTCGGCGTGAGGACCGGCGTCTTAGGCTCATCGGCAGCTTCGGCAGCAGCCTTCTCGTAAGCGGCCGAGCGCGACGGCTTCTCCGGTGCCACCTCGAGGGTGCCCTCCGCCCCGGGGAGTCCCTTGAACTTCTGCCAGTCCCCGGTCACCTTGAGCAGCGCGAGAACGGCCTCGGTTGGCTGTGCGCCGACGCCGAGCCAGTGCTGCACCCGATCGGAATCGATGCGGATCAGGCTGGGGTTCTCCAGCGGCTGATAGATGCCGATCTCCTCGATGGCACGGCCATCGCGGCGCTTGCGGGCATCAGCGATGATGACGCGGTACTGGGGTGCGTGGATCTTGCCTACGCGCTTGAGCTTGATCTTGACGGCCACGTGCTGTGGTGCTCCTCATTGGTTGGTTTGGCTGGCACCACCGCGAGCACGTGGGGCGTGCTGTGCGTGGTGAGCCTGATCATCGGCCGGTCGGGAGGTGAGAGGGGCCGCCCACCGGCATGACCGCCTTAGTGTGCCAGATGCCCCGGAGCGCAGCGCAGGCCGGGCGGTCTAGCCGAGCAACTTGCGGATGTCCTCCGGCAGTTCGAGGTCGGCGGGATCCATCACGGCCGGGGGCGCCTCCGCGGCGACCGGTGCCTCGAGGGCTGCCCGCTCCTGCTCCGCGCGCTTCGCGGGGTTTCCACTGCGTGACTTCTTTCCCTTCGGCTGAGTGCGCCCCGAACGGCCCTTCGACTTCTTTCCGCCTCCCCCACCCGGCATGCCCGGCATGCCCGGCATACCCGGCATTCCGCCCTTGCCTCCGCGCATGCTCCGCATCATCTTCTGGGCTTCAGCGAACCTCTCCACGAGCGAGTTCACATCGGAGACCTGGGTGCCCGAGCCCTTGGCGATCCGAGCACGCCGGGAGCCATTGAGGATCTTCGGGTCGGCCCGCTCAGCGGGCGTCATCGACTGGATGATCGCCGCGACCCGATCGAGTTCTCGCTCATCGAGGTTGTCGAGTTGGGCCTTGGCCTCCCCCATGCCGGGCAGCATGCCCAGCAACTTGCCGAACGAGCCCATCTTCTTCACGGCCTGCATCTGGGACAGGAAATCTTCGAGGGTGAAGTCTTCGCCCGAGCTGACCTTGCGAGCCATCTTCTCGGCCTGCTCAGCGTCGAAGACACGCTCGGCCTGCTCGATCAGGGTGAGCATGTCGCCCATATCGAGGATCCGCGACGCCATGCGGTCGGGATGGAAGGTCTCGAAGTCCTCGAGCTTCTCACCGGTGGAGGCGAACAGGATCGGCCGGTCGGTCACCGTGACGATGGACAGCGCGGCACCACCGCGGGCATCACCATCCAACTTCGTGAGAACGACCCCGTCGAAACCGACACCGGCGGCGAATTCCTCTGCCGTACGGACCGCGTCCTGGCCGATCATCGCGTCCACAACGAGGAGGACCTCATCGGGATTGACGGCGTCTCGAACACCGCGCAGTTGTTGCATCAGCTCCGCATCGATAGCCAGTCGCCCCGCCGTGTCGACGATCACGATGTCGTGCAGCGTGCGCTCCGCGTGGTGCAGTGAATCACGCGCAACCTCGACCGGGTCCCCGACGCCGTTGCCAGGCTGAGGCGCATAGACGTCGACACCCGCCCGTTCACCAACAACCTGCAACTGGTCGACCGCGTTCGGACGCTGCAGGTCCGCCGCGACGAGGAGGGGGGTGTGTCCAGTCTGCTTGAGGTGATGCGCCAACTTGCCCGCGAGCGTTGTCTTGCCGGCACCCTGGAGACCCGCGAGCAAGATCACCGTCGGCGGAGTCTTCGCGAACCGCAGTCGGCGAGTGTCGCCGCCGAGGATTGCGATGAGCTGCTCGTGAACGATCTTGACGACCTGCTGACCAGGATTAAGGGCCCCGGACACCTCGGCTGACATCGCCCGCTCGCGCACCGCGGCGGTGAAGGCTCGCACCACCGGGAGGGCGACGTCGGCGTCCAGCAGGGCGATACGGATCTCACGGAGGGTCTGCTCGATGTCCGCCTCGGACAGTCGCCCCTTGCCCCTGAGGCCTTTGAACGTCGAGGCAAGGCGATCGGAGAGCGAGGCGAACATCACCCCAGACTAGTCCCCGGCGCTGTGCAACGTCGCGAGCACCGTGGTCCGCACCGCAGCCAGATGGTCCGCACCCAGCGGACCCCCATCCGGACGCCGGAGGTAAAAGACATCGACCACCTCCGAGCCAAGAGTGGACACGCGCGCGGAGGTGACATACGCGCCCGCCGCCGACAGTGCGGAACCGATCTTGTGGAGCAGTGCCGGTTCGTCGTGTGCACGCACCTCCAGCACGTCGTACCGCGCACTGGCATCCGGGATGATTTCCACCCACGCGGTGACCGCTGGTGCCTCAGTGCCCGACTGTCTCTCCGCGAGCCTGCGGGATATATCGAGATCACCGGAGAGAGCCCGGACTAGATCATCTCGCAACCGCTCCAGTGGCGGAGGTTCGCCGTAGAGCGGTGTGACTCGCCATCGACTGAGAACCCGATCACCGTGAGAGGTCGAGTCCGCGCTCCGCACCTGGAGTCGGTGAACAGCGAGCACTCCAGCCACCGTGGCCAGGAGTCCCAGTCGATCATCCGCCACGATCGTGAGAGTGCATTCGCCATCACTGTCCACCGGCTCTAGCGCAACATTGATCCCCGGACGATCCAGCAGTTCGACCTCAACGAGGCTCAATTCGCCCTCCGGGGTTCGGTCTTCCCTTGGCACCGCTGAGCCGAGCAGGACGGCGTGCACCCGGCGAACCAGCGTGTCGATGAGGCCCTTCTTCCACTCGCTCCAAGCTGCGGGACCGGTGGCTGCCGCATCGGCTTCGGTCAGCGCATGCAGCAGGTCGAGGGTGTCGACGTTGCCGATCGCATCCGCCACCTTCTCGATCGTGGCGGGATCGTCCAGGTCGCGTCGCGTGGCCATGTCGGGCAGAAGCAGGTGGTAACGCACCATGTCCACCAGGACCTCGGTGTCGTGCGCGTCAAATCCCAGCCGCGGAGCGATATCGGCTACGAGTTCGACTCCGATGTCCGTATGGTCTCCTGGGCGAGCCTTACCGATGTCGTGCAACCACGCACCCACGAGCAGCAGATCAGGCCGGGCCACCCGGCGCACGTACGCGCTCGCATTCGCGGCAGTCTCGATCAGATGTCGATCAACGGTGTAGGTGTGCAGCGGATTGCGCTGGGGTGCGGAACGGACCACCGACCACTCCGGGAGCAATCGCTCCGGGATCCCCGCCGCATCCAGGGCCTCCCAGACCGGCACGAGCCCACGCCCAGCGCCGAGGAGTGAGACTAGGGAATCCCGCGCACTGCGCGGCCATGGCTCGGGGATCGGTCCCCCACGCGACGCCAAGCGCTGAACTGCAGACGGCGACAGGGGCAGCCCCGCCTGCGCTGCCGCAGCCGCAGCACGAAGCACGAGGGCGGGATCTCGCTCCGGTCTGGCCGACTCCGCCAAGGTGACCTCACCTTCGTGGACGACCACTCCCTCGGAGAGGGGCACTCGCTCGGGACCGATACGTCGTACCCGACGGCGCAGAAGGGATCGTCGAGGTCGCGTCGTGATGCGATCGACTCGATGCCACATCACATCCGAGGCGTACGCCACGGTGCGAGCGGACGAGGACACCGAGCGGAGCAACTCATCGGCATCCGCGAAACCCAGCCGCTCTGCGACTGCCGGCTGCTCCTGAAGCGTCAATCGGTCCTGTGGCCGCTGCCGCTGCAAGCGCTGGTGCTCATGCAGAGCATCACGAACGGAACCAATGTGTGCGTGTGCATCCGCTAGGCCAGTGCGGGGGACATCGGTCACCCAGGACGCAGCAACCGCACGCAGCACAGTGGCATCGCGCAATCCCCCGTAGGCCTCCTTGATGTCCGGTTCCAACACGTGGGCAAGATCCCCATAGCGTTCCCGTCGGTGTCGCACACTGTCGTGCAACTCCCCGAGACGCTTCGGCGCGAGAGCACGCCAGTCAGCGAGGACCGAGGACCGAAGTGCTGTGACGGCATCTTCGTCCCCGGCGACGCATCGAGCGTCCAGGATTCCTAGGACCACCCGGAGATCCTCCGTTGCAAGGCGGCGAGCCTGCGCCGGGGTACGCACACTGTGGTCGATCCGGACACCGGAGTCCCATGCCGGGTACCAGAGCCGATCGGCGATCTGCGCTGCCTCTCCATCCACTGACTCGGGAAGAAGGAGCAGCAGGTCGATGTCGCTTCCAGGAGAGAGCTCGCAGCGGCCGTAGCCGCCGATCGCCACCAGCGCGCCCCCGACGTCACCGGCGCCGCTCATCTCGAACAGGTCCTGTAGCCAGCGATCAGTGGTGTCGGTCAATCGGGTGCGACGCTCGATCGCGGACATGGAGGGGTCATCGACGATCGCTTCTCGCGCCTGGCGGTAGGACGCTGTCGCCCGATCTGGGTCCATGACACGACGAACCGGGGAGGGGGGATCCGTGGTGCTCATGCGATCCCTCCTCCCCGGCTCGATTCGTCGTGTCGTTCCTATCGTGTGTCCGGTCGCGTTTCGGCCTACAGAGCGTCGACGCCCTGTTCACCGGTGCGAACCCGGGTGATGCTCTCCACCGGGGTCACCCAAACTTTGCCGTCACCGATCTTTCCGGTGTGGGCGCTGGCGACGATCGCCTCGACCACTCCAGGGGCATCGGCATCGTCCACGACGAGTTCGATGCGCACCTTCGGAACGAGATCGACCGTGTACTCAGCACCTCGATACACCTCGGTGTGACCGCGCTGGCGGCCGAAGCCGCTGGCCTCCATGACGGTCATGCCATGGATTCCGCGCTCCTCGAGCGCCGTCTTGACCTCCTCGAGCTTGAACGGCTTGACGATGGCTGTGACGAGCTTCATCTACTTCCCCTCTCCCTCGAGTGCGCCTTTGCCGACACCAGCGAAGATACCGCCGCCACCGGAGTCCCCGAGCTCGTATGCGGTCTCCGCATGCTCGGCGAGATCGATACCGCCGGTCTCCTGCTCCCCATCCACTCGGATGCCGATGATCGCCTTGAGAACGAGCGCGATGATCGCGGCGATGATGAGCGAGTAGAACAGGACTCCGAATGCGGCAATGGCCTGAACGGCGAGCAGGTTGAGGCCGCCACCGAAGAACAGCCCCGTGCTGGCACCGTCGCCGAACACGTCGGAGGCCACAAAGCCCAGCATCAGGGTTCCCACGAGACCACCGACGAGGTGCACGCCGACGACGTCGAAGGAATCGTCGTATCCGAGCTTGTACTTCAGCGTGACCGCGAGGGCGCAGAGCACGCCGGCGATCAGGCCGATGAGCACAGCCGCGAGCGGGGTGACATTGGCGCATGCCGGTGTGATGGCCACGAGGCCGGCAACGACACCGGAGGCGGCGCCGAGGCTGGTGGCGTGACCATCACGGATCTTCTCCACGATCAGCCAGGCGATGCCTCCGGCACAGGTTGCCACGAGGGTGTTCGTCGCAGCGAGGGCAGCAACGCCATCCGCCGCGTAGGCCGAACCCGCGTTGAAGCCGAACCAACCGAACCACAGCAGGCCGGCACCGAGCATCACCATCGTGAGGTTGTGCGGGCGCATCGGTGTCCGCGGCCAGCCGAGCCGGCGACCCAGGATGATGGCCAGCGCAAGCGCTGCTGCACCCGCATTGATGTGAACGGCCGTTCCACCAGCGAAGTCGATGACCTCGGCACCGCCGACGTTCAACTGGCCGATCCAGCCATCGCCCCAGACCCAGTGGGCGACCGGGAAGTACACCAGCGATGCCCACACCGCACCGAAGATCAGCCACGCGCCGAACTTCATGCGATCAGCCGCCGCACCGGCGATCAGGCCCACCGTGAGGCAGGCGAACATCGCCTGGAAGGCAACGTCGACCATGGGCGGGAAACCGTCCCCACCGACGCTGATCAACTGAGCCGTGCCGAAGTAGTCGGTGAAACTACCCACGAAGTTTCCAGATGTGGAGCCGTAGGCCATCGAGTACCCGTAGAGGATCCACAGAATGCCCACGATGAAGGTCGACGAGATGACCATCATGAGCATGTTAAGAACGGACTTCGACCTGTTCATTCCTCCGTAAAAGAACGCCAGGCCGGGAATCATGATGAAGACCAGCGCGGTTGACGTCAGCAACCATGCGGTCGTTCCGGTGTCGAGCTCCATACGCGCCACACTCCCTAGGATTCAAGCTGTCGGGTTCTGCTCACCGATTCCTACGTGCGATCACCTTCGCCTCACGTTTTCGGTATGTGGGAGCACGCTGCCGTGAGCATGTTTCAGCGCTGATAGCCGACGTGTTAACGCAGCGTGACATTCGTGGGGATTGTGTTACGAGCGTGTGACCTGAGCCCCTATGGAGCCGGATAGACGTCGATCTCGGTCGCCTTCACCGCGAGCCAGGCTGACGCCCCCGGGACAAGGCCGAGTGTCGCGACGGAGGTGGCAGTCACATCGACCAGGAGACCGGGTTCCCCCGCGAAGACCACCCTGACACGGTCGCCTATCTCCTCGAGCCCTTCGACTCGCGCGATCCAGGAGTTGCGCGCACTCCCCTCCGGTTGGTGCTGGTGCACGGTCACGGCGGACGGTCTGATCGTCGCGAACACAGGACCCTCGGTCGACGAGGCGATGATCAACTCACCACCCGAGTCGAGTCGCATCCGGCCCTCGTGGGCCGATCCCCGGAGAAGGTTGACTCCCATCAGGGCGGCCACGTAGTCCGAGGCGGGGCGCGCGGCCACGTCTTCGACCGACCCCGACTGCGCCACCCGACCTCCTTCGAGGACACAGATGTGATCAGCGAGAACCAGAGCCTCGAGCGGCTCGTGTGTCACCAGCAGGGCAACGCCAGGGAAAGCAGCCAACTTGCGCGACAACTCGCCGCGCATCCGAGTCTTCGTCCCTGCGTCGAGTGCGGCGAGGGGTTCGTCGAGCAACAGCGCCTCTGGTTTCGTGGCCAACGCCCGGAGCACGGCGACACGTTGCGCCTGTCCCCCGGACAACTGGGCCGGACGCCGTGATGCCAACTCACTCAGGTCGAACTCGGCCAACCACTCACGCGCTGCCTGGCGAGCGACCTGCCGGGTCTCGCCTCGGGATTGCACCCCGAAGGCGATGTTGTCCAGCACGCTCAGGTGGGGGAAGAGCAGATAATCCTGGAACACCATGCCCACAGGTCGCTTCTCTGCAGGCACGAAGATCCTGCGGCCATCATCAAGGATCCGATCGCCGAGTCGGATCAGTCCCTCCTGGATCGACTCGAGTCCGGCGATCGCTCTCAGCAGTGTGGACTTGCCGGATCCATTGGGCCCAACGATGGCGGTCACCCTTCCGGCTCTCGCCGTGAGTGTCGATGACAGTTCGAAGTCGCCTCGGCTGACTCGCATATCGATGTAGAGATCGCCCACAGCCTGCGTATCGGAGTTCATCGTCGCCCCCCGGGGCGCAACCACTGATCGCGCAGGATGAGCAGGATGAACACACAGGTCGCCAACAGCACGACACTCAAGGCGATCGCCGCATCCCGATCCGTGTCGAGCAGTGTGTAGATCGCAAGTGGCATCGTCTGCGTTCGTCCCGGGAAATTGCCGGCGAAGGTGATCGTCGCGCCGAATTCCCCGAGCGCACGGGCCCAGGCGAGGAGCGCGCCGGCGATGAGGCCCGGTGCGATCAGGGGAAGTGTCACGCGAGTGAGAACCCTCATGCGCGAGGCCCCCAGGGTCATCGCCGCATCTTCGAATCGTCGATCCATCCCCCGCAGCGCACCTTCCACCGTGAGGACGAGGAACGGCATGGCGACGAACGCCTCGGCGATGACGACACCGGCGGTGGTGAAGGGCAGTGATAATCCGGTCAATTCCTCCAGTGGTTGCCCGATGATGCCGCGACGACCCAACGCGGTGAGCAAGGCGGTGCCGCCCACGACGGGGGGTAGCACGAGTGGCAGTAGTACGAGAGCCCGGACGACTGGACGTCCCGGGAAGTCGATCCGGGCGAGCAACCAGGCGAGGGGAACTCCGAAGACGATCGCGATCGCCGTGGCCGCAAGCGAAGTGATCAATGACAACCGCAGGGCCGTGACGGTGACTTCGCGGGTGAGGAGATCCGGAAGTCGCGTCCACGGGGTGTCCGCGAGCAATCCGAACAGGGGGATCAAGAGAAACAGCATCGCCACGATGGCGAGCGGGATGATGATCCACGGTGTTCGGTGGGTTCGCCGGCGATTACGTCGCGTCAGGACACCCGTTGTCATGACGCTGGTCCGAATCCGTCAGCGGCCAAGATGGATTGCGCTTGCTCCCCGAGCACGAAGTCGATGAATCGCTGTCCCGCCTCATCCTGCGGTGCGTCGACGATGGAGGCGATCGGATACGACAAGGACTCTGAGATGTCGGCGGGAATCATCACCTCACGCACCCTCGATCCAGCGGCCACCACATCGGTGACATAGACCATGCCGGCATCCACTTCATCGAGGATCACCTTCGCGAGCACAGCCTTGACATCGAGTTCGTACGTCACCGGTTCGATGGGCAGTCCACTCGCCACCATCACCTGCTGAGCGGCATCGCCACAGGGGACGCTGGGCTCACAGACAGCAACGAGCACTCCAGGTCGCGTCAGATCGACGAAGTCTTCTATACCTGCGGGATTACCGGCCGGGACGGCCACGGTGAGTGAGTTCGTGGCGAATGTCACCGGCTGCTCGACGAACCCGCCCTGAACCGCCTGCTCCATCGTGGCCGTGTTGGCGGTCGCCAACACGTCGGCGCCCACCCCCTCCAACACCTGGCTCACCAGACCGCTGCTGGGACCGAAACTGATCTCGACCTCGATATCGGGGTTGGCCTGCTGGAAGGCCTCGCGGATTTCGGTGAACGACTCCGTGAGCGAGGCCGCAGCCAGAACGGTCACGGTCGTGACCTCATCGTCAGGCTGGGCGCATGCCGTGGTCATCGCGGCGGGAATCACGATCATGATCGCCGCGACCCTCTTCAGCGCGACAGGGACGCGGGAACACCTCATCCGGGGAACTCCAGGGCCTCGATCACTACGTTCGTGGACTTCACCGAGGCGATGGCCAACACTCCGGGCTCGAGACCGAGGTCATCGGCAGCCTCCCGGCTCATCAGGCTCACCATCCGATGCGGGCCCACCTGCAATTCCACCTGGGCCATGACCTCATCGCGCAGCACTCGGGTCACCAATCCCGGCAGCCGATTGCGCGCAGATTCCCCCGTGACCCGCGTCCCCGGGGGCACGATGGGATCTGCCGCGGCCGCGGTATGCCGCATGAAGGCCGCGAGTTCGGCTCCCTCGATGACCGTGCGCCCGCTGTCATCCACGGCGGTGGCAAGTCGTCCCGCCTCCGCCCACCGACGGACGGTGTCATCACTCACCTGAAGGAGCGCTGCTGCTTGAGAAATCCGATATTGCGGCACGAATGGGAATTATATTCCGCAAATACGGATTCATCAATCCTGGAGCCCAGTCGCACTCCGCACGCCCGAGGGGCGAAAAAGTGCGAGTAGTTGCCGGCGAGGGGCTAGGGCTGGAGGAGAGCGTCGACGAAGGCCGCCGGATCGAAGGGGGCCAGGTCATCAGGGCCCTCTCCTAGGCCGACCAGCTTCACCGGCACCCCCAATTCCCGCTGCACGGCGATCACGATGCCACCCTTCGCTGTTCCGTCCAGTTTGGTGAGCACGATCCCGGTGATGTCGACCACCTCGGAGAACACGCGGGCCTGGTTCATCCCGTTCTGTCCCGTCGTGGCATCGAGCACCAGGAGCACCTCGTCGACCGGACCCTGCTTCTCCACGACCCGCTTGACCTTGCCCAACTCGTCCATGAGCCCGACCTTTGTGTGCAGTCGACCGGCGGTGTCGATGACCACGGCGTCAACCTCGGCCTCCGACCCTATGCGCACGGCATCGAAGGCCACCGCCGCGGGATCGCCGCCCTCGGGACCCCGCACGACCGGGGCGCCGACCCGATCCCCCCACGTTTGCAGCTGCTCGGCCGCAGCCGCGCGAAAGGTGTCCGCCGCACCCAGCAGGACTGTTCGATCGGAGGCGATGAGCAGTCTGGCCAACTTGCCGGTGGTGGTGGTCTTGCCCGTGCCGTTCACTCCGACGACGAGCACGACGGCGGGCCGTGCATCAACGCGCTCCGTTGCCAGGCTGCGATCAAGATCGGGATCCACCAGGCGCAGCAATTCCTCGCGCAGCGCTGCTGCAATCATCGCCTGGTCGGTCGCTCCCTCGGCCCGAACCCGGGTCTTGAGGGCATCCACCAGGTCAGTCGTGGCGGTCACCCCGAGATCGGCGGTGAGGAGGACCTCCTCGATCTCCTCCCAGGTCTCAGCATCAAGGGTGTCCCGCGAGAGTAGGGCGAGTAGCCCGCGACCCAGGGCGTTATTCGATCGCGCCAACCGCTTGCGCAGCCGGACCAGCCGGCCCTCGGCCGGCTCGGGGATCTCCACCTCCCATTCGGCGATCTCCTCCGGCGGCGCGAGGGTTTCCTTGGGCTCGGGGAGGGTGAGGGTGTCGATCCCGCCGGCGGCTTCTTCGATCAGACGCCGCGGGGTATCCCGGGGCGTCGTGTCGTCATCCCCGACCCCAGGGGCGTAGTCGATCCCCGGCCGGGGCTTCTGCGGTCGCGGCTCACCACGACGCGCGAGCACGATCGCGGTGCCGACTCCCAGGACAACAAGGAGAGCCAGGCCGATCACGAGGTAGATGACGATGGAATCCACGGGGGCCATCCAATCACCCGCAGGTCGGGCTAGGCGCTGGCTGCCTCCACATCGCGCAACCGCTGACCGACCACCTGGGTCACACCATCGCCGCGCATGGAGACCCCGTACAGCGCATCCGCGATCTCCATCGTGCGCTTCTGGTGCGTGATGACGATCAACTGCGAGGTGTCCCGCAGTTCCTCGATCGCCGCGATCAACCGCCCGAGGTTGACGTCATCGAGGGCCGCCTCGACCTCATCGAGGACATAGAACGGACTGGGCCGCGCCTTGAACAGCGCGATGAGGAACGCGACCGCGGTCAGGGAGCGCTCGCCACCCGAGAGCAGGGACAGGCGCTTGACCTTCTTGCCGGGCGGTCGCGCCTCCACCTCGATTCCGGTGGTCAGCAGGTCATCGGGGTCGGTGAGGACCAGACGACCCTCTCCTCCCGGGAATAACCGCGAGAACACATCCTCGAAATGGCGTTCCGTGTCGGCATAGGCCTCGGCGAACACGGTTTGAATCCGTTCGTCGACATCCGCGACGATCGCCATGAGGTCGGTACGGGATCGCTTGAGGTCATCGAGTTGCTCGGTGAGGAAGCGCAGCCGCTCTTCGAGTGCTGCGAACTCTTCCAACGCCAGGGGGTTGACCCGACCGAGGAGCGCGAGGCCACGCTCTGCCGACGCGAGGCGACGCTCCTGCTCGAGGCGGACAAACGGATAGGGCTGAGCAGGCTCCTCGGGTTCGTCATCACCTGGTGCGAGCGGTGCGGGTGGAACGAGCTGATCCGGTCCGTACTCGACGACGAGCGTGTCGGGGTCCATACCGAACTCCTCGATCACCCGAGTTTCGATCTGTTCGATCCGCAGACGCTGCTCGGCTCGAGCGACCTCATCGCGATGGACCGAGTCGGTGAGGCGCTCCAACTCCGAGGAGTTCGCCCGCAATGACTCGCGCACTCGCTGCAACGACGCATCGCGTTCGGATTGCGCAGATTGCAGCGTGTCGCGCTCGCTGAGCGCCTGGGCGAGTGAGATCTCCAGCGCCGCAAGTGTGCGTTCCACTCCTTGGAGGACGGCGCGCGCGGTGGTTGCTTCTCGGCGTCGACGCTCGGCAAGTTCCTCGGCACGGCGGCGGGCGGCCCGCTCATTCTGCGCCGACTTCTCCAAGGAACCGGCATGTGCGTTAAGTGACCGCACCCGCTCCTCGCCCGTTCGCACGGACAGACGAGCCTCGACCTCAGCGCGGCGCGCTTGCTCAGCTGCCTCCGCTAGTTCGTCCCGAAGATCGACCGAGGCCTCTGGCGGCTCCTGCTGCGCCTCGTCGAGTCTGCGCTGCAGTTCCATGAGCGTCGCCTCGTCCGCGACGCGTGCGGCCTCCGCCTCCGACGCCGATGCTGAGAGCCGATCTGCCTCCGCTGTCGCCGAGCGGGCCTCCGCTCCCCACTGTCCCAACTGCTCGGCCACCGCGGCGAGACGGGCATCGGAGTCATGCAGCCGCGACAGGGCCTCCTCGGCGAGGGCGACCACCTCGCGTTGCTCGTCCACCGCCGCAGTGAGGGAAAACCGCGTCCGCTCAAGTCGATGGGTGACGTCGGCCAGCGCTCGCTCCGCTTCATCGACGGCCGCCTGCACCTCGAGCAGCGTCGGAGCTCCTCGACTGCCGCCCTCCGCCCTGCGTGGCCCCAGCACATCACCATCACGGGTGACAACGGTCAGATCAGGACGCTCACCACGGACGCGACGCGCGGCGCCTAGGTCATCCACGACCAACGTGCCGGCGAGGACTGGGCGCAACGCAGCCAGGACCTCCGACTCACCGCTCACCAACTCGGCCAACCATCTGGAGCCCCAGGGCGCACTTCCCATCGACGGCTCGACGATGTCCCGCGTGAGGACCACGATGCTGGCACGACCGGCGTCATGGTCATGCAGCCAGAGCAACGCGGCGTGCGCGGCCGCTTCATCCCGGACCACGATCGCCTCCGCGAGGGTGCCGAGGATGGCGGCGACGGCGCGCTCGGCACCGCTGTCAACCCGGACCGAATCGCTTACGGTCCCCACGACCCCGAGTTCCTCCCCCGACGCGACGAGGGCCTCGACTCCCTCGCCGTGCGCGAGTCCGATCCGCAGGGCCTCGCAGCGAGCGGTCAGGGCCGCGCGTTCCCGGTCTGCCTCCCGCTCCGCCTCGCGCAGCGACTCCACGGCGCCGTCGGCCGCAATAAGCCGTTCCTGGACGCTTTCGTATTCGGCATCGAGGCCGACCTCGCCCGCGTCGAGACCGGCGACCTGAGACTCCAGCGCGGTGAACTCACGCTGCGCGGCCTCGGCGCGCGCCAGTGCATCCGCTCGCTGCTCACCGAGCCGCTGGACCTGCTCCACTCGGCCCTCGAACCTGGATCGTGCCGCTGCCACCTGACCGCCGAGACGGGCCAGGCTCTCGCGTCGATCCGCCGCAGCTCGGGCTTCGTCCGCGATACGACGTTCCTCCGCAGCCAGGGCGTCCTCGGCGGCCTGCCGTGCCTGCACCGACGCGGCCAGGATTCCTCGGTCCTCCTCGACTCGTCGACCCCATTCGAATTCCTCGGCGCGCACCTCACGGGCTTCCGCTTCGAGTGCCTCGGGGTCTCGGCCAACCGAGTGACGGACCTGTTCCTCCCCATCGATGAGGCGCAGCCGCTCGGCGGCAAGGGAACCCGTGCCGAGCAATCGCTCCCGCAGTGCCGATAGAGCGAACCAAGCTTGCTGGGAGGTGGCGAGGAGCGGAGCATCACGGTGCAGGGCGCCCTCGAGCTCAGATTCCTGGGCCGCCAGCCCCGCCATGAGCGCCTCGACTTCCATCCGGCGCTGACGTAACGCTGCCTCGTCGGCCACCTCGGCGGCAAGGGTGTGGCGCAGTGACCCGAGGTCATCGGCGAGCAGACGCAACCGGGCGTCCCGAGCTTCGGCCTGGATCACCGCTGCCCGCCGCGCCACCTCGGCCTGCTTGCCGAGTGGCTTGAGTTGGCGACGCAGCTCGGAGATGAGGTCGCTGACGCGGGCAAGGTTGGACTCCATCGCATCGAGCTTGCGTAGTGCCTTCTCCTTGCGCTTTCGATGCTTCAAGACACCGGCGGCCTCTTCGACAAAGCCGCGACGATCCTCCGGTGTGGCGTGGAGGATCGCATCGAGCTGCCCCTGACCCACGATGACGTGCATCTCCCGACCAATACCCGAGTCGCTCAGGAGTTCTTGGACATCGAGGAGTCGACAGGGGTCGCCATTGATGGCGTACTCCGATCCGCCACTGCGGAAGAGCGTGCGCGAGATCGTGACCTCGGTGTAGTCGATGGGCAGCGCACCGTCGGTGTTGTCGATCGTCAATGCCACCTCGGCGCGCCCAAGCGGGGCGCGACCGGATGTTCCGGCAAAGATGACATCGCTCATTGCGCCACCGCGTAGGGACTTCGCACCCTGCTCACCCATGACCCAGGCGAGGGCGTCGACCACATTGGACTTACCCGAGCCATTCGGGCCCACCACACAGGTGATGCCAGGCTCGAAGGCAAGGGTGGTCGCTGCCGCAAAGGACTTAAAGCCCTTCAGGGTCAAGCTCTTCAGGTGCACTCAGGCCTCGCTCAGCGTCGACAGACGGGGTACGTGGCGCTCACCCTACCCGGGCGCTGGGGCGATCAGGCGTAGGCGGGATCGACACCGTCCCGCTCGCCGTCGCGAGCAGTGTTCAACTCGCCCTCGGGGCCGGTCGGTCGGGTCGGGTCCAGCACGTCGAGGGCATCGAGATCATCGAGGACAGCCAGGTCGTCGGGAGCGACGAAACCGGCCCGGAGCATCTCGTTCTCGGCCTGTAAGGCCGCGATTTGGCGGCGTAGTCGGGCGATCTCCGAGACCAACCGGGCCTGTGTCTGCGATGCTGCGGATGGGGTCGCCAGATAGCCGTACAGTGCCTTTGCCATGGTGCCCTCCGACGTTATGGCGCGTCGCGTACCTCATCGCGTCGTCTGCCTATTGTTTCTAGGGTGCCAGCCCTTCAGC
>Ga0075480_10000399_pt1 | contig 25393 bp, 26 predicted proteins | sample DEB08_DNA_7_FD_81590 | JGI IMG/M metagenome (GOLD analysis project Ga0075480, IMG submission 81590) | Aqueous microbial communities from the Delaware River and Bay under freshwater to marine salinity gradient to study organic matter... | ecosystem: Environmental > Aquatic > Marine > Coastal ... | reverse complement strand
TCCGCAGGGTGATGAAAGAAGGCAAAGCCCCGCTGGTCTTGCTGCAGGCTTTGCTTGCTGCCGAGCAGCGCAAGATGGGCCTTGACGAAGGCCAGCAACCCGGTGCGGAATTGCTGGCCGCGGTCGAGTGCGCCGAAGCGCGCGACCTGCGCGTGGAACTCGTCGATCGTGATATTCAGACCACGCTCCGAAGGGCATGGCGCCGGATGCGATTTCGAGAACGCGTTCGCCTCCTGTGGGCCTTGTTGGCGGACGACGAGGAAGAGGACGACGCCTTCGATTTGGACACCTTGCTGGGTGACGGCGATCTTCTCAGCGACCTGATGGAAGAACTTCGCACCATTTCACCGGGTGCCGGCGACGTGCTCATCGACGAGCGCGATGCCTACATCGCGGAGAAGGTCCGCCGTCTCGAAGGCCAAGGGCGCACTTTGGTCGTCGTCGGGGCAGGGCATCTGAAGGGCATTGCAGCGCACCTTGAGGCGTCCACCGGTCAGGGACTCGATTTGGCCCCTTTGGACACCCTCCCAACCACCGGGCCTCTTCGCAAAGCCGTCCCGTGGCTGATCCCCCTTGCCGTGTTTGGTTTGGTGGCTTGGAACGTCATGAACGGCTCGACCGAGGCGCTGATTGAATTGTTCACCATTTGGACGGCCGCCAATGCGGTGCTTGCAGCCCTTGGTTGCTTGATTGCACGCGGTCATCCTTTCGCGGTGCTTACTGCGGCCCTCGCCTCCCCCATCACGTCGCTGAACCCGACGCTTGCTGCCGGTTGGTTTGCGGGTTACGTGCAGCTTCGCATCGTTGAACCAAGTGCGGAAGACCTCACCCAATTCCTCAAACTTGAGCGCATCGGGGACTTTTGGAGCAACAAAGCCGGACGGGTGCTGTTGGTGACCGCCCTGTCCAATCTTGGTTCCATGCTCGGCGCATGGGTGGCTGCGGGCACGTATGCCGGCTGGATCACGCTCTGAGGTCGAAGGGCCGAAGCGCCTCCAACAGGTCCCGGTGTGGACCGACGTCATGCACCCTCAGCACGCCGACGCCCCTCAGGCTAGCCAGCGCCGCGAGGCCAAGGGTGCCCGCGAGTCGGTCATCGGGGGAGGTATGGCCGGTGAGGTGGCCGACGACGGATTTGCGCGACACGCCCCACAAGACCGCCCATTCCCCCCTGTTCGACAAGCCACGGCCGTGTTCCAACAAGGCGAGGTTGTGGTGCTGTTCTTTTCCGAACCCGATGCCGGGGTCGAGGCAAATCAGGTCCGCAGGGTGGCCGCGCTCCACCAAGGTGTTGGCCGTGGCGAAGAGCGCGCCGTGCACATCGGCGACCACCTCGGTGTACTGCACCTCATGCTGCATCGTTCTGGGGCTGCCTTGCATGTGCATGATGCAGACCGCGGCTCCGGCTTCGAGGACGACGTCCATCATCGTCGGGTCGCGAAGGCCGCTCACGTCGTTGACCATGTCCGCGCCTGCTTCCAAAGCGGCGTGAGCCACCGCCGCATGACGCGTGTCGATCGAGACCAAGCCCTCCGGATGTTGGGCCTTGAGTTGACGAATGACGGGAACCACCCGCGCTTGCTCTTCCTCCAACGGGACGGGTTCTGCCCCAGGTCGCGTGGATTCGCCTCCGACGTCAACCCAGGTCGCCCCGGCTTGGAACATCGCCAATCCACGTTCGACGGCCGCGGTTCCCGAAACGCGTGAATTGGCATGGAAGGAATCCGGTGTCGCGTTGAGGATGCCCATCAGGCGGGGGAGGCCGTCCTCATCGACCCGAAGGGCCTGTGCCAAACGGTTCCGGCGAGCATCGTCGCCCTGCAGGTCGGAGGGCACGCGCCTCCCAACCCGAGAGTCTTCATAAGGAGGCAGGGGGAAGCCTTCCCATGGTCGAAGCCGAGGTTCCATCGGATGGAGCCACACAGGTTCTCCCCGATCAGGAGAACGTTGATCTCGCGGATCGCCTCATGGAGCGCTTCGCTCCGGAGGGAGGCCAAGGCCTCAACGCGATGCTCTCGAACCGAGCCAAGTCGGGTGCCATGGTGCTTGCAGGACTGGGCTTTTTCATCTGGATCACGGTGTTCTTCAACCTCGATTCAACCGCTGCGGTGGACGACACCATCCTGCTCAACTTTGCCTTCCACAACATCGCCATCGTCGTGGCCTTGCTGAGTTTCTTGGCCGCCATCTTTTCCGAACTTGGGAGCGAGCGAGGCCGTGCAGCACCAAGTTTGATGGCCGGGCCAATGCAGTTTTTCGCCATCATCTACGTCTTCGAACCTCTGGCCACCGGAGCACTTTCTGACGGCTTGTCCATCGAGGAAGGCCTTTGGCGAACCGTCCGTCTTCTGGTCATCTTCGGCGGTGCATATTACGGCGCCCGCCTCATCATGGAAGCGTACTTCTTGGTGTGGCTGAGGACCTTTTGCGACACCTTTGGGTTCGTCCCAGGCGCCGTTCAGCAAAGCGTTGCAACCCCCGCTCCAGAGCCTTCGGAGCCCGACATGGTTCTCGAGCTGGAAAGCGTGGTTTGAACCGCCGAGCGCTTGATGAGGGGCACAGCCACCCGCAGGCCATGGGTGAGCGGATTGACGTGCTCCGTTTGGGGCACCGAATGGGACGCGACCCTCGGATCACCACGCATCTTGCGCTGGTGGCCCGAGCCATGGGCGCGGACCGGTTTCTTCTCGGTGGTGACGAAGACCAGAAGATGTTCGACAACGTTCGGTCCGTTGAGGCTCGGTTTGGGCAAGCGATGGACCTCGAATACCTCGCTTCGCCCATGGGGTGGTTGAGGACTTTCTCCCAGAAGGATGCCGGAGACGGACGTCCGGGTACCGTGGTTCACCTGACCATGTACGGCATCCCCCACCGCCAAGCCATCCCACAGATCCGTCGTGACCGTCCCCTCGCGGTGGTCGTCGGTGGAGCCAAAGTGCCGGCAGAGGCGTTCTCTTTGGCCCATCACAACGTGTCCGTGGGCCAACAACCGCATTCCGAGGTCGCCGCGCTGGCTCTCTTCCTCGACGCTTGGACCGACGGAGCGGGATTGGACCGCACCTTCGACGCTCCGAAGTTGGTGATTCACCCCAGCGCCCGAGGCAAGAACGTCACCGAAGAGGAATGATTTCGCGGAATCCTCCTGCCCCAAATTGGCCCCAATCATTATTGAAGTCCGGTCGGGCCAAACGATGATGTCGGGGAGCAAGTCTGAGCCACCCCGACTCCCTGACGCGGCCGATGTCTTCGCACGTGGTGAAGCCCCTCCTCGTGCCTCTGGCCCCGGCCTCCTCCTGACCGCTGACGGACAGCGTTATCGTGGCCTCCTCTTCGGTGCCAAAGGCATTGGCGAAGGGGAGCTGGTGTTCACCACCGGCATGATGGGCTTCCAAGAGTCCCTAACCGATCCGTCGTTCGCCGGGCAAGTGTTGACCTTCACCTACCCGCTGATCGGGAATTACGGCGTGCACGCGAACCGTTCGGAATCTGGACGTGTGTGGCCTCGCGGCGTGGTGGTCCGTCACGCGATGGAAGAGCCGGACCATCGAGACAGCATCGGCACCGTGGATGAACTTCTGCGGCATCACGGGGTTCCCGGCATCGAAGCCATCGACACACGGGCCATCACCCGTCACGTCCGGGAACTGGGTACGGTGCTGTGCGTGTTCGGTCCTGAATCCGAGGAAGTGGCGCTTCAGGCTCGTCTTGCTGACTTGACCTCCCCGGAACTCGACGACTTGGTGGCGGAGGTCAGCGTGCGGGACGTCGTTGCGCTGAATCCAGGCGCAACGGACGACCTCGGCCGTCCTCTCCCACGCCTCGCTGCGTTGGATTGTGGGGTCAAGAACAACATTCTGCGCCACCTATGCCTGCATTTCGAGGTGCTTTGGTGCCCCCCAGAAACGTCCCTTGACGACCTGCTGTCAACGCACAAGATCGACGCGCTCTTCTGCTCCAATGGCCCAGGTGACCCCGCACACCCGGGTCGAGCCAGCGACGCACGCCGCACCCTTGCGGCCGCGGTCCAACACGGTCTTCCTGTCATGGGCATCTGCCTCGGCCACCAACTCATGGGACTCGCTTCGGGTTTGCGGACCTACAAGATGCGTTACGGACACCGTGGCGCCAACCAACCGGTGCTCGATTTGGTCGAACGGCGGGTGTGGATCACCTCACAAAACCACGGATTTGCCGTGGCCGATCCCGACGCGGGCATGCTGGCGGCCCACCCAAGCGGGGCGTGCAGTCCAGAGGAGCCGCCACAACACGATGCCGAAGTCGTCGTGCGGTACGTCAACGCCAACGACCGGACGGTGGAAGGCCTCGACCTGGTCGGCCGCCCGGCCTTCACGGTCCAATTCCACCCCGAGGCCTGCCCCGGGCCGCACGATGCAGCACCCTTGTTCACGCGTTTCCGCAGCATGGTGGATGCGCACCTCCACGGAGGTGAGGCGTGATGCCACGTCGTGAAGACCTCGAGACCATCATGGTGTTGGGCAGCGGTCCCATCAAAATTGGACAGGCCGCAGAATTCGATTTCTCCGGCTCTCAGGCCGTGCGAGCCTTGCGGGAAGACGGCTACAAGGTCATCTTGGTCAATTCCAACCCTGCGACCATCCAGAACGACCCGGAAATGGCCGATGTGGTCTACATCGAGCCTCTCTTGACGGACACCGTTCGTGACATCCTCGAGGCCGAGCGACCCGACGCTCTCCTTGCCGGAATGGGCGGTCAGACCGCCCTCAACATCGCCAGTGAATTGGCCCACGACGGCTCCCTGGAGCGTCTTGGCGTCGAGCTCATCGGCAGCGACCTCGACGCCATCGACAAGGCGGAAGACCGCGAATTGTTCAACGAAGTCTGCACGTCGATCGGGCTTCCAATCTGCACCTCCGTGGCCTGCAATTCAATGGAAGACGTCCTTGCAGCAGCGGAGTTCTTGGGCAGCTGGCCCTTGTTGATTCGACCTGCCTTCACCCTCGGAGGCTTGGGCGGTGGCACCGCACGCGACGTCGGAGAACTCGTGGAAATCGCCACGCTTGGCTTGCGCAATTCCCGCATCAATCAGGTGCTCATCGAGGAGTCCATCCTCGGCTGGCAAGAACTCGAATACGAAGTCATGCGCGACGAGGCGGACAACGCCACCATCGTCTGCACCATGGAGAACATCGATCCAATGGGTGTGCACACGGGTGAATCCGTCGTCGTTGCCCCGCTCCAATCCTTCAGCGATGCGGACCATCAAATTCTGCGCGACCACGCCCTGAGGCTCATTCGGGCCCTGAACATCAAGGGCGGGTGCAACGTGCAATTCGCCTTCAATCAAGCGACGGGAGAAATCCGAGTCATCGAAGTCAACCCTCGCGTGTCCCGCTCCTCCGCGTTGGCCTCGAAGACCACTGGCTACCCCATCGCTCGAATGGCGGCGAAGATCGCCGTGGGCTACACCCTCGACGAATTGCCCAACCCCATCACCGGGGAAGGCACCACGGCCGCGTTTGAGCCGACCCTCGATTACTGCGTGGTCAAGATCCCACGCTGGCCCTTCGACAAGTTCCGCACGGCGGACCGCACGCTGGGCACGAGCATGAAATCGACCGGCGAAGTCATGGCCATTGGGCGTTCCTTCGAGGAGGCTTTCCTCAAAGCATGGGCCTCGCTTGAGCAAGGCACGGCTCATCCCCGCCCGCTGACGCGTGCCGATGAATCGGACGGTGAAGATCAGTTGGAGCGTGCTGAGGAGCCCCTTCCTGAGCACACCCTCATCGATTGGCTGACCGTGGCCACCGACCGCCGCATGGGTGCCTTGTTGGAGGCCTTCCGCCGAGGTTGGTCCATCGAGCGGGTCCACGAACTGACACGGATGACGCGCTGGTTCCTTCACCGCTTCAAGCGCCTTGCCGACATGGAAGCAGAGATCCGAGCGCAAGGCGTCGCACCTGACCGGCTCAACGCCGACGACGTCCGCCGTTGGAAATCGCATGGCTTCACCGATGCTCACATCGCCGATGCCCTCGCAGGTTTCCCAGCAGCGGGCCCTTCTTCCCTGCCTGAAGGGCGCAATGAAGCCGCCGTGATGGCACGCCGCCACGCCCTGAAGATTCACCCTGTCTACCGCATGGTGGACTCCTGTGCCGCCGAATTTGCGGCCGCCACGCCGTACTACTACTCGACGTACGAACCGCTTGGTGATGCCGGCATTGACCTGTTGCCGGACCTCGATTCGCGGACGAAAGAACGCGTTGTGGCCATCGGTTCAGGCCCCATTCGTATCGGCCAAGGCATTGAATTCGACTACGGATGCGTGCACGCCGTGAACGCCATTCGGGCGGCAGGAAAAGACGCGATTCTCATCAACAACAACCCGGAGACCGTGTCCACGGATTTCGACACCTCTGACCGCCTCTACTTCGAGCCGCTCATCCTCGAGCACGTGGCTGAAGTGCTGCTTCGTGAGCAGGCCCACGGCATTCTTCTGCAGTTTGGTGGGCAGACGGCGATCAATCTCGCCCTTCCGCTCGAGGAGCGTCGTCCGCTTCTCGCCGCCTCCGGGGCCGACGTGGGCATCCTCGGCACAAGTTGCGACGCGATTGACGAGGCCAGCGACCGTGAGCGCTTCGAGGCCTTCGCTTCACGGGTTGGCCTTCGGATGCCGCGAGGCGCGACGGGCACGACGCCCGACGACGTGCGGAAAGCGGTCGAGACCATCGGCTTCCCGGTGCTCATTCGCCCTTCGTACGTCTTGGGCGGACGTGGCATGGAAATCCTCAGCAACCAGACCCAACTCGACGCCTACTTGGCCGAGGCCTTCTTCGCACCAGATCGCCCGCTTTTGGTCGACGAATACCTTGGCCACGCCACCGAGTTGGACGTGGACGCAGCTTGTGACGGTGAGGAGGTCTTGGTCGGGGCGATCATGGAACATCTGGAGGAGGCCGGTATCCACTCCGGAGACTCGACGTGTTTCATTCCGACGCAGAACGTTTCCGAGGACATCCTCGGCATGGTCAAGGAGCAAACCCGCACCATTGGGCTCGGTCTTGGTATCGTCGGCTGTTACAACATCCAGTTTGCCATTCAAGACGAGACGCTCTACGTTCTCGAAGTCAACCCTCGCTCGTCGCGGACGGTGCCCTTTGTGGCCAAATCCTCGGGTTTGCCTCTTGCACGCATCGCTGCCAACGTGACCATCGGCATCCCGCTGTCCAAGCAGGACATTCCAAAGCGGGTCACTGGGCACGTGTGCGTGAAAGCCCCTGTGTTCCCCTTCATCAAGCTCCGAGGTCTCGACCCGGCGCCTGGTCCTGAAATGAAGAGCACCGGCGAGGTTTTTGGTTCGGACGAGAACCCAGCGATGGCCTACCTGAAGGCACGGTTGGCCACCGAAGTACCGGTCGCGAACGGCGGTGGCGTGTACCTGACGGTCCGTGACGAAGACAAGGAAGCCATCGTCGGCCTTGCCAAGGACCTCGTCGACCTCGGCTACGACCTCTACGCCACGCCGGGCACGGCCGACGTGATCCGGGCAGCCGATTTGCAGGTGACCACGGTGTACCGCATTGCTGAGCCCCAACACCCGGACGCCCTCGACATCATGCGCGAGGGGCGCGTGCAGTTCATCGTCAACATCCCCACCGTCAGCGGCGGAGCCGTCCGTGACGGGAACATGATGCGCCGTCTTGCGGTGGAGCTCAACATTCCCTTCGTGACCACCCTCCGGGGCGCCACGATGGAAGTGGCCGCGATGGCGGTCCTCGCCGAAGGCGACCCCCGCCCACGCCGTTTGGAAGTGCACTACTGAGTCAGGAGCCGTTCTGGTTCGTGATGCTCATAAATCGCGACGCTCATCGTCGGGCATGGCCGGCGTGTTTTGTCCCACATGCGAGTCGGTCGTGTCGGCCTCGGCCGCGTACTGCTTGGCGTGCGGCCACGACCTGACCGTTCAGGGCCCAATCACCTCCACAGGTCACGACCTCAACCAATTGAAGGAGGTCGTGCGGCTTCGTGAAGACCTCTCCATGGCGGAGAAGTTCGACATCATCGCAAAGGTCGAGGAAGGCGCGAACCCCATCCTGCTCGGCATTGCTGCGCCTGCAGAGGCTCCTGCGGAAGGAGAGGAAGGCGAGGGGAACGAAGCCGTTCCTGTTCAAACCTCCACCCTCGATGCTCCCGCGGACGGGTGGGGCCAATCGGCCGCTGTTCGCGCCGCAAGCGAAGCCGTTGCCCGTTCTTCACGAGCGATGGGGATGGTCGAAGCCGGAACCATCGACCGCGATTCCGAGGCCTTCCGTGCGGCCATGGACCGTGGTTTTGAGGCGGGCCGCCACCTCCACGCGGTCGCCTGTGGGGCGCACGAAGGTGCAGATCCCGAAGCGATGCAAGACGTCGCTCAACTGACGCCTCCCGAACGCAGCTTCTGCCCCAAGTGTGGCTCGGACATCAACAGTTTCACCACCCACCAGTGGACCAAATGGCGCGGCACGGCCGACGGCGTGTTGCTGCTGGAACTTGAAGCCGCCATGGAAGCCGCCTTGGTGGAACTCGCTGCCCATTATGAGGACCGGTTGGATGCTTCTGAATCGAGCGGCTCCGACGTTGATGTCAAGGCGTTGCGGGCTGAAATCGAAGCGGAAATCCGGGCGGAATTGCAGGCCTCCGAGCCCGCGTCCGAACAAAGCGCTCCAGATGCATCAGCGGCAGAGACCACGGCTGAACCTGAGGAGAAAGAAGCCCCGAAGCCAGCGAAACCGAAGGCCAAGAGCGCGTCCAAACCCAAGAAAGGAGGTATGTTCGGCGCCAAGCGGCCAAAGATGACGTATGAGGGTCCAGCCGACGCCAAAGGCGAGTGGTTCCTCGAAAACGCCCTCGAGACGGTCTACGACCCTCATGGGACGGGGAAGACCCTCAAGCCCAGAACCATCCTCGCGCGGTCTTCTGAAGGGAACGTGCGTGTTGCGGACGTCATTCACGCCTATGCCAAAGGCGGGCGTGACAAGGTGAGCGCCCTGGCTTGGACCAGTCCTCAAACGGAGTACCTCATCGAAGCCTTCGATGCCTGTTGATCATTCGCCACGCATCAAGCGGAGCACGCGCTCGGGTTGCATGGCCGCAAGGAGCGGTGCCAACTTTGGTGCGACGTCAACCCCAAGCAGGAGCTCGTAGGTCAGGCGATAGGCGTCACGGAGCGGTAGTTCCACCTCACGTGCGGCGTCTGGGACGTTTGCAGAAAGGTTCGGTTCGTTCCACCCTTCGTCTCGGCTGTGCTCGAAATTTCGAATCAGCGCGAGGCGGAGGCCATTTTCCTCCTCTGTGAGGCTTGCAAGCCGCTCGCTGTTCGGTTCCTCTCGGATGCCGACCCGCATTTCGTCGGGGAAATGATGGCTGGCGATCCAGTGGCGCATTCGGTTCAGGCGAGCGTTGAATTCTCCCCGGTCGACACCTTCGTTCTGAATCATGTTCCACACGTCCTCGTCGGAGGGTCGGATTTGAGCGAGCATGGCTAAGTGCCGGAAGGTCACGCCGACCGCACCGGGGCGAACGCTCCGCTCCTCGACCGAGGACAGCCTCGTCGCGGAGATGTCGTCCTCGATGGCCACCCGCTTGCGTCGGCTCAGTTCTTCGTCGTCCAACTTTGCTTCGAGGTCATGACGCAGCAGGCGTTCGTAGGCATCGGCGAGGTTCACCAAGCCCATGCCCGTGTCGAATTCAATGGCCTTGGCCGGCTTGGTCGAGGCGATCAGGTAGCGAAGGATCTCGGGAGGGACGAGGCGCAGTGCTTCGATGGGTCCGACCGTGGTGCCGGCCGATGACGACATGGCACCTTGGCCCCGTAGGCTGATCCATTCGTAGGTCAACCCCTCGGGAGGTTCAGATCCAAACAGTCGGCAAAGTTCAGCTCCGGTGTCGTAGGAGCCCCCTGTGGTGCCGTGGTCCTTGCCAAAGGCTTCGCAGGTGACGTCGAGCCAGCACCACTTGGCCGGCCAATCCAGACGCCAGGGCAATTTTCCTTCGCCCACGGTGTAGTCGCAGGAGCCGGTCCGCCCGTCTTCCGCGCGCCAGTGGACGTGGCTCTGGTCGAATCCGGTGACGGTCAGCCCGTCCATGCAGCCACGCTCGTCGACGGGTGAGTACGGCCACCAATCGGCGGCAAGTTCCCTGCCGGAGATGGTTTCGATGATCTCCCGGACACGTTCACGTTCGTTCAGAGCCGTGCGCACGTGTTCCACGAAGCGTCCCTCGGCGTAGGCTTCGTGGTTATAGACAAGGCGAGGTCGGACTCCAAGCATGTCCAGGGCCTGCAAGAACGGGGCGAGAAAATGGTCGGCGTAGGTGATGCCCCCTTCGAAGGCGTTCAAGTCTGGCTTTCCCTCTGCGTCAGGAGGTGGGATGCGGAACAATTGGACGCCGATGTATGCGCTGTACGCTTCGTCGAGGAAGCTGTACACCTTTCGCAGTGGATCTGCGCTGTCGATGATGAAACACAGGTCGGCCGTGCCGCCCGCACGTCGGACGCCGCGAGCGATCATCTCGCCCGTCAACATCTCGCGCAAGTGGCCGATGTGAAATTCACCGCTTGGCGTGATGCCGGTGTTGATGAGGTGGTCGGGCCGTTGTTCAACGAGCCGCGCCCCGATGACGTCGGACCAGTGGACCATGTGTTCACCTCAGACGGGAACGGCCCGGATGATGCCGCGGAGGGGGACGTTGTCGATCTCGTTCCGCATGGTTTTGTTGACGAGGACCACGGCGAGCACCGGAGTACCGCCTGCATGACGAACGGCTTCGATGGTCCTTGACATGGTGACGCCGGACGACAGCACGTCGTCGATGATCGCGACGCGCTTTCCGGACACGCGACCGTACTTGTCGGACAACGCGCCCTGTCCTGGGCCGCCCTCGATGTTTCGGAGGATGGCCACCTCAGCACCGAGGTTCTTGGCCGTCTCTTGGGCGAAAACGATGCCGTTGATGGAGATTCCAACCACCGTATCGATGGGGTCGTGGCCGGTTTCTTCGGCGGTCACGTCCGCCATGATGTCGCCGATGGCTTCGATGCGCTCGGGCTTGACGCCGATGGTGCGCCATCCGATGCGGACGTCCGTCGGGGCCTCGCGTCCTTGACTTCCCGCGAGCAGCCACGAGACGGTGTCCTGCGAAAGCGAGAGTTCGTCCGCGATTTGTTGGGAGTTCAAACCCTCCGTTCGGAGGCGGGTGGCGATTTCCCGTAGTTCCTCGATGCTCATCGTCATGGGACTCGCTTCTTCCTGCTGCTCTTGTGCCATGAACCCTTCCTCAGGAAGCGCTCTGCGATGGACAGATTGAAAATGGGGGCGCCGGAGCCGATGCCATGAGCGATTTCGAGTACGAAGGTTTGCTCGACCGGGCCCGGGAGAACATTCCCGAGGACATCTCGAACCGTCGGCGATGGCGTTTGCCTGAGCCACAGATCCTCATTGAGGGAAGCAACACCCTGTTTCAGAACTTCAACGCCGTCGTCGCGATGATGGACCGCGACGACAACCACGTCTACCAATTCATCCAGACCGAATTGGGAACGTCGGCCTCGCGCGACGGTCCACGTGTTCGCTTCAAGGGACGCATTCCACCGAAGCGGATTCGCCGCACCATCGTGAACTACGTGAACACGTACATCAAGTGCAACCAGTGCGGCGCCCCTGACACCCATTTCATCAAGGAAGATCGCACGACCTTGCTGAAGTGTCAGGCCTGCGGTGCCACGCGGCCGGTCAAACTCTGATCAGCGCAAACGCTCTGCAAGGGCCGCGGCCTCTTCGACCTGGGTCGGCAAGGTCCACCACGTTGCTTCTGGATACACGACGGCGCTGGGGCCTTCCTCGCAACGGTCCAAGCAACCGGATTTCTGGACACGAATGCCTTCGAGACCCATCGCCTTCGCAGACCGCTTGAGGGCCATCATCAACTCCATCGAACCACGTCGCCCACACGACGGTCGTTGGGCCCCTTCGGCTCGCTCATGCGTGCAGACAAAGACGTGCTTGCGGAATCCTTCGGCGATGCCCTCCATCAAGGCGTCCACGCCTTCGGCAAGGGCGTGGTCCTTCTCGGTCACCGTATGGCCCGCGTCGTGCGTGGTGGTGCGAACGGTGAGGTGACCCCACCCGAAGGTGACGTCGGCGTGATGGTCCATCGTGTCGCACAAAACCGCAATCCTTTGGGCTGCTTGGGCTGCTTTCGCCATGTCCTCAAAGGCCCATGCCCGCTCAAGGGCGCCGTCCACCTCGTCCCAGGTGGCCACGAGGCTCACCCCCAAAGGTGGCCGTCGTCCTTGCCTTCCGCCTTGCGTTCTGCGGTCTCGTGAAGGGAGGACCGGCGCTTCTGATCGCGGCGCTCGAAGCGAAGGAGTTCCTCGTCGTCGATGTACGCGGGGCGGGTGTGGGCCACCAAATCGATGCGGACCACGGCCTCTCGGGCGAGGTAGACGTGCCGTCCTTCGGGGGTCAAGACCTCGATGGACGTCGGCGTGCGGGACATCATGCGGCCACGAACCCAAGGGTCCTGCCCTTCTGGGATGGAACGGACGTCGAGCAAGACTTCCACGAAGTCGTCTCGGCGCAAACCGTGACGGCGGTCAAAGAGGTCACCGGACGCGACACTGAGGTGAGCCTCGAGGTCGGGTGAGCCCAACTCTTTCCACAACGGTGTGGCCCAATCCGGGAGCGCGACGGTCGACTTCTTCTTGGCCATGCCCGAGCCTCAACGTCCAGACTTCTTGAACCCTCCAATGGGGCGTGGTTTCAAATCGGGGGCGGCGGCCGTCGGTGTGGGGGACCTCATGCGCATCGAGTGGCGAAGGCTCCCAACGGTCCTGACCGAGGACGAATTGCTGGACAAGGCCTTTGGCCGTGCAAAGAAGGCCGCGGACCGTGTTGACGACCACAACCGCATCTTCCGGACAAGGAAGCAACTGAGCCGCATGGTGCAGACCGCATCCGACGTGCTGTGCACCACCCTGAACGAGACGGTCAGCCTTTGGCCCTCGCTCGACCAATCCCCCACGTTCGACGTCGCGATGATCGAAGCGTGCGTCGGCACCGACCAATACCGGCACCACCTTTCCATGCTGCAATGGGGCGCTTCTCAAATCGGCCGCATTTCCACGCAAAACGTTCGGAAAATGACCCGCACGGCCCGCATTCCGCTCATGCACGATGCCCGAAAAGAGGCTTACGGGCGCATCGCTTCGATCATGGGTCGCGTCGGTCCATCCCTCGCGTGGCTTGGTGAAGCACGGGAGACCCTCAAGCGGCTTCCTCACCTCGACGCCATGCAGCCCATCATCGTGGTGTGCGGAGCACCGAACGTCGGCAAGTCGGCCCTGATTGGGGCGCTGTCCACGGGAACCATGGAAGTCAATCACTATCCATTCACCACAAAGCAACTCCACGTCGGCCACTTCAACCATCGCCGATTGGCCCACCAGATGCTCGATACCCCCGGTCTGCTCGACCGTCCAATGGAAGACCGCAACGCCATCGAGCAGCAAGCCATCGCCGCCTTGGAGCACGTCGGCTCGGTGGCGCTCTTCCTCTTCGATGCAAGCGGCGCGTGTGGGACGCCTCCCGAAGAACAGCTCCATCTCTTGGAAGAGGTGAGGGCTTTGCTTCCCGGTACGCCGCTGGAGGTCATCACCTCCAAGGCCGACCTCCTGAAGCCCTTGCCTTCAGCGTGGGAGGACGTGAAAGCGGCCGAACAGGCGTGGCGGGATGCTGGTTCAGAGGGTCAACCCGAACTGCCGATGTTGAACGACGAGGAAGGGCGGATCACCATTTCCGCCACGGAGGACGTCGGTCTTGACGCCCTACGGATGCACCTTGTGCGGTTGTGCGAAGGCAAGCGTGAGACCGATCCGATGAGCCTCCCCGAGGGGTGGCATCGCTCCGACCATGCTTGACGTTCAGCCAACGGCGCGAAGCAGCAGCGGTCCGACGAAGGTCAAGGCGAAGAGGCCGAAGAAAATCAGCATCCATGTCCGCATGCGACGTTCCGAGGTCTCGCGTCGGTCCAATTCCTCGATGCAGGTCGTGTCCTTGCAGACCCGTGGGTCGGCCTTCAGGTCCACCGGGCATTGGCAAATCCTGCAGTGCGCGTGCGGCGGGATGCTGGATCCTGCACGGGGTATGCTTTGGTTGGCCGGCTTGGCCCGGGCCTTGGCTGCTCTCGCGTCCACCATGTGATTCACCTGTTGCTTCGGATGAGGGTGCCGTCGAAGGCTTTGCCCTCGAGGGCGGCGTCCAAGCGAGCCAAATCACGCCCGTCGAGGACCACCAGGTCGATGGCGCCCCGCTTGGCGTGACCCACGGCCATTGGATCGACCACCGAGGAGGCGCCAGGTGCCAACGGTTCATCGATTCCGGTGATGGCCGCAAGTTCGTCGATGGTCATCTCGCTGAAGGATTGCGCGTCCTCGTTGGTTCGAGGGTCCGCGTCATAGACGCGGTCCACGTTGGTGGCGATGATGCAGGTGGATGCACCCGCTGCACGGGCCAGTTCTACGGCGACCGCATCGGTGGTATGACCGGGTACCGTGCCCCCCATCACCACGATGTGGTGAGCGTCCAACAGCGCGGCCGCTTGGTCAACGGTCGTAGGGATGCTCGTGGCCACGTCGAGTCCAACGTCCGCGAGGACCTGCTGGAGGACGGTGGCGTTGAGGCGGGTGGCAGCGATGCCGACTTCGTCCAACGCCGACCGGTCGGTCAGGACGGTGGACGCGAGGGCGATCCCCTCTCTGGCAGGTGCGCCGCCGCCGACCACCAAGCCGAGCCGTCGTCCTTCACCTTCGAGCCCCAGGACGACCTGTCGAAGGCGGCCGAACCAGCGGGCACGGTCCTCTTGGGCTTCTGGACGAAGGGTGCTTCCCCCAAGGGCCACGACGAAGGTTCGACCCATCGGTGTTGACTCCAGCCCTCGTCCCTTCATCCTATCCCCGCGCCCAAAGGGTTGAAGCGTCCTCGTTCGGGCCTTGGATTACGGGGGGAAGGTCATGGTCGATGATGCTGAACTGGCCGCTCGCCGCGTGCGCCTCAAGATGGCGCTTGAGGACCTCCGCGAAATGCGCGGATTTGGCACCGAACTCGTGACCCTCATCATCCCACCGGACCGGCACATCTCTGACGCACGCTCCATGCTGCAGGTCGAGCACGGTCAAGCGGCCAACATCAAATCGAAGGGGACCCGGAAAAACGTCCAGGGGGCCATCGAATCCGCGATTTCAACGCTGACCCGCTTCAAGACGCCCGGCGATCATGGGCTGGCCATCTTCGTCGGCTCCGTCGTCATTGGAAACAACAAGTCGAAGATGGTCAACATCGTCGTCGAAGAGCCGCCTCAGCCTCTGCTTTCCTTCCGTTACCGCTGTGATTCAACCTTCGAACTTTCGCAGTTGGAGGACATGCTCGTCGACAAGAAGTCGTACGGCCTTTTCGTCATCGACCGCGCTGAGGCCGCATACGGTATCGCAAGCGGAAAGCGCATCCACGTGCAGGAACAACTCGTCTCCAACATCATGGGCAAGCACCGCCAAGGTGGTCAGTCGGCCCAACGTTTCGAACGGCTCATCGAAGAAGCGGCGCACAATTTCTTCAAGCGGGCGACCGAACACGCCTGCGATTACTGGTTGCCGGAATTGGAAAACATCCAGGCGATCATCATCGGCGGGCCTGGCGCGACCAAGGACTACGTGGTGAAGCAGGAATACTTCCATCACGAGATTGCCAAGAAAATCGCCGCAACCACCTTTGACGTGGGCTATTCGAACGAGTCCGGCATCCGTGAGTTGGTCGACAACGCGGGCAACCTGATGCAAGAGATCGAACTTGATGCCGAGCGCGAGGTCATGACGGCCTTCCTGTCGGAGCTCATCAAGCCAAGTCCGAAGGCGACCTACGGTGAGCGGATGATTCGTGATGCGCTCGCTGCCGGTGCTGTGGACCGCTTGCTCATCTCAGAAAGCCTGCGGAAGAACATCACCGACTTGTCCTGCGACGGGTGCAAGCACACGTGGACCGAAACCGTGGACCGGCACGAGAGCCTGCCGTCCTGTCCCGCCTGCGACAACCACAAGGTCAGCGTGGTCGAGGAGCGTCCGCTCATCGACGAATTGGTGAACATGGCGACCCAAAGCAACACCAGCGTGATCTATATTTCGATTGACACCGAGGAAGGTGCCCAACTCTACGAAGGCTTTGGAGGCCTTGCGGCGCTGTTGCGCTACCCGATGATGTGAGGTGAACCGATGCAGATCCTGCTCGATGCCGTGAGCGACGACCTCGAAGCGGCGCTGGCCAGCGTTGGCGTGACTGGTGACCTTTGGCGGCGCGTCATCGGTCCAGCACGTGAGCGCAAGGAAGGCGACGTGGCGTTGCCGTGCTTTCCCTTCGCTAAGATGGTCGGCCGTGCACCCGCCGACATCGCTGAGGCCGTGGCTGCTGCCATGCAGGGCCATGAAGCGCTCTCGGAGGTACGGGCCACCAACGGCTACCTCAACCTCGTCGCCAACCCTGCATGGTTGGCCCAACACCTCCTCGACGAGGAAGGGCCGCTGAATGGCCCGGTCGCTCCAGAAGACGGCCTTGTGCTCATCGAGCACACCTCCGCCAACCCCAACGGCCCCTTTCACGTCGGTCGTGCTCGCAACGCCATCCTCGGGGACACCCTGGTGCGTCTGAACCGCTTGGCCGGTCGAGACGTCCGAGCCGAGTATTACGTGGACGACATGGGCAAGCAAGTGGGCGTGCTCGCTTGGGCCTTGGAACACCTGAGTGAGTCCGACGTTGACGCCGCGCTTTCCGACCGTGGCGACGCTGATTCGACATGGGCGCACAAGCCCGACCACGCTCGTGTCCGCTGGTACCAAGCCGCTCAGGCGATCCGTTCGGCGAAGGAAGGCACGCCTGAGGGCGAGGCCATCGAGAAGGCCATCGGCACCATGGTGCACGCCAGCGAGCACGGCGACGAAGCCGTGCTCGATGCCTTCGAGGCCGCGTACTCGCCGGTGCTCGAAGGCATGTTGGAGACCCTCGGGCGTCTTGGCATCAACTTCGACGCCTTCACCAAGGAATCCACCTTCGTGGTGGACGGCTCGGTGGCCGCCATCATGGACCACCTTGCGACCTTGGACATCCACGGCGAAGCGGACAACGGTGCGCGTTTCCTCGACCTCGGGCAGCGTGGCTTGAAGGGCAAGACGGAGTTCTTCTACCGACGTGGCGACGGTTCCTCGCTGTACGCCACGCGCGACCTCGCGTACCACCGATGGAAGTGGACGCAAGCCGACCGCTTGCTGAACGTCCTTGGCGAAGATCACCGCCTGCAGGCCAAGCAGGTGGGCTTGACCCTCAACGAATTGGGTGAATCGACCCCTGAAGTCGTGTTCTACAGCTTCATCAAACTGCCCGAAGGCAAAATGAGCACCCGCCGCGGCAACGTTGTCTTCATGGACGATTTGCTTGAGGAAGCAAAGGCCCAGGCGGCGACCGTGGTGCGCGACCTGCGCCCTGACTATGACGATGCGCAGATCGATGCCATTTCTGAAGCCGTGGCGACGTCAGCGGTTCGTTTCAACATCATCAAAGTCAGTCCCGAGAAGGGCTTCACCTTCACGTGGGAAGAAGCGTTGAGCTTCGAAGGGGGCTCTGCACCCTTCGCCATGTACGCGCACACGCGCGCCTGCAGCATCTCGCGGAAGTTGGAAGAGGCCGAGCCTGCTGCTGAGGGTCCGTCCTTTGACGGCCCGATGCCGGACGGATTGGTGGACCTCCTTCGCGTTCTGGCCGTCCACCCAGACATCTTGCGCAACGCCGTGCAGCAGCACAAGCCGCACCTGTTCGCTTTGCACATGCTGGATTTGGCGAACGCGTACAACGGCTTCTACCGTGATTGTCCCGTTATCGTCGACGGCCGTGCGCATGCCCTGCATGCCGCGGTCAGCGAGCGTGCGCGCGAGGTGCTTCATGCGGGCCTGACCGGCCTTGGGCTGGTGCCGCTGGAGCGCATGTGAGGTCGGCCTCGAACAGGGGCCTCGCGCTGTGTTCAACCTGCTGTGAACGCGGATTGTTGCTGCTCCGCAAGGTCAGGGTTTTTGTCCGCTTTTCGACGGGCGGGGCCATGAACGGCCGCGAGAAGGCGCTTCAAGCGCTTAGCCTCGTGGCCATCATGGTGCTCACGGCCGTGGTCTTTGACCTGCTGAGTGAACCCGACCAAGACCAAGAAATCGTCTACGTCTTGGTCGACAACCGGATGATGTTCGACGAGAATTCCACGGTCATCGAACTTGATCGAAGTGAAGTGGCCCGCATTGCCTCGTTCAACATCAAGGTCTTCGGGGACACCAAAATGAGCAACGCGACCGTGGTGGCGGAATTGGTGGACCTCTTCCAGGCCTACGACATGGTGGCCGTGCAGGAGATCAAAGACATTGACGAGGAGGTGCCGTACCTCTTCTTGGACGAATTGAACGGCGTCGCAGGGCAAGACAACGTCACCAACCAGACCCTCAACTGGAGCATGGTGCTGTCTGAGCGCAGCGGTCAGCAGGAAGACGACAAGAACTCACAGGAGCAGTACGCCTACTACTACCGACCCACGGTGTTTAGGTCGCTGGACAACGGCACGCTGTACGACGACAGCACCAACGATTCCTTCCAGCGTGAACCTTTCATGGCTTCCTTCATGCTCTTGGACCCCTCCGGCGCAGACACCGGGACGGACCTGGTCATCGTCAACGTCCACACCAAGCCGACCCTTGCGGTGGAGGAGATGAGTGCCCTCGGCGACGTGCACCTCTGGGGCCAAGCCAACTATTCTGACGACGACGATTACGTCATTCTGGGCGACTTCAACGGTGATTGCTCGTATGCGTCCTACAACGAACTGATCGAGCTCTCCATCGCTTCAGAGAATTACACGTGGTTGATTCCTGACGATGCCGACACCACGGTGGGTGACTCACGCTGCGCTTACGACCGGATTGTGACCACGAGCCAACTGGACGGTCGCCTGACCGGGACGTGGGGCATCGACGAGCGCATCAGCAGCGGCGCGGTGTCCGATCACAAGCCGGTGTGGTTTGAGCTTCAACGCACGTGAGCCAAGGTCTGTTCATCCGTTTATTGTCGGCGAACACAACGGTACCCTCTGATGACCCATCGCATCAGAGGGGTCCCTTTGGTATTGAATGCTCTAGAAATTATCTATCTGAGGCGTGTGCTGGAAAAAAATTTATTCATTGTTGACCTTCGTTTAATACATGGCTCAAGGCAATCAATCGGAGGGGGGTTTTATCTCAGAACTTCTTGCTTGGGCCATATTACCTGTCCTCGGTTTGTCCTTCTCTCTGGGTTGGCCGTTCGGCTTTATCGTCTTTATCATGTTTTTTGGAGCGATTCTCTACCGGGAATTCCAATTGAGCAAAGCAGCGAAGGAATCAGGAAAGGTTCAGACCCAGTTTAACCAAGTGGGCCATGAAAAGAGGGATGTGGCCCCCTCACAAGAATCTGAAATTGAGGAACTTGCTACTATTGGCGCCTTCGCAACCATCATCGCCTATGGCCGCGCCATAATTGGAATCTTGTTGGTCATCTTGTTGGTCCTCTACATCTTCTTTACGCCCGCACTTTGGTTCTTTTGTAGCATGGCTGAAGGCCAGTCTTGTGGTGTTGAAGTCGTGTTTTGGCCAATCTTCTGGTTTTTTTGATGATTGTTCATCCCCATCAGCGGGTGAATGCACAAACCCACTGATTCGTTTTGACCCAATCAGAGGGCTTGCAGTGGGCTTTGTCATAGCCTACCCTATGATAGGGTGTCCAAGCAGAGGGGGCCCTCTGATTCATTGGTTCTTGGTTTGTTGGAGAAATTAAGATAAGCCAAAACGAGGAAGTTAATTCCATGATACAACAGATTCCTCCGGTTCCACCTGAACCCGATCTGAAATCAATCCTGTTCCTGATTATATTGCTCTCTCTTCCCATCGTTGGAATTTTCATTCTGATGAAGTATGGAGCCCCATGGTTGCTTTGTTGGTTAATGTATGGCGGGCAATGCGGTTAAACTCATTCTCATACCGAATCATACGATTTGAAATTAGTTCACGTGAGCTTCAGGGCTCATGATCGGGGGCGGCCGGCGTCATTTCGGCGCATCAGTTATGCCCCCCCCTTTTTCACAGAATGATGTATGGGGACGATCTTCGATATCATCTGGTTGTTCGTCGATGATTTCCTTTTTGGGGTTATCCAGTCTGAACGGAGTTCTCCTCTCGCCAAAATCCTAGCTTTTGCAGTGCTGACGGCTCTTTTCCTCGCCTCGGTGTGGTTTTTGATCGAAGTGGTGCTCTTCATCAACGAATTATCTCAAGTCCTAGGCTGACGTTCGTCCTCCGGAACGCCGGGGAACATCCTCAGACAGAGTCCTCGGGGCCTCCGCCTCAAGGTTCATCCACGGCCTTGTCTGCTGAAGAACATGACCGATGTTGAGGTGGAGGTGGATTGCCCTCACTGTGGCGGGAGCATCAACCTCGGCACAATCGCGTCTGGAACGTTTGACTGCCCGCTCTGCAACGAGCGGTTTGAATGGAACGCAGATGCGCCGTCTTTTCTGGACATCTTGTTTGAGATGGGATTTTGGATCGGTTCCTTGGCTCCGTTCCTGCTTGCATGCTTGGTGATTGCCCTCGGTCTCATCATCGACGAGGGGGATGGGTGGACGATGCTGGGCTGGTTCCTTGTTTCGGTGGTGGTGTGGCCGGTCGTCTCCCTCGCCATCGGCCTCTATGGATACGTGGCGGCACGGGTGCCACTGATGTTCGGAGGGCTGGTGTCCCTGGCGGCCTCGATCGGTTTCTACCTGCTGTTTTGGGCTGTTGTTGCCCTGAGCAACCTCTGACAGCATGCCCCTCAGGGTCGAGGTTCGTGGTCCAAGGCGGCTTCGGCTTCGCCCTGACGCGCTTCGTCGTGGGCGTGGATGTCCGCGCCCAAGCCAGCAAGCACCTCGAAGGCCTCTTCCGCCGTTTTGCAACGCTGGAAGAAGCGGGTCTGGGGCCAACCGCAGTCCACCGTGTCCTTCTCCGTCGGGTGCTCTTCCACCCACGCTTCGCACGCTGAGCCGTAGCACAGGGCGCTGAATTGGCGAAGGTCCACCCACATGGTTCTGCGGCGGCACACCGGACATTCACGGACCAGGAGGTGTGCGAGTTCCGTCATGCCGTCTTCGCCGATGACGTCGACGTCCCAGGCCACGACGCTGGCGCGTTCGAGTCGCATGCGTTCGGTTTTCTTCAGGAAGGCACGAAGCACGCGCCATGCGGTCGCTTCCTCGGAAAAGCAACCCAGACCGATCGGTCCTTGCTCCTCTTCGATGACCGAGGGCACGTAGACGCGCTTGACCGGCGTCTCGTCCATGCGCTGCGTCCGTCAACGCGCCGCATCAAGGCTCCGCTTCTGCAGCGCGAGATGCCTCGACCCATGGGCATCCGCCGGGGTGCGGGAGGGGTGCTTCGGGCTTGGCGATGCGCACGGTGGCCTTGGCCACCCCTGGCGTGGTCATGAGCCGGTCGAGGATGGCGTCGACCATGGCCTCCAGAAGCCGGTACGGTTGATCCGATTCGAGCAACACGGCGTCCACGGCGCTTTGCAGATCCGCGTAGTTGACCGTGGCGTCAAGTTGGGTGGCGCCGGCGCTGCCGGTCACCACGGTCACGTCGACCACGAAGGGCTGCGAACGTTCCAGTTCGTGGTCGAACCAGCCATGGGTCGCGTGGACCTCGTAGCCTTGGAGCCCGATGGTGTAGGCCACGTGCTCACCTCAGGGTTCGTCCTTTTCGTGGACCCAGATGAGGTGCCAGCCGAATTCGGTGCGGACCGGGTCGGAGACTTCGCCCACGGGCATGCTCCACACCGCAGTGTCGAAGGGCCGGACCATCTGGCCGTTGCGGAACCAGCCAAGGTCTCCGTTGTTGCCCTTCGAGGGGCAGCTGGATTTCTTTCGGGCCATCTTTTGGAAGGCCTTGAGGGACGTGCACTTCTCTCGAATCTGCAAGGCTTCGGCCTTCGAATCGACCAGAATGTGCGACGCATGGGCACGACGGGGCGGCATGAGTCGGACCCTGAGGCGACCCCCTAAGACCGTGCCGCTCAGCCCCACGCGAGCCATCGTAGGTAGGTGCCGTACACCGTCACGGAGACGCCAAGGGATTCTGCGTTGAAGCGGGACATGTCGTCGGCGTAGGTGTGGTACTCGTAGGACCCACTGCCGTAGCAGACGATGGCGTCTCCTTCTGCGCCTCCGGGCAAATCGTAGACAAACGGACCATGGTCGGAGTTGTAGGGCATCCCCGTCGAGGAACCTTGTGCGCCATCAAGCAGTGAGAAACTCACCGAGTAACGCTCAGCCACGTCGGAACGCTCGGTCTGATAGAGGGCGTAGATCGCCTGAATGTTCGCAAGGTCTTCGGCGTTGTTGCTGAACATGGAAATGCCGTTGCCGCGGCTGGAATCGATGTCCACGTGGTTCATGTCGAGGTTGATGTAGAGGCGCAGGTTGCTCGCCAAGACCTGCCCGTTGGCCTGCACGTAAGCCTTCGATCCAAAGAGCCCCTCTTCTTCGCCGCCCCACGTGCAGAAGCGGAGGGTGCGTTCTGGCGTCCCTTCGGTTTCGGCAATCTTGGCGATTTGCCGCGCCATCTCAAGCACGCTTGCCGTTCCGGAGGTGTCGTCCACGGCGCCGGGGCTGTGGTAGACCGTGTCGTGGTGTGCGCCGACGATGACCACTTCAGAGGAGGCCCCTGTCATCGTGCCGCAGGGCACCTTGACCTCGAGTTGTCCGTTGTTGGTGACGTCCACGACCATCTCCAGCCGGGCACCGTCCTCGGCGAGTTGGCGCATCTGTTGTCCGGTGTTGTTTGACACCGCAAGGAAGGCGATGTCGGGCAAGGAGCCTCCGTTGGCGGCCTTGACGTCGTCCACCATGACCGTCTTGAAAATCGGCACGCAATCGTCCGCTTCGACCAAGCCGCAATTGGAGGCGGTGTTGATTCGGATCAGGCCTGCAAGGTCGTTCTGAGCGGCTTTGATGATCAATTCGGTGTTGCCACCGGTCGATCCACCGCTGTCCACCAGGCCCACGGCACCTCCGGCCGACGACCACGCGCCGTCGTCGGAACCGTCGCCGAGGTCAACCACGGGCATGTCCATGTTGAATTGGACGTCGATGGACCCTGAGAATCCCTGGATGACGTAATCGGTCCGGTGCTCAAAGGTGACGATGCGTCCTTGGGCACCGATGTCACCAGGTCCGCACGGTTGCACCAGCGGCAAGGCGCCGGGCGGACACATGCGCAGCGAAGGTTCGCCGTTGATGCTGAACATGTCCACTGGGTAGGAATTCATCTGGGTGGTGTACCCCATGTCGGAGAGGTTTTCGAGGATGCTTTCCGCGGCCGCATGTTCCTCAGCCGTGCCAGACATGCGGCCTTCCCAATCGGGGTGCCCGAGCGCCAGCAGGCCGTTGGCGTAGGCCTCGGCTTGGTTTGCGTCGTAGTCGATGAGCTGCCAGTTTGGGTCTTTGCCACCACCAATGACGCCCGTGGTGAAGAGCACCACCGTCAGCAGCATCGCCGCGATGCCGACCGCCACGAATCCCGCCATGGGGACCCCCAACGGCCCTTCTCGCCGCATGAAGGCCTGCAGCCCTCCGGATTCGGTGGGCAACATGTCGAGGACCTCGGCAGGATCGACCGCGTCCAAGGCCGGGTCCAAATCGCTCACGCTTCGGGATGGTGAGGGGACGGCGGCGCTTTGGAGCCGCTCGAGGAGTTCTTGCTTCCGACCCGATACAGGCAAGCCTTGCTCGCGCAACCGTTCCTTGAGTTCGGCCACGTTGAGCACCGTCAGGTCCTCACTCATGCGGGGTGCTTCGCTTGGGCCTTCATCAAGGCGGTGGTGGGTTGCATCGAGGTCAGGCGAATCTCAGGAGGCCGGAGGCCCGCCGTTTCGGTTCAGAGTTCGTCGCCGGTCCAACGTTGCCCAAGCCGATGCTCGATCTTCAGTTGGTCGAGGATGCGGGCGACGATGAAGTCCACCATGTCCTCGATGGAGGTCGGGTGGGTGTAGAAGCCAGGCATGGCCGGCAGGACGACCACACCCCAACCCGACAGCTTGGCCAGGTTTTCGAGATGAACCGTCGCGAGTGGGGTTTCACGAGGGACGATGACAAGGGGTCGCTTTTCCTTCATCGCGACGATGCCCGAGCGGGTCACGAGGTTGTCGGAGATGCCCGCTGCAAGTTTTCCGATGGTGGTTCCCGAGCAGGGGCAGATCACCACGGCGTCGATTTTTGCCGAGCCAGAGGCGGACTTGGCGCCGACGTTTTTCGCGTCCTCGAGCGTGAGGCCCAGCCGTTCTGCGACCTCTTCTGGCGTGGTGTCGCACTCGTGTTTGAGGGTCAAGCGGGCGGAATCGGTGGCGACGAGGCGGACGGAGCGTCCGGCGTCCACCAAGCACTCCAACAGGCGCACACCATAGACGGCCCCAGAAGCGCCGCTGATGCAGACGACAATTTCTCCAGTCACGCAGGGAGGTTCGTGCTCGGCCACTTCAACCCTTGTCCCGCCCTACCGTCAAAGCAGAGGCGCGCGGTTGAGGGCCTGCGGGGCTGTTTTGAGCATCGCTTCCACCAAGGCCTCGCGGGCGACGGGATGGCCGAGGGCCCGGAGCGACGTGGTCATGTCAGGATTCAACCCGCATCCTGCAAGCGCCTCCACTCGGCCGGGAGGTGTGTCGAGGTTGACGGTCAATCCGTGCCGGCTCACCCATCGCAGGAACGAGAGGCCGATGGAGCAGACTTTGCGGCCGTCCACCCACACGCCTTGCATGCGTTCGTCGCGGTGTCCGCCAATGCCAAGTTCAGCCAAAGCAGCGATGACCCACCCCTCCAAGCGATGGATGACGGCGGCCACGTTTGCCTCACCTTCCAAGTTCCAATGGACCACAGGATAGACCACCACTTGTCCCGGGCCGTGCCAGGTGAGCCCTCCGCCACGGTCGGTGCTCGCCGTTGCGTAGTCCTCCGGCGGAGACACGCCGTCGTTTCGGGCCCGAGGGCCCACCGTGACCACCTCTGGGTGCTCCACAAAGACGAGCAGGTCCTCGCGTTCGTCACGGATCCGTTCTTGCTGCCATTCACGCATGGACGCGTCGGTGGTCTCCCACGGGGTCACGTCAAGTTGGAGGATCTCCACCTTCCGCATGCTGCTCCCTCAGAATCGTCCGGACGAACCAAAGCCGCCTTCACCGCGGTCGGTCGCCCCCAGCTCGTCGAAGGCGCACGCCACCACGTTGACCTCCGGGACGGGGGCGAC
>Ga0075480_10000398_pt1 | contig 25399 bp, 15 predicted proteins | sample DEB08_DNA_7_FD_81590 | JGI IMG/M metagenome (GOLD analysis project Ga0075480, IMG submission 81590) | Aqueous microbial communities from the Delaware River and Bay under freshwater to marine salinity gradient to study organic matter... | ecosystem: Environmental > Aquatic > Marine > Coastal ... | reverse complement strand
TCCTCATTCACCGAATCCCAGGCGTATCCGTAAATGATACCGGTGACGACGTTCACCTCAAACCCATTCGGCGACGTGAGGTCCTCGTTGGTGGACGACAACACGGAGGACATGGAGATCGAGAAATCGCTCACGTCGATGGTGGCCATTTCATAGCCCCCGTCCGTCTTCCTCACGTTCAGATAGTAATGATCGCCGTCAAAGGCCGAGGCTCCGTCCGCAATGCCCTCAACGTCCAGAATTTCACTGTGCTTGGTCACCATGCCGTTCGAGGGATCCACCGTGATGACATAGGCCAGAGGAGGGTCGGTTTGAGCGGGCTGGCCGGGCTGAGCAGATTGGCCGCCACCGCTGTTTGAATCGTCGAAGGCGTATGCGTAGAGGATGTCATTCGCAGCGTCGTACTCGATTCCACCAGCGTTGGCCAATTCGGGATGATTGCTGTAATCAAACTCCGTGAGCGCGATGGAATAGCCTGTTGAAGTTGAGATCTGCACCATGTACATCGTGCCACTGCCCCTCATGATGGCGAAATATTCGTCGTTCCCGAACGTGGAGTGCGACGTGACCATGTCAATGCCGGTGATCTCTGCGAGAGACGTGACCAACCCGTTGCTCGGGTCAATGGAGATGAAATGCTCAACCTCGGTCACTTGGTCCCACGCAAATCCGTAGAGGATGTTGGTGCTGCATTCAATCTCAAGCCCACCGATGTTGACGAAATCCGGGTGGTTGGTGATGTCGAATTGTACGATGCTGAAGGCAAATCCGGATTCGCCGGTGTCGCATTCGGTGGTGTTACCTACGGTGACATCACCGCCGTTACTAGGGTCGGTTCCACCGCCGCCAGCAGAATCTCCGGGGTCGGTTCCACCGCCGCCAGATGAATCGCCGGTGCCGGTTCCTCCGGTGCCTGAATCCTCATCGGTTTCGTTCTGATTTGACGAATCTGTACCGCCACCTGAACCTCCAGAGTTCCCACCAGAATCGCTTCCTCCTGCGCTGTCATCGGTTTCGTTGACGCTTGGCCCTGGCGTGCTTGTGTCTTCTCCGGAGCCACCACCACCCGGACCACTTCCTCCAGTGTTCGGGTCCGTACCGTTGACGGGGGGCGGAGGATCCGTGTCCTCTTCTGGTGGGGTGGTGTCCTCTGGTGTGGGCTCTTCAAGGCATCCAGCCATCGGTGCAAACAGCATCATCGAGCAAAACATGAGTGCAAGGAGCCTGTTCATGAACCAACGACCTTTCCTTTTGGTTAAAACACCTTCAGGAAGGTACCCGAAAACACGTCAAAACGAGCCGCAAAAGCAAGGGCAACCTCAAGAACCGTTGACGTGGATTTTTGCCCATGATGGCGCTTGAACGGGTTCCTGGCCTCGGTCAAAAGTTGGCGGACAAGCTCCGCGACCACTTCGACGGCGAGGACGCCGCGATGGCGGCCTTGCAATCCGGCGACATCGCACGGATCGCTGCGGTCAACGGCGTCTCACCCAAGCGCGCGTTGGCTTTGGCGCGTGCTGCCAGCGGCGACGACGGTGGCTTCCTTGCAACCCGAGAAGCGGAGAAGTTGCACGCGCAACTCATCGAAGACATGCGCCAACACGCCGCTTGCGCGGCTTCGCGTGAACGCTTGGCCTTGCTCACGCCCATCCAAAATCCAGAATCGCGTTGGGCCATCGTCGACGCCGCCCGTGCACTGGTGACCTCCGGCACTGTGGCTGACCTTGCTGAAGCGTGGAAGGGCCTCGCCCGTCCACGCAGCCCAACGGGACGTCATGACCGCGTGGTCGTGACCCGGCAAGACCGGCCCGAACTCGCGAAACAATGCCGCGTGCTGACACCCGGCCCAGACGAAACATGGCGCGATTATCGCGTGTTCAAGCAAGTCAGTTGGATCGGCGAAGGCGCACCGCTCGACGCCCCCGACGGCTGGCTGGTGTTGCCCGAGGACGCCGTCGACGCCATGGCGCTGCCCGAGGCGACCTTGGCATGGTTCCGCACCAACGCCACGCTGCTCGGCCTCGTGGCGGACCTTGTCCGGCGTTGGCCGTCCTTGCAGACCGTCAAGGGTGCAGACGTGGTCTTGGAGCGCCTTGCGCCAATGATGGACGACCTTGAGGACCTCGAGGCCTTGCTGCACGACATCGGGGACAACGGTGATCCTGACCTTCTTCACGACGTGGCAGACCGTCTGTGGCCGACCATCAAGCAGTTGGAAAAGCAAGTCCGAGAACGCGTGGAGGAGGCCATGGGCGAAGCCCAATTGGCCCTAAGCGGCGCCGACATGCTCGACGCGTTGGCCAACGGCGCAGGCCTGCAACGGCGGCTGCGTGCCGCGACCACGGAGGCCATCGAGAGCGCCATCGAAGAAGCGAACATGGCCTTGTCCGAACTGCTCAAAGGGACCGGACTGCGGATGCCGCAACGGCTGTTCATCGACGGCTGGCCGCTCAAGGTCGACCGCAAGGAAGTCGATCTCCTCGTCGAGGACCTCGAACGCCGCATCGCCGCGGACGAAGCAGCCGAACTGACGCGCCTGTCCACGGCACTCGCGCCCTTGCGCGAGGTCTGCGGCGAGGCCATCGAAGCCATGGTCGAACTCGACCAGTGGCTCGCCGTCGCACGCTGGTCCGAAGCGCACCGCTGCGTGCGCCCCACGATGGTCGAGCACGGCTTGGTCGTGGTCGAAGGACGCCACCCGCTGCTTGGCATCGAACCGGACCCCGTCACCTACGGCGTTGGACGTTCGGCCGACAAAGGCGACCGGCAGTCCGTGGCCCTGCTGACCGGAGCCAACAGCGGTGGCAAGACCACCCTGCTCGAACTGCTCGGCTTCACCTGCATCCTTGCCCACATGGGCTTGCCCGTGCCCGCCGCTGAAGCCCGCGTGGGCCGCGTCAAGCACCTGCAGGTCCTCGCGAAGGCCGGCGGCACCCAATCCGCAGGCGCGCTTGAGCAGACGCTGGTGGACCTCGCCGAGGTCGTCAGCGACCCCACGTCGAAGCTCATACTCGCCGACGAGTTGGAAGCCATCACGGAGCCCGGTGCGGGTGCGCGCATCATCGCCGGCATGCTGCTCGCGGCTGAGGCGCATCCGAACACGTCCATGGTCCTCGTGACCCACTTGGCGCCGGCCATCATCGAGGCCACCGGCCGAGATGACCTGCGCATCGACGGCATCGAAGCACGCGGCTTGGACGAGGACCTCGAACTGATCGTCGACCGCACGCCGCGACGCAACCATCTGGCCCGCAGCACGCCTGAACTCATCGTGCGACGCTTGGTTGAGCGGTCCAAGGGACCGGCGAAGGCGGTCTTTGCGTCGATCCTTGATGCCTTCTGATCAACAGATTCGACCCGTTTCGCCGCCGTAGTTCTGCATCGGGGCGCGGAACAACTCGTCGCAGGTGCGTTCCACCAGCGGAAGGGTCAGCACTGCGGCGTCCCAGTCGATGCTGTAAGAGCCGACCGAAGCGGGTGAGGGCACGTAGTCCTCGCCGGTTTGGGTCATCGTGATGATGACGGATCCGCCTGCTTCGAGGTAGACGTCCATCGCGAAGAATTCCATGTAGCCGGTGACGGTGGAGAAAGGCACGAGCACCTCCTGACCGTCACGGCCGCCCGCATGGAAGCGGAAATCCATCACCGCGTGCCCGAGGTGCATCCCGTTCTCGTCGGTCATCTCGAGGAAGCCGTGCGCACCGTTCGTGGTGTGGGGCGTGACGGGAATGTGGAAGGTCGGCATCCCTGCAATCCACGTGTCGTTCTCGAAGGGCCCGTAGGTCATCGTGATGCTGTTCGTGCCGCTGATGCTCGCCCCAGTGGGACCGAGGTCGCTGCCCGCAACCTCGAGGAATTGCGTGTCTTCAGCGGGCCAGGTGGACTCGAACCTCCACCCGCCACGGTTGTCCTGCATTTCCACGCCGAGCACCGGTGCAACGCCTTCGTCGCGCAGGTACCAATCGAACCAAACGAGCATCTCGTCGGCCCAATCCCAGCGAAGGGTGTAGGGATAGGCTTCCGCGCCGCGACCGCTGCTTTGGGAACTGTGCCCGGTGACACGGTCTGGATAATCGTGGGCCCACTGGCCTGCGAGGGTCTTCACCTCAATGCCGGCGTCATGCACCTGCTGGTGAATGGGGAACGCCATGTGTGGATCGACGTTCCAATCTTGCATGCCCTGAATGATGTAGATGGAACCGTCGTAGTTCTGCAACACCCGGTCGAGGAAGGAACGCTCGGTCCAGTAATCGTTGCCGGCGTAGGTCACCATGCCACCCGTCAAGTAGGCCGCAGGACCGTTTGCGTAGCCTTCCAGGTATCCCTCGCATAGCGTGTGGCTGTCCTCGCTGTCGCCGTCGATGCCGAAGGAGCCGTACACGCCGTTGTGCATGATCATGCCACGCGCTTCCATGCTGCCGTTGCGCCACATGAGGTCGTGGACGCCGATCAGGCCGGACATGGGCACGATGGTCGCGAGATGCGGGTTGCCGAAGGTGGCCGCTTGCCACGGCGTGCTGCCGTCGTAGGATTTGCCAATCAGCCCGACACGTCCGTTGGACCAGCCTTGGGTGCCGAGCCACGTGACCGCTGCGTCGATGCCGCGCTGCTCGTCGGTGCCCATGAGGTCCATGCAGTGGTTCGATTCACCGGTGCCGAACACCGAGACTTGAGCCACGGCATAACCGTGAGGAACGTAATTTTCGATGAGGAAGCGTCCCAAACGGTCCGCGGGGGTCACGGCGCTCACGTCACCGTCGTCGTAGTATGGACCCACGTCGGCGAGCACCGGAACGCGGCATTCCTCGGAGACGTTCTCCAACGTCCAGTCGCAACCTTCGATCTCCGGCAACCACAGCCCAAGGTGGACTTCGGCGTCACCGGTCAGCCCTGCACCGCCGTCAGCAGCGGTGATGGTGTCAACGGGAACAAAGACGGAGACAGCGTCGATGATACCGTAACTTCCGTTGGTGGTGACCCGGCTGAACACATCGCTGTCGTCGTAGATGAGATCGCCGCGTTCCCAGGGGTTGGGGTAAGAAGAATCACCCACATCGACGGGAAGATCTTCGTCATCTGCCCCGAGGCAGCCCGCCAAAGGCATGGCCAACATCAGCCAAACGAGCATGAACGCAACGTGACGCACGGGCATGCCTCAAGCGGGGTCAATTAGAACATGACGGGTCGCTGCAGCAACCTGCATCGTCGCCCGCTGCTGCTTTGGCTTCGGCTTCCTGCTTGGCGATCATGGTGCGAACGTCGTCCATGTCAAGCTCCTTGACCTTGCCGACCAAGTCTTGCAAGGCCTCCTCGGGCAAGGCACCGGGTTGCATGAACACGCCCACGCCTTCTTTGAACACCACCGTCGTGGGGATGGAACGGATTCCGAAGGAGCCCGCAAGCGCTTGCTGGTCCTCCGTGTCGACCTTCGCGAAAAGGACGTCGGGGTGGTCCTCAGAAACGCGCTCGTAGACCGGGCCAAAGGCCTTGCAGGGCCCACACCATTCGGCCCAGAAATCGATGAACATGATGGTGTTCTCCGCGAGGGCGGCTTCGAAGGTTTCCTCGGTCAAGTCCAGGGTAGGCATGTGGGATGCTCACGGTGGGGGTCCCTTGACCTGTTGGCGAACATGTTCGTGCATTCCGTGAGGTAGAGAGATGCCTTGATGGGGCGTCTGCGAATGGAAGCCCGTGAAGCCTCGTCTGCCTGCGGCCTTCCTCGTCCTCCTGATGATGCTCTCCACCGTCCCGCTGGTGGCCGGCCAAGACGACGTCCCTGACGTACGGATCTCCGAGGTCTTGGTCTCGGCGTCCTCCGAAGATTACGACGGTGTCGACTGGAACGGCGACGGGTACATTGGCAGCACTTCAGACCAATTCATCGAGATTTGGAACGCCGGCAGCACGCCTGTGGACGTGTCGGATTGGTGGCTCGACGACGAAGAAGGCGGAGGATCCCCGCCCTGCCGCTTGCCTTGGGACACCGTGCTGGAGCCAAACGCCCGTGTGGTGATCTTCCGAGCGGACTCCGGCATTGAACTCGATTACTACGGCGGCGACAGCGCGGTGCTGCGCACCGCGGAAGGGGCCCTCGTCGACTCCATGAGCTGGCCCGACAAGGACAGCTGGTGGGACCGCCCCTACATCCCGTTGGACAACGGCACCCTGTGGAAGGACGACGCACCCACGCCCGGCTCGCATGAAAACGCCACCGTGACCGCGCCAATCGCCGGCCTACGGTGTTACACCGCCTTGGACCACCTTCACTCCGGTGCCTACGTTCTGACCGGTCGCGTGGTGACGATGGACGATGCCGGAACGGTGCACAACGACGGTTCCATCCTCGTGGAAGACGGAGTCATTGTCGAGGTCTGGAACGGCGACACCCCCAGCGACCTGACCCTCGAAGGCGTGCCCGTTCACCACACGGACGCCACCATTTACCCCGGTTTGCTCGACCTCCACAACCACCTCCACTACAACACCGCACCCGTGTGGCCGGTGGAAAACCACATGTCGTCCCCCAACGAATGGGGGGGTTACCAAAACCGGTACCAATGGAAGAACCATCCAGACTACAGCGAGTTCGTCACCAAGCCGAAAATGCTTCTGCACGGCGGTCCGTATTTCGACCTGGAATTCGCCGCGATGAAGTACGTCGAAGCGAAGGTCATCGTCGGGGGAACCACCGCTTCCCAAGGCGCACCCTCCAACCCAGACGACGCGTACGCCAGCGTCTTGGCCCGCAACATCGAGGATTGGAACTTCGGACGGGACGAAATCCACACCAAGGTGACCGAACTTGAATCGGACTACATTGGAAACCACATCAAAACCGGCAACGCCAGTCAGGAATTGGACGCGTGGTTCCTGCATCTGGGCGAAGGGGTGGACGAATCCAGCCGTGCTGAATTCGACATCCTCGTCGCCAACGACCTCCTTGTGGGCGAATTGGTCCTGATCCACGGCACCGCCCTGACCGCCACCGAGTTCCAGAAGATGGGTGAGGTCGGCGCCAGCCTGGTCTGGTCGCCGCTGTCCAACCTGCTCCTCTACGGAGACACGACGGACGTGGCCGCGGCCAAGGCCGCAGGCGTCAACATCGCACTGGCACCAGACTGGTCGCCCTCGGGCAGCAAATCACCGTTGCACGAACTGAAGATTGCCGACCTCTGGGACGACGAAATCCTCGGTGACATTTTCACGGACGAAGAGATGGTGCGCATGGTCACCTCCAACGCTGCGGACGCCACCAACTGGGAGGAGCACGTCGGTCGCATCGCACCCGGCATGGCCGCCGATTTGGCGGTCATCGACTCCAACCAAATTGATCCCTACCGCAACCTCATCGACGCGGTGGACCCTGACGTCCGCCTCACCGTCATCGGCGGCATGGCGCTGTACGGCGACGCCGACCTGATGGAAGCCATGCGAGGCGTTGACCATGAAGCGGCCGGCATGTTCGGCAAGCGCATTGACGTGACCGCAAGCGGCGTCGAGGACGGTTTGCGCTCCTGGTCCTCCATCGTGGAGAACCTGACCGAAGCCGCAGCCTTCGACCCCGCCGTCATGGAGGCCACTTTCGGTGACGTGGACGGCTTTGAGAGCCTGACGGCCAACGTCGGCCACGGCGGATTGGATCCATGGTGGACCTACGAAGACCCCCAGTACTTCCAGACCCTGAACGGCTCAACCTCAGGCAACGCGCAGGTGGACCTCAGTTTGGTCTACGACCGCTACTATGACCGAGGCGCGTCAATGATGGCGGTGGATCTCGGCAACACCTCGACCTGGCAGGCCAAGGGCACGTCCTCCTCCACCGACACCGGCAACGGCGGCACCACGAACAACGGCGACGGCACCGGCACCGGTGGCACCACCGACGGCGGCAACGACGGAAGCACCGACAACGGCGACGGCAGCAACGACGGCACCGTGACGCCCACAGACCCCTGTGCTGACGGGCTTGGTTTGGGATGCGACGGCACCGACAGCACCACCGACGACGAAGCCGGAGCCGGCGGTGACGGCGCCCCGATGGGGTTGATCGGACTTGGTGTCCTCGTGGTCGTTGCAGCCGGAATTTTCGTCATGCGCCGAAGGGACGAGGACATCGACCTGACCGCACAAGACGCGTTGTTCGACGAAGAAGACCTCCAAGAGGAAGAAGCGCCGGTTGCGGAAGAAAAGGACACGGACGGCAAAGACGTCGTGGACATTCCCGCACCGCCGCCACCCGGCGGACCTCCGGCCTGATCACGTCAGCGTCCAGACTGGACCGTCGGCCGTGTCGGTGACTTCGACGCCCATGGCGGCGAGTCGATCTCGGATGGAGTCTGCCGCGGGCCAGTCCTTGGCCGCACGGGCTTCAGCCCGCTGAAGAAGCAGCGCTTCGACCTCGTCCGCGACCTCTGCTCGACGTGGATCTTCCTCCGGTTCGGCCAACAGCACGTCAGGCGAGGGCAGCACACCGAGGACATCTCCTGCGAGTTCTTCGAACCACGCAACGCAATGATGGGCAAGGGCGTTCGCGTCCGCCTCGTCCAGATCAGCGTCGAGCAGGCGGGTCGCTTCGCGGACGCCGCCGAGGACCTTGGCAATGGCTTCGCGGCTGTTGAAATCGTCGTCCATGGCGAGGGCGAACCCTTCCGCCATGCGCTCCATCAAACCGAGGCCTTTCGACAACGGGTCCTGGCTGGTGACGTCCGGATGCGGGAGAGCCACGGGATGGTCCGAGGTTCGCCCACGAAGCGCTTTGGCGTAGGCTTCGATGAGCCGTCCGTGGTTTCGCTCCGCGTCGTGGAGCAAGGCCTCGTTCATGTCGATGGGCGAACGGTAGTGTGCGTTGATGAGGGCAAAGCGAAGCACCAGCGGGTCGACCCGTTCGAGGATGTCACGAATGGTCCAGAAATTTCCGAGCGACTTGCTCATTTTCTCGCCGTCCACGTTGACGAAGCCGTTGTGCAGCCAGTGATGGACCAACGGTGCATGGTCGGTGTGGCATTCGCCTTGGAAAATCTCGGCCTCGTGGTGCGGGAAGCGAAGGTCGTGGCCGCCTCCGTGAATGTCGAAGGGGCCGTCAAACTGATCCAGGCTCATGGCGGTGCATTCGATGTGCCAGCCGGGTCGACCGTCGCCCCAAGGCGAAGGCCAGGTCGGCTCATCGGGTTTGGCGGCCTTCCACAAGGCAAAATCACGGTGATCACGCTTCCCACCTCCCGTTCCGGCCACCCGGCCACCCGCGCCTGCGCGCACGGCGTCAAAGCTCTGGCCGGTGAGTTGGCCGTATTTGTCGGGGGCCGAAGAGACGTCGAAGTAGACGCCGTCGTCCGCGGCGTAGGCATGACCGCGCTCGATGAGGTCCTCGATGATGGTGACCATGCCGTCCACGTGTTCGGTGCAGCGCGGGTAGTGGTCGGCACGGAGGATGTTCAACGCGTCCATGTCCTCGTAATAGCCGTCGATCATCTCGTCGACGAGGCCCAACCAATCACCGTCGCGCGTTTCGTTGGCGCGAGCGATGATCTTGTCGTCGACGTCGGTGAAGTTCTGAACGTATTCCACGTCGTAGCCGCTGGCTTCGAGCCAGCGATGAATCAGGTCAAACGCAAGGTAGCACCGTGCATGGCCGAGATGGCAGCGGTCGTAGACGGTCACGCCACAGACGTACATGCTGACACGGCCGGGCCGCATGGTGGTGAACGGCACCTTCTCTCGACGACGGGTGTCGTGAACACGCAACGCCATGACGCTCGGCGGGACCTGAGGGCGGGGCCACTTCAACGTTCATGTAGGGCCGGGCACGCGGAGGGGGCATGGCTGGGCGCGTGCTGGTCACGGGAGCCAACGGTTTCCTCGCCAACCATCTTGTGCGCGATTTGCTGCACGAGGGGTACACCGTTGTGGCCACCGTTCGCGACCTGTCAGACCCCGTTCGAACCGACCGCCTGCGTGCCCATGCGGAGGCCTGTGGGCACCCAGAGCGCCTGGAACTTCACGAAGCGGACGTGCTCGACGCCGACCCTTGGAAGGACCTGCTGGCCGGATGCGAGGGCCTCTTTCACACCGCCGCCGTGTTTTCGCTCAACGGCGAGGCTGACGTCATTCTGAACACCGCCAACCTCGGTACAGAACACGTGCTCAACGCCGCGGCCGAAGCCGGTGTGAAGCGCATCGTGTACACGTCAAGCACAGCAGCGGTCGGCAGCGGTCCGCGTGGACGAGCCAAAGACGAGAACGACTGGCAATCCGGTTCGAGCATGCCGTACACCGCTGCGAAAACCGAGTCTGAGCGCAGGGCATGGCGCATCGCGGAGGAGCACGGTCTGGACCTGCGGGTGATCAACCCCACCGCCATCCTTGGAGGGGGATTCTCCCGCCCACCGCCCAGCGTCGACTGGATGCCCGACTTGCTCTCCGGCGCTTGGCCGTTGATCCCCGCCATCCCAATGGCCTTCGTGCACGTTGAGGACGTGGCTCACGCCCATCGGATGGCCTACGAAACCGAGGAGGCAAGCGGTCGCTTTGTTCTCGCACCGCACAGCGGCATGACGATGGTTGACGTGGCCCGTGCAGCCCGTCGACTTCGCCCGGCCTCCAAAGCCCCGAGGCGGTCGCTGCCGCGCCGCTTGTTGCCCCTCGCCGTGTTCTTCGATTGGATCAAGGGCATGCGAAGCGGTGAGCGTGTGCTGACGCGCGCGGTCGTCCGTGGCTACATGCGCGGAGATTCGTTGTACTCGAGCCAAAAGGCAGAGCAGGTGCTGAAGATGTCCTGGCGTTCCTTTGACGCCTGCGTCGAGGACACCATCGTGGCCTTTGAGGAGCGGGCTCCATGAACCGCTGGACCGTTCGGGCGGCGTGGCTTGTGCCGCTCGTCACGGTCCTCACGTCCATGTCGGTTCACCACGCCCGGGGCATGGCCAACGCGCCAATTATTTTCATCTCGCAAGCCGATTTTCCGGGCCCGGAAGCCCTGATCTTCACCCTCGGCCTGACCGTCAGCGGTGTGTGGCAAGCGTGGACGGTTTGGGCGATGACTCAAACCGCACCACGCCCGTGGTCGCTGGAACGCGTCGTCGGCCTCCTCGCCGCAGGATGCGTGGTGGCCATGGCCAACCGTTCGATGTACGCCCACCTGAACGCGCACATCCTTGCCGCCATGGGCATCTTCACCTTCGGTTGGCTGTGGCTTGGTATGGTCCAGCGGCGCCTGCGTTCATCAGGCGCCATGCCAGGCCTTGCACAGCGGCAATGGGCGCTGTGGTGCGTGGGTATCGGCTACGTGGTGCAATTTCTCGGGGCCGCCGTCGCCCTTCAGGTCAATCCAGACCTGACGCTTCCAACGGCCAACGCAGGCCATCCGTGGTGGACCATCGCAGCACTGGGCGAATACCTGCTTGTGGGCGGTTTGTGGTGGGGCATCGCCGCGCTCGAACACGACGTTGTCCAAAACACGGCGTCATGACCCGATGTTTGAGCGTCGGAATTGAATTTCACGCGATTGTGTTCATGCCCCTTTGGCAAGGTTGAGCACGCGTTCATCGAGTGTGCTGATGGCTTTGTTTGCAGGATCCACGCCGTGCTCGGTCTGGCCCGCCCACACTTCGACCTCGAGACGACGATGGCTGAGCAGATGCACCACATCACCGGCCTTTGTGCGTCGCCCGCATTCGTCCGCAACAGCAGCATCGTTGGCGTCAAGATAGCGGGGACCCCACAGGCCGCCAAAACGTGCTTCAGACGGTCGTTGGACCAGATGTGGGCGGCCTTGTGCGTCCACGTCGACCAACGCCACGAGCCGTTCCGTGATCACGCGGCGTTTGGCGGGAGCGGGGAAAGCAGAGGGGCCACTGGTGTGATCGCGTGCGAGGCATCCCTGCTGCACCGGGCAATCTGAGCACCGAGGGGCACGCGGCGTGCAGACGGTGGCGCCGAGCTCCATCACCGCCTGATTCCACACGCTCGGTGGCACGTTTCGTCCGTGGGCGTGGTCGATCCACGCTTGTGCCAAGGACGTGACATCACCTGCCGTGGGTTTGAGCGTAGCCGTTTGCCGGGCCACGACGCGTCGGACGTTGCCGTCGACGACGGCCGCAGGAATCTCATAGGCGATGGACGCGACCGCGGCCGCTGTGTAGGGACCGATGCCGGGCAACGATTGCAGTCCAGCCACCACGTCTGAGCAATTGTCTGGGGACGGAAGTGCGCCGTTCCAAGGGCCGTCGGTTGCACACACCTCGACGGCCAAGGCATGCAAGCGCCGTCCACGCGCGTAGTACCCTGCGCCTTGCCAGAGGTGCATGACCTCGTCAAGGTCCGCCGCCGCCATCGAGGCGACCGTCGGAAAGCGGTGCAAGATCCGTCGCCAGTAGTCGATGCCGCGGGCAACTTGGGTCTGTTGAAGCAGCACTTCCGAGAGCAGAATCGCCCAAGGATCGGACGTGGTTCGCCACGGAAGGTCGCGGGCATCACGGCCGTACCAGCGCGCAAGCGCTTCGACGTTCACGGAACTCAGGCCTCGGCTTCCTCGGTGGCTTCGGAGGCCGTCTTGGAGGCCTTGATGGCCGCATCGTTGGCCTTGATTTGTGCCCAGACCATTTCCGCAACGTCCTGCACCTGCATCTCGGCATCGATGGCAGCGAGGCCGTCGGTGACCATGGTGGAGCAGAAGGGGCAGCCCACGGCGACGGTGTCGGCGCCCGTGGCCGCGAGTTCCCGGGCACGGATGACGTTCACGCGGTCGTGATCGTCGTCCACGATTTCCTCCATCCACATCTGCGCACCACCGGCACCGCAGCAGAAGGATTGCTTGCCGGTGCGCTCAGGTTCAGCGTCCACCCCGCCGATGATTTCGCGAGGTGCTTCGGTTTCTCCACCGATGCGTCCGAGGTAGCAGGGGTCGTGGTAGGTGACCTCTCCGTCGTGCTTCGGAGCCGGAAGGCGACCGTCACGCTGGAGGGTGGAGATGAGTTGGCTGTGGTGCAGGACCTCGATGTCCTCGCCGCCGAAGGCCTTGTACTCCTTTCCGAGGGTGTGGAAGCAGTGAGGGCAGGAGGAGACGATCTTCTTGACGCCAAGTTCCTCGAAGGTGGACAGGTTCGTTTCAGCGAGCATCTGGAAGAGGTATTCGTTGCCCGCTCGTCGTGCCGGATCGCCGTTGCAGGTTTCCATCATCCCAAGGATACCGACGTCCAGACCGGCTTCCTTCATCACCGAAATCGTGTCGCGTGCGACCTTCTTGTTGCGGTCGTCAAAGGAGGCCGCACAGCCTGCGAAGTAGATGTATTCGGCCGGTTCAGCGACCTTGACGTCGAGGCCTTCCGCCCAGTCGCCGCGCTCGTGGGCGGGGATGCCGTAGGGGTTGCCTTCGTTCTCGATGTTCTCGATGGTGGACATCAGGGGGAGCACGACTTCCTCAACGGATTCGTTGAATTCCATGCGCTCCATCATCAGGTGGCGACGTGCGTCGGTGAGTTTCGGGACGTGGTCGATGTAAATCGGGCAGGCTTCCACGCACGCGTGGCAGGTCGTGCAGGCGAAGATGGCGTCTTCGCCGATGCGGGCGATGAGGTCCTCTTCAGGCGTCTCGCCCGCCAGCAGGATGGGTGCGTGGTCGTTGGCGTAATGGCGAATGTCGTGAATGACCTTCATCGGGTTGAGCGCCTTGCCAGAAGCGTAGGCAGGACAGGCGTCTTGACAGCGTGCACATGAGGTGCAGGCCCATCCGTCGATGAGGCTGCGCCAGGTCAAGTCGGTGTAGTTGACCGCACCAAAGGACTCCAAGTCGAGGTCGTCGAGACCCACCGCAGTGCCGTCCTCGTTGACGGCCATCGGAAGCATCGTGCCCATCGGACGAAGGTCGTGGAAGAACACGTTGGGCAGCGCCATGACAAGGTGCATGTGCTTCGACACGGGAATGAGGAAGAGGAAGGTGGAGATGGCCACCATGTGCGCCCAATAGGCGAGGTTGACCGCCGCTTGTGACGGTGACATGGCGTCCTGCACCCAGATACCGATGAACTCCGAGCCGGACAGTTCCTCGCCGGCTTCGACGATGTAGGAGGTCAGGGTGATCGTCATGATGAGCAGCAGGATGACGTTGCCTTCCAGCTGGGACTTGCCCTTGAGTTTCTCCGGCGTGAAGGCCACGCGGCGTGTCAGTGCAGCGGTGCATCCGAAGAAGGCCATCGTGTACCCCACTTCGACCATGCCGTTCCAGGCCCACTTCAGGCCAAGGGGCTCCAGCAAACCGTCCGAGAAGCGGTTGGCAGAGGCCAGGTCGAGCATGTCGGTGGAGAGCATGAGGAAGCCCCAGAACATCAGCACGTGCATGGTGCCGGCCACCGGGTCGGCGAGGACTTTCTTTTGCCCGAGCCATCCGGTAAGGACTTCCTTGAAGCGAAGGCCCCAGGAATCAAATCGGTCCTCTGGGGCGCCTTTCAGGACGAGGCGCGTGGCCTTCTGGACTTGGAAAAAGAAGAACCCAGAAGCCGTTCCGAGCAGCGCGACGAGCAGGACCCATCCGGGCAAGCCTGCATACGTGTCAGCCAGAGGATGCACAAAGTCGGACATGCGTGACCACCGAGGCCTGAGGACCTGCTTGTGACGGTGCGGGTATGGCCCTTCAATGCACCGTCAACGACCACGCTTGAGGGGAACGGCTTGAAGCGAAGCCCTCCATCCCAGCCCATGGACGACGTCGTGGCGAGTGCGCCGGGCAAAATCGTCCTCTTCGGCGAACATGCGGTGGTGTACGGCCACCCTGCCATCGCCGCCTCCATCGAGCAACGCACCACCGTCACGCTGCGAAGCAGCGAACACCCCGGCGTCCACCTTGGCCGCGTCCCGGTGGACGCCGAGCGGCATCCTCATCTGGCCACCATGATCGGACGAATGTGGGACGAAACGCACGTTCCCGGACTGGACATCAGCGTGGACAGCGACGTGCCGCGGGGCGCAGGACTTGGCTCGTCCGCGGCTTTTGCGGTCGCGGCCGCCACCGCCTTCAGAGCCGCCATGGGACGGCGTGTTGACGCCTCCACCGGCGATTGGCTGGAGGGATTTGCCTCCAACGGGAGCGAGGCCAACCTGTTTCGGGGAGGCGAAGGGCCACCCCGAAGTGAACACGACGCCATTCGTGTCCACGGCGAGTCCGCCGTGTCCGCGGAGGAAGCCTCCCTGCTCGGGCACGTGGCCGAGGCCCTCTCGCAGGACGGACGTGCGAGCCCGATGGACACGCTGGCCTCGGCATACGGTGGCCTTGTCCTGCTTTCGGACAGGATGGAAGATCAGAACACGTGGGTCATGCGTCGAACCATGCCCGCCGGTGATTCGGAGCGCTCGTGGGAGCTCCATCACCTTGGGGACGTGGCCCTCGGAGAAGGATTGAGTTTGGTCGTCGGCCACACCGGCATCAACGCCCCCACCACCAACATGGTCGCCGGTGTTGCGAAGCGCCGAAGCACGGACGAGGGGATTGACGACGCCATGAACGCCATTGGGGCCTTGGTTCATCGAGGATTGGAGGCCTTGCTGGCCGGCGATGCGGAAGCGGTCGGACGCGCGATGACCGAAAACCACCTGCTGCTTCGCCGCATTGGCGTCTCGCATCCGAAGTTGGAGGCCCTCGTCTCCGCGGCGTTGCCCACGTCCTTGGGCGCCAAGTTGACCGGCGCCGGCGGCGGAGGGTGCATGATCGCCTTGACCCGAGATGCAAAAGCCACCAGCGAAGCCATCGAACTCGCTGGAGGACGAACGTGGATCACGCCCTTGGGCACACCTGGTGCACGCCTCGAAGCCTGCCCAGAGGGCGGCTTGCTCCGTCAGGACTGATTCAGCCCAACGCCTCGATGGCGTCTTCGTGACGGGAGAGGAGGTTTCGCAGTTTGACCTTCATCGTCGGGGTCAGCAACCCGTTCTCCGTGGTCCACTCTTCGGGGTCCACAATGATGTCACGGGGGATTTCGTACCCCTTCCAGTTGCTGTCGCCCTTGGCGTGGGTGGACACGCGGTTGAGCAACCATTCGCTGACGGCGGGATCTGCACAGACCTCGGCGTCGGTGCCGTTGGCGGGAATGCCGACGGAGGCGAGTTGCTTCCTCAGGGCCTCCATGTTGGGGTGCACGATGAGGAAGGTGTTGCGTCGGTTTCGGCCGTCAAGGGCGGCCTGCTCGATGACCGCGTCCAGCTTCAGGTTCTCCTCCAGCGGAGCGGGGGAGACGTACTTGCCGTTCTCCAGTTTGAATTGGCTCTTGACGCGCCCCGTGATGGTCAGGTAACCGTCCTTGGAGAGTTTTCCAAGGTCACCGGTGCGGAAGGTACCGGGCTCCATGATGACCTTCGCGGTCTCCTCTGGTTTGTTCCAATACCCCTGCATGACGTTGGGCCCTGTGACGATGATTTCGCCTTCGTCGGGTCGGTCCGGGTCGTCCCACGCCGAGGTGTCGATGGTGACTTCGATGCCGTTGAGCACCTTGCCCACGGAGTTCAGCCGCGATTCGCCGTAGCCCATCCATCCGTTGGCGGACACCATCGGTGAGGTCTCGGACAGGCCGTAGCCCTCGAAACACGAGATGCCAACCATTTGGATGAACTGCGCCACGTCAGGCGAAAGGGCAGAAGCGCCGGAGATGGCAAAGCGGAGGTTGCCACCAAATCGGTCGCGGACCTTGCCCCAGATGATCGAATCAAATCGCTTGTCCCAGAAGGTCGTCGGAGCCACGGCGTCGCAGACCACACCGGCCTTGGCGATTCGCTTCGAGGCGTGCTTGCGGGCCTTTCCGGCAAGGAATCGCTTGACGGCGCTCGAATCGAGTTGGGCGTTGACGCGGTCGTAAAACCGGTTCCACACGCGCGGAACAGCACACATGACGGCGGGCTTGATTTCCGTCAGTTCATCCGCGATGCGCGTCAGGTCAGAGATGAGGTTGACGTGCACGCCGCTGCGGATCATGTAGAACAGGTCCACCGTGGAGCCGAACACGTGGGCCCATGGCAGGAACGAAGCCGACTTGTCACCGATGTAGATCGGGAAGACGCTCTGCACGCTGAGGATGTTGGAAAGGATGTTCCAGTTGGTCAACATCACGCCCTTCGGGTTGCCCGTGGTACCGGAGGTGTAGATCAGGGTGGCCAACGCCGTGGGGTCGTCCGCAGGCTCGCTCAGCGGCTCCGCCGCGCGTCCAGCCTGCACGAAGTCGGACCAGTTGACGACCTCGATGCCCTCGGGTGGGAGTTCGTTCGCCTCTTCGTCGCCAAGCAGCACAATGCCGTTGGCGGGCCAGGCGGAAGCGTCTTCGGGCATGGCTTCGATGAGTTTGTCCAACACTCCCGTGTTGGCAACCATCACCATGGACGGGGTGGCATCGCCGAGGATGTAGGCCCACTCCTTGCCGCGTTGTTGGGTGTACATGGCCGTGTACGCAGCGCCGAAGGCGTTGGCAGCCACGGCAGTCGCGGCCCATTCGACCGAGTTGTCGACGATGAGCGCGATCCGGTCACCAGCCACGACGCCACGGGACAGCATCCCGGCGGCAACCGCGTCGACGAGGTCCGCAAACTCTCCGTAAGTGAGGTGGTTTCGGGCCATGCCTTCGGCAGGAATGTAGCCGAACAGCGGTTGGTCCGAAAAGCGCTCAACGCTGGTTTTCATCATCTGATAGAGGGTGCGGGGATCGACACCTTCCGGCTTTTCCCATTGACGGTCGGTCGGTTGTCGCTCCCACGCACGCTGGTGCTCGGCCATACCTTGGCCACACGGATAACGGCCTTTCAATCCATCTCCTGAACGTGGAGAAGCACCGCACGCACCTGTGCGCGCCAATCGGCTCCACCGTTTCGGTTGGCGAGCGGAGAGGCCGGGCTTGGATGCCAGCACTTGACCAACGCAACAGGGCGCCCGGATGGGCTCATGCCGAGGCCCTTGGCACCGTTCAAAGCCCGCTGCGCCCGGTCTGCGGCATACGCACCGACACCGACCACACGGGTTGCGCCGAGCACATCCACCACCTCCCGGAGGTGATCGTCGCACGCCTCAAACACAGGCGCCACCACGGCGGCGGGCAGCTTGTCTGGCGTGACGTTGGCGCCGCGTTCGTTCAGCAGCAAGAGCGGGCAATGGTTCACCAGAAAGACGTGCTCCATGGCGCCTTGCGGAGAGCCGTAAACGTCGAAGAGAAGGGACCAGATGCGTTGTCCGCTGACCTCCTGCCGCTCCTGCGACAGGCCAACAATCGGGCGCTTTGGGTGTGCGCCGGCCGGTGTTTCAAGGGCAAGATCTGGAATCTCAAGCTCGTCGCGAACGGTCGCGGTCGCTCCGAACGGCACACCGCTTTGCGCCATGCCCCAAGGACCGGGATTCATCCCAAGCAACAGGGTCGAAGCCCCGCGTCCGCCCCACGTTCGAATCCACGCTTCGTGCAACGGCCACGCGTAATCCAGCGTGTTGGTGGCGTGAGCGACGCCGCCCTGTCCAATGAGGGAGGGAAGCAAGGCATCGCACCGCTCCGAAAGGGCGCGTGCGGCCGCGAGCAGCCCTGCGATGACGGCCGCGTCTTGCACGCCTCAGGCCTCCTTTGAAGTCAGGATTTGATGCACGTCAACCGCGTCGGGCAAACGCTGCCCGGCTGCCTTGAACCAGCCCTCGACGTCCTCGATGAGAGGGCCATCGCCTCGATGCTTCCTGGCCCGCTTGGCTCGCTCGGTCACCAACGCCCATGCCGCCTTCGCACCGACCCCAGGGATCGCTTCGAGCACCGAGGAGGTGACGACGTCCACGTCCAAACCAAGCTCGATGCCGGTGATCGACCGTTGGCCGTGCCCCGTGACCAACACGTTCGTCGCCGATTCAAGGGTGGTCAGGTACGAGGCTCCGATGAGGATGGGGTAGGCGCCGATCTGCCGACCGAAGGACACTCCCGCTCCGCCCCACATCGAACCGTCGCGATGCTCGATGGTGTCGTGTGCAGGCAAGCGGGTTCGCCCACCGTGCGCCTCCCAATGGACGTCGCGAAGCACGGTGCCCAACGGCATCATTTCGGCGAGAAGCGGTGCGTCAATTTCGTCCCGGACACGGCGCTTGAACGCACCAAAGGCATCGGAATCCACGTCTTGGAAGCCCTCGCCTTCGACCTGCCTGAGGTTGATGCGACGAAGCCAGTGCCCTTCCGAGCGCAATCCATTGAGCAAGTCCATGTTCAGGCCGTAGGTGGCGTCCGTCTCTCCGTTCAAGCCAGCAATGAAGTTGAGACCTGGCAGGAGTTTGGGCAACCCGCGCTCCCCCCGCACCCGCCCATGGCGGTTGATGAGGTCCACCGCAGCCTTGAGTTGGGTTGGGTCGCAGTTGAGCCAATTCGCTTCGTGCACCGACGGATCGGCGGATTCGACACCGAAGGAAAGCACCGCGCCGTCGCTCAAGGTCGCGACCAGCGTTTTCGTGATCGCATCGGCCTCCTCCAAATGCTCTGCAATGATGCTTGGGTTGCCGTTGTCCGTGTGCAGAATGCCGAGACGCTCGTCGTCACGAAGCCCGTGGAGCAAACGTGCAATCGGCTCAGGGTTGGGGCGCGGATATTCCATCTCTCCAACGCCTTCAGCGAGGTAGGTGTAGGTGTCCGTCATGCCACCAAGCCGGACGTGCTGCACGCCTGCATCCAGAGCCAGGCGAACCTCCGAGATGACGTCCTCAGGGGTGCGCCAGACGGGTGTGCCTTTCTTTGGCTCAATGCAAAAGCGGCACCCTCGCTTGTACCGAACGCACCCTTGGTACACCTCCACTTCGTAGGTCAGCGGTCCCGCCTCGTCGTGGTCGGGATGACGAAGATCAGGGTGCTCAAGCACCGCTTTCGAGGTCGCGCCAGCGTGGGCCCACGCCGTCCATTGCTCGGCCGACCGACGCTTGTGTTCCCATCGGCCGGAGTTCAGGAAATGGTGCAGCGTGGCGTCCGCGTCTTGGAGCGCGAGAAACAGACCGCGGCGCAGCGGCGACCACCCTTGATGGCGCCAGCCCCGGATGGCCCAGCCGCCAAGGACGGCGGGAACGTCTGCTGGCAGCATTCGGAGCAGCGTTTTGGTCTCCGGGAGTGAAATCGGCGTCGCACGCAGGTACTTCCCAGGCACGACGGCTCCCGCCAGCAACGCCAGCCCGGCCCGATCGGCCAACATCGCGCGTTGTGCGTCTTCCCCTTGGCGACCAAGGGCGCGCCACGCGTCCACGGTCAGGTAATCGTAGGGCAAACCGTGGGCTTCGAGCACGCCGCAGAGGTAGCGCACATGGAAGCCAACGTAGGGTGGAACACCGAAGGCCGCCGGCTCGTCCTCGTAGCCGTCCACCACGAGCCAGCGGGGTGCACCGTCCTCCGCCATGGTCCTGACCACGGCCTATGGGCCTCAAGCCTACCGCCCCTTACCGTCAAGGCCAAGTGCGAACGGTGTGGCGCAGCACATGGGGAGACGATGGCACGGCAACTCATCACCGTCGAAGGCGTGGACCGTTCCTTCGGTCCCGTGGACGTGCTCCAAGACGTCAACCTCGTCGTCAACCACGGCGAGCGCATCGGCATCGTCGGGCACAACGGTGCGGGAAAAACCACGCTGCTCAACACCATTTCCGACCAGAAACAAGACGTCGGCGACATCGATTTCGCACCAGGGTTGCGTATCGCTTACCTGACCCAAATCCGGGACCTTGAAAGCGACCGAACCATCGAGGAAGAGTTGTCTCGGAAGGGACGCCAATTCCAGGAATTGGAGGAGGAGATCGCCGCCATCGAAGCACAGATGGTGGACCCCGCCTTCTACGAAACCGACTGGGAACCGGTCATGGAGCGTTACACGGAACTTCAGCAAACCCTCGCACAATCTGGCGGTGGCAACGTCGCAGGCATCGCGAAAGCCATCCTGACGCGCCTCGGGTTGGACCAGCACCCCATGGACATGCAGGTGTCCTCCCTCTCCGGCGGTGAGAAGGCCAAGTTGGCCCTTGCACGACAGCTGGTGGGCCTGGCCGGCGTGGACGTCATCTTCCTTGACGAGCCGACCAACCACCTCGACATTCAGACCACGGAGTGGTTGGAAGACTTCCTTCGGGACTTCGACGGTGCGCAGTTGATCGTCAGCCACGACCGCTACTTCCTCGACCAAGTGTGCAACCGCATCGTTGAGATCCAAGACCTGCACGCTTGGCCGTACACTGGGAATTTCTCACGGTACATCCGACAAAAGACCGCATTGGAGGCCTCGTTGGCCGACCGCATCGCGACCACGGAGAAGAAAATCAAGTCGACCATGGGCGCCATGGCCCAGATGAAGCGTGCGAACAAGTACGACAAGTCCATTTCCGCGAAGCACAAGATGATCGAGCGCCTTCAGCAGGAGCTCAAGGCCCTCAAGGCTCGCGTGCCGAAGAAGCGCAAGCCACTCCGTTTGCGATTTGACGCCATCGACAAAGCCAGCAAGGACATGGTGGACCTGAAGAACGCCACCAAGCGCTTCGACGGACTGGACCGCGCCATCCTTGACGCCCAAGACCTCGAGATCAGGAAGGGCGACCGCATCGGCATCGTCGGTGGAAACGGGCAGGGCAAGACCACCTTGCTCAAACTCATCGTCGGTGACGAGAAGTTGACGTCAGGAAAAATCGAGGTCAGCCCCGGCGTCGTCATCGGATACTTCCACCAAGATCACGCGACCCTCGACTTTGACCTCAACCCCGTCGAGCAGATCGAGACGCTCCGTCCGGACCTGCAGTACGGTGACATCCGTGGCGCCCTCGGCCGATTCCAATTCACCAGCGACAAAGTGAAGACGCCGATGAAGGCCTTGTCCGGCGGCGAACGTGCTCGCGTTGCGCTGCTCAAGTTGCTGCTCGAAGACAACAACCTGCTCTTGATGGACGAACCCACGAACCATCTGGACATGGAGTCCAAAGACACCCTTGAAGAGGCCCTGAAAGCCTACGAAGGCTCGCTGGTCACCGTCAGCCACGACCGATGGTTCCTTGACCAGGTCGTCAACCGAATCTGGGAAGTCAACGAAGGCAAGGTCACCGTCTACTACGGCAATTACACCGATTACGTGCGGGCCAAGAAGGGCCTGCCGCCGCTCACCGAAGAAGAGCGGGAAGAATTGGCTGAGGCCGAGGACGAAGATCTGGATTGAGCCCTCAAAGCGCTGCGCAAGCGGTTCGCGCTCAGGCCTTGGACGACGACACGTCGATTTGGCAGGTGTTGCGATTCAGTAAGCCGTTGAACGGGCAATACCCGAAGGCAGAGGTGAAGACGCCCCACAGCCCAATGACGAGGAAGACCAACTCGATCTGCACGGATGCAACGAAATCGAGCACGACAACGGACGACCCCAGAGCCGCGCGAATCAACCGTTCCGGGCCCCCGACGTTCCTCATTGAATCTATGACCTCTACTTTCTTGACTTAATGCGTTGTTTCGGTTGTGCCGCAATGCTCGCCCGCGCATCACCTTCAACATGAAATGAATCAGGAAGAAATTCTACCTCGAAGAAGGCTGTCCACACCATCACCAGCCGATGAAACCGGCTCCTACTGAACGCAGGGCGGACTTGATGAACCGGGAGTTCCACGCCAAGGCATGGGCGAGGAGGAGGTCAGCGAGCCCAACTTCACAACGAGCACGGGGCCCGTGCGCGTCATCACCGCCGCCTCTCTTTTCGACGGCCACGACGCGGCCATCAACGTCATGCGACGGTTGGTTCAATCCGCGGGTGCGGAGGTCATTCACCTCGGGCACGACCGCTCGGCCAAAGACGTCGTGGATTGCGCGGTCCAGGAAGACGCACACGCCGTGGCGTTGACCTCCTACCAGGGCGGCCACGTGGAGTACTTCACCTACATTCGACGCTTGCTCGACGAGGCCGGTTGTGAACACGTTCGCATCTTCGGAGGTGGTGGAGGCACCATCACGCCACCTGAGATCAAAACGTTGCACGAAGCGGGCATTTCCAAGATTTACTCCCCTGATGACGGCCGCACGATGGGGCTGTTTGGCATGATCCACCACCTCATGGGCATCGCGAGCGAGGTCGACCTGCTCGATGAGACACGATTGGCTCGTCTCAACGGCCCGGTCAGCGCCGACGACATGGACCTCGTCGGCCTCATGCTGACCCTCTCAGAATGCGCCGACGACGCCACCTTCCGCCAACGCCTCGAAGCCGCACGCTCCGCTCCGGCAGAGCGTGACGTGCCCGTGATCGGGTTCACCGGAACCGGCGGCGCTGGGAAATCGAGCCTCCTGGACGAGTTGATGTTGCGCATCATGCGTGACAATCCTGATCTGAAGGTCTGCCTGCTCTGCGTGGACCCGACGCGAAAGCGCACCGGCGGCGCCCTTTTGGGCGACCGCATCCGCATGAACGCCCTGTCCAACAACAACTTGTTCATGCGCTCCTTGGCCAGCCGCGGCTCCGGTTCGGAAATTTCCGATCACCTCGACCGCGCCATCGACGTGGCCAAAGCGGTGGGTTTCGACCTCATCTTCTGCGAGACCAGCGGCATCGGCCAAGGCAGCGACGCGATCACCTCCGTGGCCGACCATTCCCTGTACGTGATGACCGCCGAATTCGGTGCTCACACCCAACTTGAGAAAATTGAGATGCTCGACGTCGCCGACCTCGTGGTGCTGAACAAGTTCGAGAAGCGCGGCAGCGAAGACGCCCTCCGGGCCATTCGCAAACAGGTGCGACGCAACCGCAACGTGTTCGACGCCCCAGACGAGGACCTGCCCGTCATCGCCACCGTGGCGAGCCAGTTCGCAGACCCGGGCGTGGATCGCCTGTGGCAGCGCTTGGCCGCCTTACTCGAAGGGCGTGACGCCACAACCTTCCACGCCTCGGAACCCACCGACGAAGAGCGCCGTGGCTCAGGCGTCATCCCGCCCGAGCGTGTCCACTACCTCTCGGAGATCGCCGCGGGCGTCCGTGACCATCATGCTGCGCAGGACGACGTGGGCGAACGCCTGCGCCTCGTGCAACATTTGCGAAGCGCGGCGGAGCAAGCGCGGTCGCGCAAGGCCACCGCCACCGCCGAGGACCTCGACGCCCAAGTGGAGGAGATGATGGCGGATGAAGCGCTGCAGCACGCGGCCGCGGACCTCGAAGCCTTCCGGGAAACCGCTGAAGCCTACCGCAGCGGCGAGTACACCTACCACGTGCGCGGCAAACCCTTCACCGTCCCCACCACGACCGAATCGCTGGCCCACAGCGCCATCCCGAAGGTGGCCCTCCCGCGCACCAAGGACGACGGTGAACTGTACCGCTACCTGGCGCGTGAAAACCTGCCCGGGCGCTTCCCGTACACTGCGGGCGTGTTCCCCTTCAAGCGTCAGGACGAACTGAGTGCGCGGATGTTCGCCGGCGAAGGCGAAGCGGAGCGCACCAACCGCCGCTTCCACTACCTCTCGCAGGGCGCGCCCTACGTCCGTCTCTCGACGGCCTTCGACTCGGTCACCCTGTACGGGCGTGACCCTGCAGAACGGCCCGACGTGTGGGGCAAGGTCGGCAACTCGGGCGTGTCCATCGCCTCCGTGGACGACGCCAAGCGCCTCTATTCCGGCTTCGATCTCTGCGACCGCAACACCAGCGTCAGCATGACAATCAACGGCCCAGCACCCATCATCCTCGCCTTCTTTCTCAACGCCGCCATCGACCAACAAGTCGAGCGGCACCTCGCCGAGCAGGGCGAAGCGCTGACCCTCGAGGACGGGGCCTACCGCGGCGATTTGCCCGAAGGTCACGACGGCTTCGGCCTTGCGACCGTCGGCCGCCGTGGAGACGCGCTGGTGGACGCTGAAACCTACGCGCGGATCAAGGCGGAGACCCTGCAAACGGTGCGCGGCACGGTGCAAGCGGACATCCTCAAGGAAGACCAAGCGCAGAACACGTGCATCTTCTCGACGCCCTTTGCGCTCCGCCTCATGGGCGACGTGCAGCAGTACTACATCGACCACGGCGTCAGGAACCACTACTCGGTCAGCATCTCAGGCTACCACATCGCTGAGGCGGGTGCGAACCCCATCACGCAACTCGCGTTCACCTTGGCCAACGGCTTCACCTACGTCGAATACTACCGTTCTCGTGGCATGGACGTCAACGCCTTTGCGCCAAATCTGTCCTTCTTTTTCAGCAACGGATTGGACCCTGAATACACGGTCATCGGACGTGTGGCTCGGCGCATCTGGGCGGTCACCATGCGGGACCTGTACGGCGCCGACGACCGAAGTCAGAAACTGAAGTACCACATCCAGACCAGCGGCCGCTCCCTGCACGCCCAGGAGATCGACTTCAACGACATCCGCACGACCCTGCAGGCCCTCTTGGCCATCCAAGACAACGCAAATTCCCTTCACACCAACGCCTACGACGAGGCCAT
>Ga0075480_10000397_pt1 | contig 25407 bp, 25 predicted proteins | sample DEB08_DNA_7_FD_81590 | JGI IMG/M metagenome (GOLD analysis project Ga0075480, IMG submission 81590) | Aqueous microbial communities from the Delaware River and Bay under freshwater to marine salinity gradient to study organic matter... | ecosystem: Environmental > Aquatic > Marine > Coastal ... | reverse complement strand
CCGGCGTAAACATCCCGACAAATAAACGGGTGCCAATCGCACTCACTTATATAACCGGCATTGGCAAAGCCTCTGCTGAAACCATTTGCGAAGCTGTCAACATTGACCGCTCTCGCCGTGTGAATGAACTGAGCGATGCAGAAGTGCTTGCCGTTCGCGAATTCATCGACGCAAATTTTTCTGTTGAAGGCGATCTTCGCCGCGAAGTGACGATGAACATCAAACGTCTGATGGACCTCGGTTGCTACCGTGGTCTGCGCCACCGCCGTAATCTTCCGGTGCGTGGACAGCGCACCCATACAAATGCCCGCACCCGCAAAGGTCCGGCTAAAGCCATTGCTGGCAAGAAGAAGTAAGAGGGGGCATCAGATATGGCACGTGATACTCGCCGTGGCGGTAAGAAAAAAGTTTCTAAAAACATAGCAGCCGGTGTTGCCCATGTGAACAGTTCGTTCAACAACACCAAAATTCTGATCTCTGACGTTCAGGGGAACGCCATTGCTTGGTCTTCTGCTGGGACAATGGGGTTCAAGGGCTCTCGCAAATCGACACCCTATGCCGCACAGATGGCAGCAGAGGATGCTGGACGGAAAGCGCAAGACCACGGTGTTAAAACGCTTGAGGTGGAAGTGCAAGGCCCCGGTTCTGGCCGTGAAAGCGCATTGCGGGCTCTGGCAGCCATTGGGTTCAGTATTACGTCGATCCGCGATGTGACACCGATTGCACACAATGGATGTCGTCCTCCTAAACGGCGCCGCGTATAAATTTTATGGCTTTGCCGGCGCTTTGTGCGCCGGATGCTGATTTTAACCTCGGGAGCATCTGACCTTTTGGACATGAGGCAGACGCAGGAATGGAGGGACTTATGATCCAAAAAAACTGGGCAGAGCTGATCAAACCAACGCAACTGGAAGTGCGTCTTGGAAATGATCCGTCACGTCAAGCGACTTTGATCGCCGAACCCCTTGAGCGCGGTTTCGGTTTGACCCTTGGCAACGCCTTGCGTCGCGTATTGATGAGCAGCCTGCAGGGCGCGGCCATCACAAGTGTACAAATTGACAATGTTTTGCATGAATTTTCTTCTGTCGCTGGGGTGCGCGAAGACGTGACAGACATTGTTTTGAACCTGAAAGGTGTCGCACTTAGCATGGAGGTTGAGGGTCCAAAGAGACTTTCGATCAATGCACAAGGTCCTGCTGTTGTTACGGCTGGGGATATCTCAGACAGCGCGGGCATCGAAGTTCTGAACAAGGATCATGTGATTTGTCACCTCGATGATGGCGCGCAAGTTTACATGGAACTTACGGTCAACACCGGTAATGGATATGTGCCTGCGGATAAAAATAAACCCGAAGACTCACCCATTGGTTTGATCCCGATAGATGCGATCTATTCGCCGGTCAAGAAAGTGTCCTATGATGTACAACCGACCCGCGAAGGTCAGGTTCTGGATTATGACAAATTGACAATGAAGGTGGAAACTGATGGATCTTTGACCCCTGATGATGCTGTTGCTTTTGCTGCACGTATTCTTCAGGATCAACTGTCTATATTCGTGAACTTCGATGAACCAGAAGCCGCCGGCCGTCAGGATGATGATGACGGGCTTGAGTTCAATCCTCTTCTTCTCAAGAAGGTGGACGAGCTGGAATTGTCTGTGCGTTCCGCAAATTGCCTCAAGAACGACAACATCGTTTACATCGGTGATCTTATCCAGAAAACCGAGGCAGAGATGTTGCGCACGCCAAACTTTGGCCGCAAATCTTTGAATGAGATCAAAGAAGTGCTCTCTGGAATGGGACTTCACCTTGGTATGGATGTCGATGAGTGGCCACCGGACAACATCGAAGATCTCGCCAAGAAATTCGAGGACAACTTTTAATCAAACTGGGCAATCCCGCCCCAAGGAGAGCGGCTGACACGCATCGGCCGCCAGACAAAGCAAAAAGAACTGGAGTACACATATGCGTCATGCAAGAGGCTATCGCCGCTTAAACAGAACACATGAACACCGTAAGGCACTGTGGGCCAATATGGCTGGATCGCTGATAGAACATGAGCAGATCAAAACGACTTTGCCCAAGGCAAAAGAACTTCGTCCCATCGTCGAAAAGCTCATCACATTGGGTAAACGCGGTGATTTGCATGCGCGCCGTCAGGCTGCTGCACAGCTCAAAGAAGATCAATATGTTGCAAAGCTGTTTGATGTTTTGGGCCCACGTTACAAAGACCGCCAAGGTGGATATGTGCGCATTTTGAAAGCAGGATTTCGCTACGGGGACATGGCGCCTATGGCGATCATCGAATTTGTAGAGCGTGACGTAAACGCCAAAGGTGCCGCCGACGCAGCACGGCTTGAAGCGCAGGACGCAGAAGAAAACGCTTAAATCCTTAAACTTTGTTGATGAATTCAAAAACCCCCGCAAAGCGCGGGGGTTTTGCGTCTTAGGGTGGGATACTTGTCAAATCTGTAAAAAGTCCGCATATGAAAAAGACTTAGAAAAGGGATGACAGACGTGCGTCCAAGCAGATTTTTGTTTTTCTTGATGGTGCTCATTTGTGGTGGAAATGGGGTCTTTGCAGAAACGCGCGTGCCTCAATCGCAGGGCGAAATCACTCTAAGCTTTGCGCCACTTGTGAAATCTGCAGCCCCTGCAGTGGTGAATATTTACGCAAAACGTATTGTAGAAACCCAAACACACCCGTTTCACAACGATCCGTTTTTCCGTAATTTTTTCCGTGATTTTGGTGCGACCCGTCCACAGGTGGAAAATTCGCTTGGCTCGGGCGTGATTGTTGGTGCCGATGGTATTGTGGTATCCAACTACCACGTGGTGGGGGGGGCAACAGAGATTACAGTCGTGCTAAACGATGGTCGGGAATTTTCGGCATCGCCCCTTTTGTCCGATAGCGATAGCGATCTAGCTGTTTTGAAGCTCCACTCAAACAATGAGATGCCATACCTAACTTTCCGTGACAGCGAAACGGTTGAGGTGGGTGAATTGGTTCTGGCCATTGGCAACCCTTTCGGGGTAGGCCAGACGGTCAGCAGTGGAATTGTGTCCGGCCTTGCAAGATCCGGAACGGCACGGGGGGATGGTCGGGGGTATTTCATTCAAACCGATGCCCCCATCAACCCGGGCAATTCCGGCGGTGCTTTGATTGATATGGCGGGACAGTTGATTGGCATTAATACATCCATATTGACGCGCTCTGGGGGATCAAATGGTATTGGTTTTGCCATTCCAGCAAGCCTTGTCCTCCAAGTTGTCGCTCAGGCGCAGGCGGGGCGCAGTACCTTTGAACGTCCTTGGGCGGGATTAAGTGGACAGGCCTTAAATATGGAACTCGCGCAATCCCTTCAAATTCCCACCTCATCCGGCATGATCATTACTGCTATGCACCCGCAAAGCCCCTTTAAGGATGCAGGATTTGTCGTGGGTGATGTCATCACAGCTGTAGACGGTAAACCTGTGAGCAGCCCGGCAGAGATGCTTTATCGTTTGTCTGTCTCTGGAATCGGTGAACGGGCCGATATCACCAGAACCAATGCCAAGTCCATTAACGTGCTCAGCGTGGACCTAATCAGCGCCCCAGATATTCCACAGCGTGAGATCACGGAATTTGACGCGCGCAGTTTTTTCCCGGGGCTCATTGTGTCCTCCATCAACCCCGCGGTTGAAGCCGAACTTAATCTGCCTTGGGGCATCAAAGGTCTTGCTGTTCTCGAAAGCGGGCCTGTTGCCGCCTCTATAGGGATCAGGAGAGGGGATATTTTGCTTTCGGCCAATGACCAAGATTTGGAAAACGCCAAAGACATTGACGCCATTTTGTCGTCGGGGGGACGCAGGGGGATGGTGTTGATACAACGCGGCGCACAACGTATCAGCCTGAGGTTTCGGATATGAGTGATCTCTTTGGCGCGCAACCTGACAAAGCTGCGGCATTAAAGCCGCTGGCGGAACGTTTGCGCCCCAAGACTATCGATGATGTGATTGGTCAGGATCAGATCCTGTCACCCGATGCGCCCCTCGGGGCGATGTTGGCAGGCGGTCGGCTGAGCTCTGTGATCTTCTGGGGGCCACCGGGGGTTGGAAAAACCACATTGGCGCGGCTTTTGGCGGATCACACGCGGCTTCATTTTGAACAAATTAGCGCGATTTTTTCGGGTGTTGCGGACCTCAAAAAAGTCTTTGAGGCAGCAAAAATACGCGCCTCAAACGGGCGGGGAACCTTGTTGTTCGTGGATGAAATCCACCGTTTCAATAAGGCGCAGCAGGACGGGTTTTTACCCCATATGGAAGACGGCACTATCCTGCTTGTCGGGGCGACGACGGAAAACCCATCTTTTGAATTGAACGCCGCACTTTTGTCGCGAGCACAGGTGATGGTGCTGACGCGCCTTTCTGACGATGATCTTCAAAACCTCTTGCGACGCGCAGAAGCTGAACTTGGTGCGACGTTGAACCTGAACAAAGAGGGACGCACAACATTGATTGCGATGGCTGACGGGGATGGTCGTGCACTTTTGAACCTTATTGAACAGGTTGCAGCATGGGACGTTAAAAGCCCTCTTGGCACGCAGGAGCTCATGACGCGGCTTACACGGCGTGCGTCGATTTATGATAAATCGGGGGAGGCGCATTATAATCTTATTTCTGCGCTGCATAAATCCGTGCGTGGATCGGATCCGGATGCGGCCCTTTATTGGTTTTCGCGGATGTTAGAGGGGGGCGAAGACCCCAGATATCTTGCCCGTCGTATTCTGCGCATGGCTGTTGAAGACATCGGCCTTGCTGATCCGCAGGCGCAGAACCATTGCCTGACGGCTTGGCAGACATACGAACGGCTTGGAAGTCCCGAAGGAGAACTGGCTCTTGCCGGTGCGGTGGTTTACCTCGCCTTGGCGCCCAAATCCAATGCAAGCTATGTGGCCTACAAAGCGGCACGTCAGGCGGCAAATAAAACGGGGTCATTGCCCCCCCCCAAACATATTCTGAACGCCCCCACCGAGATGATGAAGGATCAGGGATATGGCCAGGGCTATGATTATGATCACGATGCAGAAGATGGGTTTTCGGGACAAGACTATTTTCCCGATAATGTGACACGGGAAAGCTACTACCATCCCGTAGAGCGGGGTTTTGAGCGAGACCTTCTCAAACGCATTCAATATTTCAATACGTTGCGGATAAAACGCAAAGGTGAAACATGAGTTATCTTTTTGTTGCGCTGGGTGGGGGATTGGGCGCGATGCTACGGTTTTTTGTGAACCAGCTTGTGCCCTTTCCATTTGGCACCATGAGCGTCAATGTAGTCGGTTCCTTTCTAATGGGGATCGCCTTTATTCTGATCGGGACGAAAGTGGGATCAAAAGAGGTGATGTTTTTAATGACGGGACTATTGGGCGGCTTTACGACATTTTCTGCTTTTTCGCTGGATGCTTTAAAACTCTGGGAGGCGGGTAAAGGTGGGTTTGCTATTGGTTATGTTATGCTGAGCGTCTTTCTCTCTATCATGGCACTTTGGGCCGGAATTATGCTTATTCGGGGGGGTAACGCATGAGCGGGGTTGAACGCATCACCATCACTGCTGAGGACGCGGATCAAAGGTTGGATCGGTTTTTAAAGCGCCGTTATGAACACTTGGGGCAGGGACAAATTGAAAAATGGTGTCGAAAAGGGGAACTGCGCCTTGATGGGGGGCGGTGCAAAGCGTCAAGTCGGCTTTCAGAGGGACAAGAGCTTCGAATACCCCCGCGTCCAGCGCAACAGCAAAATTCCCATGAAGAGACGACCAAACGCCTTCCTGCGCGCATTAGCGACGCTGATACACGGATGATCCAAGCCGCGGTGATTTACAAAGACGATGATCTTTTGGTTTTGAACAAACCCGCAGGCATTCCCACGCAAGGAGGCAGTAAGCAGACCCGCCATATTGACGGGCTCTCTGAAGTTTTGCGGTTTGGTTATGAGGACAAGCCAAGGTTGGTTCACCGCTTGGACAAAGACACTTCGGGTGTTCTTCTCATGGCGCGTTCACGCAGGATTGCCCATGATCTGACAGAAGCCTTTCGCCATCGCGCGACCCGTAAAATTTATTGGGCGGCTGTTGCCGGAGTGCCCGCGCCAAAGATCGGAACAATCAAATATGGCCTGCGCAAAGCTGGCGGGCATGGAGCGCGTGGTGAAGGTGAAAAGATGGAAATCGTCCATCCCCGCGATGTTGCGACAACCGATGGCGCAAAACGGGCGCAAAGCGATTACGTTGTTGTAAGCGCCTTGGCCAAACGTGGGGCATGGGTGGCGCTGGAACCCATCACTGGACGGACGCATCAATTGCGCGCCCATATGGCGGCCATTGGGCATCCGATCATTGGAGATGGGAAATATGGCGGATCAGGACAGGAAAACCTTGGTGATGGATGGGGCGCTCAGCTTGGCGGTATGATCAGCAGAAAGCTTCATCTTCATGCCCGATTTATCCAGTTTGAACATCCCGCAAGCAAAAAGACGGTGTCATTCACAGCGGAGCTTCCACCGCATATGGCAGAAAGCTGGCAACAGTTTCAATGGCATCTCCTCGATGTGCCTGAAGATCCCTTTGATCCTGAGGCTGAAGAGTGGTGAATGCATAAGAGTTCTAGAATTTTAGAGTTAGGTTGAGCGAAAAAGGGTCAAGCGAATGGCAGAATGGGCGGTGAAGCGGTTTTGGACTTCCGCAACTGTTGAAGAGACGGATGGCGGTTTTAGGATTCTGCTTGATAACAGGTCCATCAAAACGCCCGCTAAGGCGCAAGTTATTGCGCCGACGCGCGCGCTTGCAGACAAAATTGCGCAGGAATGGGATGCGCAGGGTGAAATGGTTGATCCAATGACAATGCCTTTCACCCGTATGACGAATTCTGCGATAGATAAGGTCACAACCCAGTTTGATGAGGTGGTGGAACATCTCGCCTCATATGCTGAGACGGATCACCTGTGTTATCGCGCGGAAGGGCCGGAGGATCTGGTCGCGCGTCAAAAGGCGGCATGGGATCCTTTACTTCGCTGGGCTGCTCAAAGTCTTCACGCGCCGTTGAACACCGCAAATGGGGTTGTCTACATCGATCAACCAAAAGAGAGCCTTTCAAATCTGCGTGATCGAATCATCATATTGTCACCATTTGGCTTAGCTGCTGTTCACGATTTGATCACTATTTCTGGATCATTTGTCGCCGCAATGGCCGTGACAGAGGGGCATAAAACGTCAAACGAGATTTGGGAGCTATGCCGTATCGACGAAAACTGGCAAATTGAAAAATGGGGGCGCGATGACTTAGAAGAGGCCGCTTCCGAACGCAAAAGAGACGATTTTTTGCATGCCGCCCGTTATTATTCGCTTTTGCAGTAATAGGCTTGGGTCTTTTCGCCGCTGCGAGCTTAGGGTGTGTACACTGAAGTCGAATAGAAAACGTTGGATATTGGGCTAATTGGGGTCAATTTCCAAGTCCATACTTGACCTTTCAACGAAAATTCGACCAAACTCAATGCACTGTGTGAAGGGGTTTCCTTCATATAAGCTGAAACTTTGAACCAAACGGTTCCACTACAAGCCTTGTAATGAGGCAAAATCAGGAAGAGGTAAATATGAAAACTTCATTTGTTCTTGGCGCGTTGACCGTCGCGGGGCTCGCCGCAGGCGCGGCTGCTGCCGGTACATTGGACGATGTAAAAGCTCGCGGTACGCTGAACTGCGGCGTATCAACTGGGCTTGTGGGCTTTGCGGCTCCAAATGCCAGCGGTGAATGGGAAGGCTTTGACGTCGGACTATGCCGCGCTGTTGCCGCAGCTGTCTTGGGTGATAGCAATGCAGTAGAGTTTATTCCAACAACTGGCAAAACACGCTTTACAGCGCTTGCATCCGGGGAAGTAGACCTTCTCGCCCGCAACACCACATGGACCTTTAGCCGTGACGTTGACCTGAAATTCGAATTCACCGGCGTAAACTACTACGATGGTCAGGGCTTCATGGTCCCGACTGAGTTGGGCGTATCGTCTGCCAAAGAGCTTGATGGCGCGACAGTATGTATCCAAACTGGTACAACAACTGAGCTCAATCTGGCGGATTTCTTCCGTTCAAACAACATGAACTACGAGCCCGTGCCCATCGAAACAAACGCAGAAGCACAACAGCAGTATCTTGCTGGTGCCTGTGACGTCTACACAACAGACGCGTCTGGCCTTGCGGCGACACGTGCAACTTTTGAAAACCCAGGCGCGCATGTCGTGCTTCCTGAAATCATTTCAAAAGAGCCTCTCGGTCCGCTTGTACGCCATGGCGATAACAATTGGGGCGATATCGTACGTTGGACGCTGAACGCTTTGATCACTGCAGAAGAGCTCGGTGTGACATCTGCAAATATGGCTGAAATGGCGTCTGGTACAAACAACCCAGAAATCAACCGCCTTTTGGGTACGGAAGGTACGCTTGGCGAAATGCTTGGCCTTGATGCAGAATGGGCGCAGCGCGCATTGGCCGTTGGTGGCAACTACGGTGAATTGTTCGAAGCAAACATCGGTGCTTCTACACCCATTGGACTGGCGCGTGGACTGAACGCACAGTGGAAAAACGGTGGTCTTCTTTACTCACCTCCTTTCCGGTAGGGGCAAACAACAGAAGAAAGGCGCGGAAAATTCCGCGCCTTTCTTTCAAAAAGAGCCCTCGTAGCGGTGTAAGAATCTTGGGCGATAAAAACAGGGAAATTCTTATATGAGTACATTGACCGACCCTCGCAAGGAGTCGTTTAGCGTATCAATGCTGATTTATGATACGCGATATCGTTCGACAACAATTCAGATATTTGTACTTGTCTTGGTGTTGATGGTGGTATTCTGGCTAATCCGAAACACGGCACAGAACCTTAGTGATCTTGGAAAACCAATCGAGTTTGGTTTCTTGTTGGAGCCCTCAAGCTACGACATCAACCAAAGACTCCTTGATTATTCATCGCGTGATACCCATTTGCGCGCCTCTCTTCTGGGGCTGCTAAATACCTTTGTGGTTGCTTTTCTCGGTTGTATCACGGCCTTGATCTTGGGAGTTCTTATCGGTGTTGCGCGCCTGTCAAAAAACTGGCTCGTGGCCAGAATAATGACGGTTTATGTAGAGATGTTTCGAAACGTGCCCGTGCTTTTGTGGATCGTTTTGGCCATGGCGATCATGATAGAAAGCCTGCCAACTCCAAAAGCGTTTCGCGGCGAGAATGCAACGGCATCCATGTACTTCTCAGATAGTGTGGCGATAACAAATCGGGGAATTTACATTCCTGAACCGCTTTTTAGCAATTCGCTAGGGAACCTGTCGTTTTTGGGGGACAGTAGTGTTCGATTTGATATCAGCCTGGATTTGATGCTGATTATAGCCGTGTTGATTGCAGGATTTTGGACCTCTTCGCGCATTAATTCTTGGGCGTCAAAAACGCAAAATGAAACAGGCATAAGGCCCACTGTTTGGTATTGGCGTTTATCTGTTGTTCTTTTGCCTCTGCTGGTTGTTTTGTATTATACTGGGTTTCATCTTGGATATCCCGCATTGAAAGGGTTTAACTTTCAAGGGGGAACGTATCTGAGGAATTCATTAATAGCCCTTTGGCTCGCGCTTTCTTTGTACACGGCTGCCTTTATTGCAGAGAACGTACGTGCCGGAATTCTGGCAATTTCCAAAGGGCAAAGTGAAGCCGCAGCATCGCTTGGGTTGCGTCCAGGTCCGATTATGAATCTTGTAATTTTGCCTCAGGCGCTCAGAGTCATAATTCCTCCGCTGATTTCCCAATTTTTGAATCTGACTAAGAACTCATCCCTTGCCATTGCGGTGGGATATATGGACATAACAGGTACTTTGGGTGGTATTACGCTCAATCAGACGGGACGCGAGCTAGAAGCAATTCTCATGATGATGCTGATTTATCTATCGGTGTCACTGACCATTTCAGCTCTGATGAATTGGTACAACAATAGCGTAAAACTGGTGGAGCGGTGATATGAGTGATACATCTTTTGTCCGTCAGGAAATGCTAAGCGAGCAGCCTGCTCCGGCGTCATCCGTAGGTTTTCTCGGGTGGATCAAAAACAATCTGTTTTCAACTTGGTTCAATTCAATCCTGACTGTTATTGCGCTGGGCTTTGTCTGGTATATCCTCGCGGGGGTTCTGCCTTGGACTTTTCTTTCCGTTTGGAATGCCGGATCGCTCAGCGAATGCCGAGAGATTGCGAGACAAGTCTGGGGTGAAAGCCATGGTCATGCTTGCTGGGCGGTGATTAATGATCGCTGGATACAGCTGTTATTTGGGTTTTATCCCTCACATCTGTACTGGCGGCCCATCTTGGCATTTGTGCTTTTGGGCTTTGCGCTGGCACCCGTCCTTTTCCCGCAGTCTTCCAGAAAACTGTTGATCCTGTCGGGCCTTTATCCTTTTATTTTGCCTTGGTTGATGTGGGGTGGCAGTATCTGGAGCCCCATCATGGCATTGATCGGGTTTGTCATGGGCTATCTGGCTATCAAAAATCTTTCCGAAAGAATTGGCCAACTGGGCGCTATATTTTCGAGCATTTTTGCCGCGTTCCTTTGGTGGTTGCTTATCGGACCAGTTTTTGTAGACCTTCTATCCGCCAATATTCCAATTGCGTTGGAAAGCGTTGCGAGCCGTGATTTTGGTGGTTTTGTTCTCGCTCTTTTGATCGGTATTGTGGCGATTGTCTGTTCGTTGCCAATCGGGATCATCTTGGCACTTGGCCGTCAGTCTGATCTGATAATCGTCAAAGCGTTTTCTGTCGCGTTTATTGAATTCATACGGGGTGTTCCGTTGATCACATTGCTTTTTGTGGCATCGTTACTTCTGAACCTGTTCTTACCACCGGGAACCGAATTTGATATCATCCTGCGTGTGATGATCATGGTGACGCTATTTTCATCAGCCTATATGGCAGAGGTTATCCGGGGCGGGCTCGCGGCCCTTCCGAAGGGCCAATATGAAGGTGCTGACAGTCTTGGTTTGGATTACTGGCAGGCGCAGCGGCTGATCATAATGCCTCAGGCGTTAAAGGTCTCTATTCCCGGCATTGTGAGTACCTTTATTGGGTTATTTAAGGATACAACGCTCGTTTCCATCATTGGTTTGATGGATCCGCTTGGGCTGTCCCAAGGTATCCGCGCAAATGCGGAATGGAACGGCATTTATTGGGAACTTTTTGCGTTTATCGCGCTTTTGTTCTTTGTCGTGTGTTTTTCCATGTCCCGTTATTCAATGTATCTGGAGCGTAAGCTTCAGACAGACCACCGTTAAGGAGATCTCAGAATTATGTCCGATATAGCGACTGAACCCGCCGCGACGCGTAGCAAAATGCAGGTGTCTGGCGAAACTGCGATTCAAATTACAAAAATGAACAAATGGTACGGAGCATTTCATGTTCTAAGGGATGTGGACCTGACCGTATTTAATGGAGAGAGAATTGTGATCTGCGGTCCGTCCGGGTCGGGAAAATCAACATTGATCCGCTGTATTAACGCTCTTGAGGAGCATCAGAGGGGCGAGATCGTAGTTGATGGAACAGTGCTGTCTTCTGATCTTAAAAACATCGATAAGATCCGCTCTGAAGTTGGTATGGTGTTTCAGCACTTTAACCTGTTTCCACACCTAACAATCCTTGAAAATTGCACTTTGGCCCCGATTTGGGTGCGCAAAACACCAAAGAAAGAGGCCGAAGAAACGGCGATGCATTTTCTGGAGAAAGTAAAGATCCCAGAACAGGCAAACAAATATCCTGGACAGCTTTCAGGGGGCCAACAGCAGCGTGTCGCAATCGCGCGGTCGTTGTGCATGAAGCCACGCATCATGCTCTTTGACGAGCCCACGTCGGCGCTGGATCCTGAGATGATCAAAGAAGTTTTGGATACGATGATCGAACTCGCCGAAGATGGTATGACGATGCTCGTTGTTACCCATGAAATGGGCTTTGCCCGTCAGGTTGCAAACCGTGTGATCTTTATGGATCAGGGACAGATTGTGGAACAGAACGAACCTGAAGCCTTTTTTAACAATCCGCAGTCGGATCGAACAAAGCTGTTTTTGAGTCAGATTTTGGGACACTGATTACAGTTGCCCTCTCAAATTGAAACCCGCTCAAAACCTGTGTTTTGGGCGGGTTTTTTGAAATGAGGTGTTAACTTTATTGGATCAACTCGCGGGGAATGGCAAAGTCCAGGTTGATACCACTGTTTATTTGTAGATCTTTCCAACGACCGACATCAAACCCGCAAACCCATGTGGCACAAGTTGGAAAATCATAAAATCTTTCGTGTGTTGGGGGCTGTTTTGCCAATAATTGCGCAAATTCCGCGATGCCGGGGTTATGAGACACCATAAGCACGGTTTGCTCCGTCGCCGATCTGAGCGCAGCAAATAAACCTTGCGCACTCGGGTGGTATAGGGAGGATAGAAACTTTACCTTTTGCGGGGCGATACCTAACCCGCGAAAGGTTTCCGTTGTGCGGCGTGCAGTTGATACAAGCGCCTCCTGCGGAAGATGTCCCTTTGCTTGTAACCATTTCCCCATGACTTCGGCAGAGATGCGTCCGCGTGAATTCAAAGGCCGATCGTGATCTTCAACAGGGTCATCCCATCCGGATTTTGCGTGACGCATCAGGATCAGTTTAAGGCTCATATAAGAAACGCTTTCATGTGAAATTGCGATTGATCTGGTAGACGTCCGAATGTCTGGCTAATCGGGCAGGCGCGCCGGGCGGCACAGCCCAAGTTTTTACAATCTTGTGCGTCAGCTCCCGCAATATGTGTTTTACACCTCAAACTGTCATAGTTGCCGTCACGAAAGGCGTCAACAGGGCAGGCCGATCGGCAGGGCGCATCGCACTCTTGGCAGGGCGATTTCCCGACAGAAGAAGGAATTTCAATGCGTTCATTAAATCCCAGTGCCCCTCTGAAAGACACGAAAAGACCACTTTGATCATGCACCAAAAGCTTGATCGGGGACATATAGGTGCGATTTGTTTTCAATGCCCAGGAATAAAAAGGCAAATAGGGCGGACCGCCAAATGGTAAAAGGGCGGTTGCTTCTAACGTCTCCGCAAGACTGCCCAATATACGCGTTGACCAGCGGTCAAGGGGATCTGGGCGACCGTCCAGAAATTCGTCACTGCGCTGGAAATAGGGCCAAAATGCCGGCTCCTTGGGCCCAAGAAGGATTAAGGTTTGGCAGCCCTCGGGCGCCTGATCCTGTGCCATGGGGTGAAATCCCCCCAAGGATGTAAGGCATAGCTTTTCTGCTTCTGCAGCGACGTCGTCGTAGGTCATTTGCGCATAAACGGAAGCCAAAGGCTCCACCCTATTTGCGTGGGGCGATCGTCCTGCCATTTTAAGCCGACATGCAGGCGCCCCTGCGCTTCGCTGCGGTAGGTCATAAACAAACGATCCCAGATCGACAGGGCAAAGCCATAATTGCTGTCGTGCTCTGCGCGTTGGACAGAATGATGAATGCGATGCATGTCAGGTGTCACAATAACCCAGCGCAACGCTTTATCCAGCCAGACCGGCAAGGCAATATTGGCATGATTGAAAAGCGCTGTTCCATTCAGCAGAATTTCAAATATCACGACGGCCCAAGCCATGGGCCCAAGCGCATAGACGATGCCAATTTTTAAAACCATTGAAAGAGCAATTTCGACAGGATGAAACCGGATTGCGGTTGAAACGTCAAAATCAACATCAGCGTGATGAACCTGATGCAATCGCCAGAGCAAGGGAATTTTATGCGTCGCCCAGTGTTGCGCCCAAATCACAAAATCCAAAATCAAAGGAGTGAGAATGAATTCTACCCAAAGTGGCCAATTGAGAAGGTTGAAAAGCCCCCAACCCAGATGACCCGCATCCAAAGCCGCCCCGACCGCCAAAAGAGGTAAGGCCAACGAAAGCAACCGAAGCGCCATAGTATTCACGAATGTTATGGCAAAATGCGTTATCCAACGTGCTTTGATCGGGTGACCCAAAGTCGTTTTCGGTGCTATCCTTTCAAGTATTGCAAAGAACAAAAACAGGCCAAAAAACACCGTCAGCCTTATGATAACTTCATGTTCCATGGCATCAAACTTAAGCGCAAAGTGATAAAGAGCAAGCTCTATTATGCCGCACCGCTCTCTGGCGTCGCTCGAATTATTGTGCCGGCACCTTGCTTTGTGAACAACTCTAGCAAACAGGCATTGGGTTCGCGCCCGTCAAGGATGACCGCCGCTCGCACCCCGCCTTTTATAGCGCTCAAAGCTGTCTCCGTTTTGGGGATCATGCCTCCAGCTATTGTTCCCTCTGCAATCAATGTTTCAATTTTTTCAGGATTAAGTTCAGAAATGATTTTTCCGTCAGCGCCCCTGACGCCATCGACGTCGGTCAAAAGTAAGAGCCTGTCTGCATTCAACCCTGCGGCAATGGCTCCTGCGACTGTATCCCCGTTTATATTGTAGGTTTCCCCGTTTTCCCCCGCACCAAGGGGCGAAATCACTGGTATCATACCATCCTTAAAAAGAGTTCTGAGCACACGGGGGTTCACTTTTGTCGGGGTTCCCACAAGCCCGAGTCCGCCTTCCGCCTGCTGACACAGGATAAGGTTTGCATCCTTGCCAGACAACCCCACCGCAAATCCACCTGCGCGGTTGATGGCTTGAACGATCCGTTTATTCACGCTGCCGGAAAGGACCATTTCGACCACTTCCATCGTGGCCTCATCTGTGATCCGTTTCCCATTAACGAATTCTGATTTGATGCCGAGCTTGTCAAGCATCTGGTTTATCATTGGGCCGCCCCCATTGATGATCACTGGATTGATCCCGACCTGACGCATCAACACTACGTCGCGTGCAAACATATCCATAGCTTCGTCGCTGCCCATGGCGTGACCGCCCAGTTTGATAACAACGATCGCATTGTCATAGCGCTGCATATAGGGGAGCGCTTGAGAGAGGGTCTTAGCAGTTTCAGCAGAGCTTTGTAGGTCCGTGGTCTCAGTCATATCAACATCCTTTACTTAAAGGGCATTTGTCACACAATAAAGGATCAAGGCAAGCGAAAGTCGCTCTTAGAGAAGTGTCGCGATCACGCTGCGCAATGTGGGGATGCCCCATCCCTTTTCAGATGACGTCATCAATATTTCCGGAAATGCGGCAGGGTGGGCTTGTAAAGCTTTGCTGACTTGCTCAATTGTTTTGGCTCTTTCAGCTTCTTTGATTTTGTCAGCTTTGGTCAGCACAACCTGAAACGTGACGGCAGAGGTATCAAGCAGGGACAGAATTTGTTGATCGACCGATTTTATGCCATGTCTGCTGTCTATCAGCACAAAGGCGCGGCGCAACGATTGGCGACCCGAGAGATATTGTTTGAGAAGTTTTTGCCATTTTTCCACCACTGCCAAAGGCGCATTGGCATATCCATATCCGGGTAAATCGACGAGGTAATGGGTCTCTGCCAAGGTGAAAAAATTGATTTCTTGCGTCCGTCCGGGTGTATTTGATGTGCGCGCTAGCGCTTTGCGCCCCGTTAATGCGTTGATCAATGTCGACTTGCCGACATTGGAGCGCCCTGCAAAACAGACCTCAAGACGGTCATCCAACGGTAGTCCGGACATCGCTACGACACCTTTTAGGAATTCGGTCTGTCCGGCAAACAAACGCCGCCCTGTTTCGATCGTGACGATGTCAGGATCGGGCGTCAAGGAAAAGGAAACTGCCATCAGGCCAACCGTACGGGATCGCCGATAAGCAGCAGGCCGCTTGTTTTCGGGTAGGCTGCGACAGTGAAATCACGATGCCCCCATGTATCAAGGGTTCCAAGAGTATCTGCATCGCGAAGACCGGTTTTTGGATTGGCGGTGGTCGCAAGACAGCGCACCACACGTTCGCGCACCTCAAAGGTGACATCGCCGATCATGATGTCTTTACCGATCCATTCAAATTCTTCCCATGGTCCCAGTCCATCAAGCCAGAAGTTGCACCGCCAACGCAGATGGGAAATGTCTTGGCCAAGCTTTTGGGCGACGGCCCGGTGCGAAGACAAATTACCGATGGTGACAGAGGGATAATCAGTATCCGTCATCCCGCGCGATGCTGCCCGCACAAGCCGAGCAGATTGCGCACGATTATCTGGGATCAGCGGAGCCTCCCACGCAAGAAAACGTTTCTGGTCCTCTGGATCGTCGGGGTTGATGGTTAAATCTGGAAGTTTTGGATGGGTCAGCGTCATAGTGTTTTGCGCTTCGTTCCAAGTCAAATTTATTGCCATCAGCCCGGGTGCTTTGGATCCCCTTGAGAAATTCTGACAGGGTACCCATGTGCTTCCGTCTGCATCTGATTGATCATGAGCCACAGCATAGGCACGATCGCCGGGAAGTGTATGCCCTTCTTTGACCTCGATACTCTCTAATGTTTCTCTGCCATGCGATTTGATCGGATGGCGCCATATTTCGACAAGTTTTCCCATTGGACACCTCTATCATCCTTTGGATTTTTTCTGGAAACCTTTTAAAATATTACCAAAAACATCCGGTTTATACCCTTGCGAACGCATAATGATATATTGCTGGGTAAAGGTGATCATATTGTTTGCAATCCAATAGACCAGCAGGCCACTGGCAAAAGAGCCGAGCATGAACATAAAGACCCAAGGCATCCATGCAAAAATCATCGCTTGAGTGGGATCCGTAGGCGCTGGGTTCAGCTTTTGCTGAAGCCACATGGAAATGCCTAAAATCAGCGGCAGAATGCCAAGGAAGATCAAAGCCATAATGGAACCGGGTTCTGGCGTGCCAAAGGGCAACAATCCAAAAAGGTTCATGATCGAGGAGGGATCAGGCGCGCTGAGGTCTTTGATCCAGCCGATCCATGGGGCATGACGCAATTCAAGCGTCACAAAGATCACTTTATAAAGAGAAAAGAAAATTGGGATCTGCAACAGGATGGGCAGACAGCCAGAGGCCGGATTTACCTTTTCCTTTTTATATAGCTCCATCATCCCTTGTTGAAGCTTTTGACGATCATCACCCGCCTGCTCTTTGAGCTTTTCCATCTGCGGTTGAAGTTCTTTCATCTTGGCCATGGAAACATATGATTTATAGGCCAGTGGAAAGAGCAGCGCCTTTATCAAAAGAGTAAGCCCGATGATCGACCATCCCATATTCCCGATGACCTGATTAAGCCAGTGAAGCACTATGAAAATTGGCTTCGTCAGGAAAAAGAACCATCCCCAATCAATGCTGTCGATAAATCCTTCGACTCCCGCGTTTTCGTAGTTTCGAATGGTTTCCCATTCTTTGGCCCCTGCGAAAAACTGCGTTTCCACACTGGCGGATTGACCGCTCGAAAGACTGACGACAGGAAGAACGGTTTCGGCCTGATATATGTCGGCCTGTTCATAATACTTTGCGGTGGATCTAAAGGCGCTTCCGGGTGTTGGGATAAGCGTCGTCATCCAGAAATGATCAGTGAACCCGACCCATCCGTTGGTGGTTACTTCGATACGCTTTGCGGCGGTTCCTTCACGCTCGTTGCTGTCATATCCGCGCATGTTCTTATACGAATCTTCAGCCAGCTCACCATCTGACATCCGTACAAGACCTTCGTGCAGGATGAAAAAGTTTTTAACATCTTTAGGTTCACCTGCGCGCCGGATCAGCCCGTAAGGACGCAGCTCCACGTCAGTGGCCGACGTGTTTTCGACGTTCTGTTTTACAGTAAAAAGGTAATCCTCATCGATTGAGATCACCCGCGAAAATTTTAATCCGGCACCATTGTCCCAGACCAATTCCACTGGGGAACTAACGGTTAACCGGTTGTTCCCATTCACTTCCCACAGTGTATCTGGAGTGGGAACAAGATTAGACGTCACACCGCTAAGCGCAGCCCAGCCGTAGGTTGCATAATATGCGCCCTCTTCGCCAACGGGCTTCAAGAGGGTAACGTTTTCCGCCCCCTCACTGAGATCAACTTTGTAGCCCAGCAGTGAAAGGTCATCAATTCGTCCCCCTTTCAGCGAAATGGTCCCCATTAATTTCTGGGTCTCTATAGAAATTCTTGGGGCGTCTTCCGCTGTGGAAACCGTTTGGCCTGTGGCGGAAGAGGCTGATTTTTCCACCCCGGGAAGGGCGCTGGTTTGTTGGTTTGTTGAGGCGTCAGTCGCTTCAACGGCCGATGTTTGAACAGGTTCGGGAGGCGGGAAAAAAAAGAACCACGCAACAATCACTAGGAAACTAAGCACAGAGGCTAAAATGAGGTTTCTATTTTGATCGTCCATGCGCGTTCACCAGATGTCTTTTTTGTTCAAAGGCGATAAAGGACGTCACAGCCAAAAGGTCAAGGGCAGATTGGTTTTTTATAGAAATTTAAGCAAAAATACCGCGCAACGGCGAAGGAAATATTCGCAGCCTTAATGTGATATTTTGACTTTTAAAGTGCTTATTTAAGGGATCTGCTTAAGCCTGCAAAATCAAAAAGCTTTGGGTCCAAAAGATGAGAGGGCCGCGCATTCATAAGAGCACGAAACATCACCTGACGGCGACCGGGGCTATTGGCTTCCCACCCATCAAGGATCTGTTTGACTTGCTGACGTTGCAGCCCATCCTGAGACCCACAAAGATCGCAGGGAATGATTGGATAACGCATGTCGCGTGCAAATTTTTCACAATCGGCCTCGGCCACATGGGCAAGAGGGCGATAAACAAAGACATCCCCTTCCTCGTTCAATAACTTTGGCGGCATGGTGGCAAGCCGTCCACCGTGAAAAAGGTTCATGAAAAAGGTTTCCAAAATATCGTCGCGGTGATGGCCAAGGACAACGGCACTACACCCTTCTTCGCGGGCAATTCGGTAAAGATGACCGCGCCTAAGGCGCGAGCAGAGCGCACAAAACGTGCGTCCTTGCGGTATTTTATCGGTCACAATTGAATAGGTATCTTGATATTCGATGCGATGTGGCACCTGCATCTCTTTGAGAAACGCGGGCAAAACAGTCGCCGGAAAGCCCGGCTGTCCCTGGTCAAGGTTGCAAGCCAAAAGGTCAACTGGCAGCATGCCGCGCCATTTCAGTTCATAAAGGACAGCCAACAGAGTATAACTGTCTTTACCTCCTGACAAACACACGAGCCAGCGTGCATCCCGTTCGATCATACCATATTGTTCAATGGCTTCGCGAACGTTGCGCACGATACGTTTGCGCAGCTTTTTGAACTCTGTGGTCGACGGAGCTCCGGCAAAGAGGGGATGAATACTGTTGTCACTATCAAGCATGGGAAGCGGTTACTCTTTTTCAACGTCTCGGGCAATTGGTTTTGTCAATCTGGTACATCATCTACCCCCATACCGCCCCACGGATGGCACCGCGCGAGGCGGCGCAGCGTAAGCCACCCTCCTTTGAGCCCGCCATGTCTTCTGAGCGCTTCCAGCGCATAGGCGCTGCAGGTCGGATCAAAGCGGCAATTTCTCCCGACAAGGGGCGAAAACAACAGGCGGTACCCTCGCACTGGCAGTGAAAAGAGATACGCCAGCGGTGTCATTTTGAAGAGTGTTTTTCGTGGATTGTGCAAAGGCTCTTTTTCAAATCTTTGCAGAGTTCGTCAAAAGGGCGCTCTTCTGTTTTTTTGGCCTTTCCGATAAGCACATAATCCCAGCCAAGCCGCCCATATAAAGACAACATTTGTCTTGCCACCTCGCGCAAACGTCTTTTCGCGCGGTTGCGTGCCACTGCGTTTCCGACTTTCTTGGAACAGGTGAATCCAACCCGTAAACCCGTTTCGTCATCATCGCGCTGCCGGGCCTGCAAAAGAAGCCCTTCGGCTCTTACGAACGTCCCTTTTGCCACGAATAAAAACTCGCGCCGCTTTTTAAGGATATTAATGTCACACGGAGAAGCCCTACGTCCAGAGGACGATGTCGGCATAAAAGATAAATTATCCGAGCCAGTGTCATCACAGATGGTCAAAAGAATTCACCGCAAGATGACTTTGTACTGTAATTGAACGCAGTTTACGCGCTGAGCGCTTTGCGCCCGCGTGCACGACGTGCGTTCAATACTTTACGGCCTGCTTTTGTCGCCATGCGAGCACGAAACCCGTGACGGCGCTTGCGCACCAGATTTGAAGGTTGGAAGGTGCGTTTCATCGCTCCAGTTCTCCGCTTATTTAGGTCACGCGAAGTCGGATTCGCGCAAAAGAAAATCTACAGACCCCGCCTATATGACGAAGTGCCTCCCATGTCAAACGTGTCATTGCACTTTTTCAAATAAGGAGAGGGGCCGCTGTTTTTATCCGTGTCGCGATGCATCGTCTGATAGACTGATTAAAAATAAAAGAACCTCATCCTTAAAACCGCATTGATGAAAGGTTGCAATATCAAAAACATGGCCCTTTCATTCACCGAAAAGTGAGGTCTATTGCACATTGCTTTTGGTTTCATGCATCATCTAAGGTGATCACAGGGTTGGTGTGGTACTGATTAACATGGCTATTTCAAAGCGCATTATTGTCTTGATGTTCATAGCGGGCCTCGCTGTAACTGGGGGTTATGCGTTGAATGATGTATTCAGCATTGACATGTTGCGCCTCCATCGTGCAGAGCTTTTGTCCATTACGCAGTCCCATAAAGTTCTTGCGGCACTGCTCTTCGTGAGCCTCTATTCTGTCATTGCGGGGTTGTCCTTGCCCGGCGCGGCTATTGCCTCGATTGCGGGTGGATTCCTTTTTGGTCTCATGCTTGGCACAATCTTGAACATAACTGCGGCGACCCTCGGGGCAACAGCGCTGTACCTTGCAGTTCAATGGGGGGTAGGGGAGTCCTTTGTACGTCGTCTCGACGCACTGGAAGGGCGAAGCGATAAAATCGTCTCCCGCTTGCGCAAAAATGAGGTGAGCGTTTTACTCTCATTGCGGCTTGTCCCAGTTGTGCCTTTTTTTGCCGTAAATCTTTTGGCAGCCATCAGCCGCGTAGGGCTTAGAAATTTTGTTCTGACCACAAGTGTTGGCATTCTTCCAGGCGCGATTGTTTTTACATCAATCGGGGTTGGGCTTGGGTCTGTCTTTGATCAAGGCGCAGAGCCCGATTTGTCGGTGTTGTGGTCGCCGCAGCTTCTTTTCCCGCTGCTTGGCCTTGCAGCCCTATCGTTAGTTCCCATGTTTTGGAAAAATAAAGCAGAAACAGAATGAGCCAGACAAAGATAAAAACAGATCTACTCATTATAGGTGCAGGGTCGGGTGGGCTATCTCTGGCGGCAGGTGCTGTTCAGATGGGGGCTGAGGTGATCCTTCTTGAAGGTGCCGAAATGGGGGGGGATTGTCTGAATTATGGGTGCGTTCCCTCTAAGGCCCTGCTGGCAGCCGCCAAAAATCCGGGCCGCCTCGAGATGGGGTTTGAAACAGATGATGCTCCTATGACCGCCCATAGGTATCACCAGAAAGGCCTTTCTCATGTCCAAAAGGTGATTGCCCAAATCGCGCCGCATGACAGTCAGGACCGCTTTGAACGGCTTGGCGTGGCTGTATTGAGAGAATTTGGCCGCTTTGTGGCGCCCGATACTGTGCGGGCTGGGAAATTTGATATTTTGGCGCGTCGTGTTGTAATTGCGACAGGATCTCGTCCGGCAATTGCACCGATACCGGGTTTGCAAGACGTCCCTTTTTTGACCAATGAAACCCTTTTCCAAATGAAGGAAACACCGGATCATCTGATTATTCTGGGTGGCGGACCGATCGGCGTTGAGATGGCTCAGGCGCATGCGCGTATGGGTATCAAAGTGACCATAGTCGAAGCGATGCAGATTTTGGGTAAAGACGATCCAGAACTTGTGGAATTTTTACGCCGCCGGTTGCAAAAAGAGGGTATTGAGGTTCTGGAAAACAGCCCTGCCCAAGAGGTTAAGCAGAAGGACAGAAACATCATTGTTCGCTTGCATGATGGGCGGGATTTGGTTGGAACCCATCTTTTGGTGGCCACTGGACGGGCCGCAAATATCGAAACCCTAGACCTAGAGACGGCCGGTATTGCATTTGGTGCCAAAGGTATTCATGTCGATAAGGGTTTGCGCACGACGAATAAGCGGGTCTATGCGATCGGGGACGTGAGCAGCCCTTTGCAATTTACGCATTCGGCAGCCTATGAGGCGGGATTGGTGCTGCGCAACGCGCTTTTTGGTTTGCGGGTTCGCAGGCGCACCCATCATATCCCATGGGTGACATTTAGCGATCCGGAACTGGCGCAGGTCGGCTTTACAGAAGCTGGAGCGCGTCAAAAATATGGTGACAGACTGGAAGTGTCCCGTTTTTCGTTTTCTGCCAATGATCGCGCCATTGCAGAGGCCCAAAGCGAGGGTATGATCAAGCTCCTCGTGGTGCGCGGACGTCCTGTCGGTGTGTCGATTGTTGGACATGGAGCAGGCGAATTAATTGCCTTTTGGTCTTTTGTCATCGCCCAACGCATTAAATTGTCAAAGCTTCCCAGCATGATCACACCTTATCCAACATTGAGCGAAGTCAACGCGCGCGTCGTTGGCGCCTATTTTTCGAACCGCCTTTTTGAAAACATCTGGATCAAACGGGTGGTCAGATTTGTACAGAAAAGGATCCCCTGACGCATGCTGAAGTCGCTTTCCGGTCGATTTCTGTTCCTGACCATCGTTTTCGTGATGCTCTCAGAGGTGTTGATCTTTGTGCCTTCGATTGCGCAGTTTCGTGCAGATTTTCTTATTATGCGGATTGAGCGCGCACAAATTGCCAGCCTTGCTCTTTTGGCTGATGACATAATCAGCACGGATCTGGAAAAAGAACTTCTTGAGAATGCCGATGTTTTCAACGTTGTTCTACGGCGCGACGAAAGCCGTGAATTGATCCTGTCTTCGGACATGCCAATGCCGGTAAGCGCCACTTTTGATATGCGAAAACCGGGCGCTGCGGTTTTGATACGAGACGCACTTGCCCGATTAATAAACCCAGACACAGAAATCATTCGTGTCATCGGTTATCCCAAATACCAAGCGGGAACTTTGATTGAACTCACGCTGTCAACGGCGCCTTTGAGAGAAGAAATGATTGCCTTTGGGTTGCGCGTTCTTTTATTTTCGGCCGTGATCTCGATTTTTACGGGCATGTTATTGCTGCTGGTGCTGCGCCAAACGATCGTTTTGCCGATTAAGCGTGTGGTAGGGCAAATCCAAGCCTATGCACATGCCCCAGAAGATGCGCGCAGAATTATCTCTCCGGCATCGGGCATCAGCGAACTGCGCGAAGCAGAATACGCGCTGAAGGATATGCAATCCCAACTGACCTCAGCTTTGAAGCAAAAGGAAAGATTGGCCCAGCTCGGGGAAGCGGTCGCAAAAATCAGTCATGACTTGCGTAACATTCTGACAACGGTGCAGTTGTTTTCCGATAGCCTCGGTTCAAGCGCGGACCCAAGAGTGAGCCGCCTTGCCCCTAAACTGGTTACAAATGTTGCGCGTGCGATTTCATTGACTGAAGGCACTTTGGCGTTTGGCAAAGCCGAAGAACCACCACCCCGCCTCAGCTATGTTCAATTGGGTGATATTTTCGAAGAGGTGATGGAAAACGAACAGGGGTTGTGTGAGTCAGATGATATTACGTTCAAAGCGGATCTGCCCGCAGGAATGGTGATACGCGCCGATCCCGAACAATTGCATCGCGCGATCACAAATCTGGTTAGGAATGCGCGTCAGGCCATTGAAGCAACTTCTAAAAAAGGTGAAATCACTTTGAGAGGGTATGAAACGGATATAGATTGGCTGGTTGATGTTTCAGATAGCGGACCGGGTCTTCCTGAAAAGGCGCGCAGGCATCTTTTTCGTGCTTTTCAAGGACGCGTCCGCACTGGTGGCACAGGCCTTGGACTGGCAATTAGTCAGGAACTCATCCGCGGACATGGAGGGGTGATTGAACTCCTTGGCTCTGATGAACAGGGCACGTGCTTTCGCATGCGCCTTCCAAAGGGTCGCCTGAGCGATAAAGAAATTTAATTCGCTTTCACGTCCCTCGCACAATTCCCCTTGCATCTTTGCGTGCCCTGCCGTAGACGAAACGCCACGCACCGGTAGCTCAGCTGGATAGAGTACTTGACTACGAATCAAGGGGTCGGGGGTTCGAATCCTCCCCGGTGCGCCACCAACCCTCTCACTTCCGCCGAACACTTGCATAGCTTAGCTATGGTGCTGAATTGCTTATTCCTTTTCGGGCATTCGTGGGTGGTGAGCTCCCTGCAAGTCTGATTACTGACAGAAAATCAAGCTTAATCTGCCAAAGATCTCTGGCAAAACGCAGCGCATGGAGTTCACATTTTATGCTTAAATGAGGCTTGGGTTGGCCAGGAGTTTTGCCACGCTGAGATCTGGCGCATGATGGCCTATAAGAAGCTTTTCAATCTGGTTTGGATTGAGGGCGGCAAGTGGTAGATTGCGTGTAATGGTTTCAACAGTCGTGTTCTCTTCCTTCGCGAGCTCTTGAACGGATCTGACTTTTCCTTTTGAAAGCGCTTGATACCATTTCCAGCTCTTTGCAACGCACAGGATTAATTCCTGGTTTGGAGTATTCAGAGGGGTGTCATTTAAAATGATTTTGTTTCTTTTTCCTACGCTGCGCGGTTTGATCGGATAAGAGACACAGACGGTTTTCTTTAGATCTAAACGATCTGCGATGGATTTTGACAGCGTGACTTCCAGGCGGTCTCTAAACAGAACCACAGTTTCGGTAAGCTCACGAAGAGATAGATGTAATACTTCCTGGCGGATTTTTAAAAACATATCGGCCGATAAGTTTGAATGCTCAGCTCTTAAATCGGCCAAAAGCTTTTGAAGTGCGAGCGACGTGACATGTTCTGCTTCGGGGGCGGGCAGGGAAGTTAGCTCTCCATAAGGTGGCTCTCGCCGCGTTCTGTTAACTGTATAATGGCGATAGTAATTCTTTTGATTGGCTTTGGTGGGTTTGTGAACTGTTGTTGGTGCTAACCTGTGTCCAGTAGAGGAAAATATCTTTCCGACGAGTGGGTATTGCAGCTTGCGCTGAGCAGAAGTGCCTTTCGGGCGTGCAGCATTTTCTGCAAGTTTGTTTTGGACTTGGTCCCACAGGTTTTGGTTGAGAATAGCCTCATGCTGTCCGTCATATATTTTTCCATGATGGCGGACCTTTCCGATATAAATCGGATTGGAAAGGATTTGATAAAGATGTCCTGTTGTAAAATGTTTATCCCCTGAGGTTTTCCCATTGCGATGTTCTCGCGGCGGGGTTCGAATACCCAATTCTTGCAAATAGCTTTTTACATCACTTGCTGAGCCAAGCTTCAAATAAGCCTCAAAGATTTGAGTAATGACTTGCGCATAGATCT
>Ga0075480_10000393_pt1 | contig 25470 bp, 21 predicted proteins | sample DEB08_DNA_7_FD_81590 | JGI IMG/M metagenome (GOLD analysis project Ga0075480, IMG submission 81590) | Aqueous microbial communities from the Delaware River and Bay under freshwater to marine salinity gradient to study organic matter... | ecosystem: Environmental > Aquatic > Marine > Coastal ... | reverse complement strand
GGTCATAGCGTAGGTGTTTACCCGGTCCCATTCCGAACCCGGAAGTCAAGCCCTACTGCGTCAATCCTGGTACTGTGGTACGAGAGTCCACGGGAACGGCTGTCACTGTGCCCCTCTCCTTTCCTCCTCATCCCCGAACCAATTCACCGTGAGCGAAAGCGAGGTCAAGGTTCAATTGAGAGCGTCAGGAGGCCATGACATGACGATCGCCACCACTGACCTGCTTGGCTCCGACCAAGTCGGGGTCTACCTTGCTCGTGTGGGCAACGTCCTGTTCCATCCGCTGGAACTCGAACCCACCTCCATCGACATCCTTGACGCGACCCTTGGTCTCGAGCGGTGCCCGATTTCCATCGGTGGTTCCAACCTCATCGGTGCATTGCTTGCGGGCAACTCACGCGGCATGGCCGTGGCCGACATCGTTTCGGACCGGGACATCGAGACCCTCACCTCGTACGGTGACGTCGTGGTCATGGAAGGCGGTGTGAACACCGCCGGAAACCTGATGGTCGCCAATGAGCGAGGAGCCGTCGTGTCCCCCTCCATTCCCCGGGATGGCCTCGAAGTGTTGGCCGACGTTCTCCATGTGGACGTGGCCGCCACCACGGTCGCGGGTCAAGACGTCGTTGGTTCCCTCGCCATTTGCAACGCTCAAGGCGTCCTGCTCCATCCTGACGTGACAGCCGAGGAGGTCGAAGTCATTCAAACCGTCCTTGGCGTCGATCCAATGGTCGGCACCGTGGCCTTTGGTTCGCCTTACGTCGGCGCTGGTGCCTGCGCATCCGACACCGGTGCCGTGGCGGGTCAAGCGACCACCGGTCCAGAGTTGAACAGGCTTGAGGATGCGCTGGGACTCATCTGATGCCCTCCGCGAAGGTTGAAGAGCCGCTGTCTTCGACCACGTCAACATGGGCGAAATGCTGTATGAGGGCAAAGTGAAGCAGGTCTGGAGCACGGACGATCCGGACCTTCTTGAATTCCGATTCACCAACCAAATCTCCGTGTTTGACCAAATCATTCCTTCGCTGATTCCCCGAAAAGGCGAGACCTTGAACCGTACCACTGCGCATTGGTTCAAGCTCGTCGAAGAAGCCGGCATCTGTGGTACCCATTTGGTCGAAGTCAATGCACCCGACCGTTGCCTCGTCCGAAAGGTCGAGGTCATCAAGGAACCTGGCATGGTTCCTCGTAATGCAGAATGGGTGTTTGTTCCACTCGAATTCATCATCCGTCATTACCTCGCTGGATCGGCGTGGCGTCGTTTCCAGCGTGGCGACATTGACCCTGCGGTGTTGGGCATTGAGGGCGAAGCCACCTACGGCATGAAACTCCCCAACCCCTTGGTTGAAGTTACCACGAAGTTCGAAGCCTACGACCGCTTTGTGGACCGGGAGGAAGCTCTGGCCATTTCCAACATCACCGAAGAGGAGTTCGACAACATCGTGCGCGCCGCACTGGCCGTTGACGAGATCATCGAAGCCGAGGCCGCCAAGAACGGCCTGATTCACGTTGACGGAAAGAAGGAATTCGCCCTCGGGCCTGGCCGTAAGGTCGTTCTTGTGGACACCTTCGGTACCCTCGACGAAGACCGATGGTGGGACGCTGCTGCTTACGCGGAAGGCGAATGCGTTGAGCTTTCGAAGGAATTCGTTCGTCAGCATTACGTCGACAGCGGTCATCAAGCCGCCCTCCAGGAGGCCCGTGACACCGGCGCGACCGACCCACCCATTCCCGCTCTGCCTCAATCCGTCATCGACGAAACCGCTGCGCTGTACGCCTCGATGTACGAGCGGTTGACCTCGGGGACGTTCTGAGCCTCACGCGTGGCTTCGGTGGAGCAAACCCACGCCACGTCGCTCTGCTCCTCGGAGCATGGCCGCCAGATGCTTGACCGCATCCCTCAGACCACCGTCAAGCGGCTCATCGCCGGCCACGGTCCATCCCCGGCCCATCAGCGCGACCCTGAGGTCTTTGACCTCTGCAGCATCGAGCCAGCCGTGCAGACGCAATCCACCTGGACCTTCTGATGACGTCGGATGGTCGAGATCGATGCCCTCCGCGATTTTGGTCACCAAGGTCATGAGGTCCTCAAAGGCAGCCTCGTGGCCGCGTGTTGGTCGCATCCAATTCTGAAGGTAGGTCAACAGTGAGCCGTCGCTGGAGGGAAAGCGGCCAAAGCGTTCTGTGTGCCGGTCGTCGGCGACTTCGAGGCGCGTTCCGTCCTCGCGTCGTTCCAATCCGAGCAAGAAGGTGAGCGTTGCATCGTCCACCTCAACATCCCCTCGAGTTTTCGCGTCGGAACCCTTCCCCAGCCGGTGTGCTCGTTCAGGGTCCAGGGCCACGACCTCAGACCAAAGTTCCGGGGATTCGGGTGCGAGGTTGGCTTCCAACACGGCACCGATCAGGTCACCTCGAATCGGATCCAACGTATGGAACGGAGCGGTGTTCGCAGTGTCCATGGCGGCCCGACCCACCAGTGGCTCAAGACCCTTCCTCAGTCGTTGAAGAACCGAGACATGCGTTCTTCCAAGGTCGGTTGTGGTGCGTCTGGATCACCGTCAAGTTCGCGTCGCAACATGGCCAGCCTTCCAGAGGCTCCGTCTTCTTCCACAGTCTCCTCTTCTTGGATTGGTTCATCCTCGGGTACGGATGGTTCAGACGTCGGTGCTTCGATCATGCTGACCACGGGTTCGGAGGGTATGGTCTCAGGCGACACGGTCGGTTCGGTCCGTTCAACGGGCGCCGGGGTCTTCTTGGGTTGGGGTTCGCCATTTCGCTCGGGTTTCGGGCCTTGGCTGGGCAGGAGGAAACGTCCTCCAACACCAACCACGAGCAACGCGGCCAGCGCCCAGAGCCATCCCTGTGGACCGAGGTCGAGCGGGCTTGGTCCTCGATAGATGGCCGTTGCTGCATCGTCTTCCATGGTGTCGTCCACGTCGAACGGCACGTCACATCGTACTTCAGCCGTGATCAGTGCATCCTCTGCGAAACCTAGGTCTGACAGGTCCACCCTGAGGCTTGGGGCAAAGGCTCCGGTGACGTCAAGCAGGATGGATTTGGACACGCTCCCGTCGCTGAAGGTCAGGATGCAACTCGTGTCCCCGAGGATGTCTACCCCTTGACGTCGCACACCAACGGTGGCTTCACCGTCTTCGATGTCGAAGGTTTCGATGCCCAGGTTCCACCCTGCGGCGCGTGAGGTCGCCTGCCATGAGCGGGTATCAACCACAAGGCCACGGCCGTCATGAACGGACAAGGTCACGTCCACGCGACCGGGTGAAGGAGCCCACGATGAGGCGTTGATGCTCCATGAGGTGGTGCCGTTGTCGGTCAGCATGATGCTGCTTTGGGACAGCGGAACCGAGAGGCCTTCGGCGGTCGTCGCGGACCACGTGACTTGCTCCACGACGCTGCTGCTTCCTTCGCAAAGCCACATGCTGGCGTCGTAGGGGGAGGTGCCGAATCCCTGTGGTGCTGCCGTGGCGGAGCAACGCACGTCGACGTTGGATGGAGCCTTGCCGACTTGATGGAGCCGTAGCCCTTCCTCGCCGATGCTGATGCCATCGACCCCTTCGGTGAGCGTGTGCAAGATCGTTGAGCCATCGGTCAGTTGAACGCTGGCCGTTCCGCCTGCAACACCGACCGCCACCGGGCTGGAGGCAAAGGCAACGTCGACCTCCCTGACTTCGATGGAAAGGTCCACCGGGTCGAGCCGCGGGTGGGTCACCGTCACGGTCACCAAGCGTCCGGTCCCGTCCCAGTCTGTTGCGGGAACAATGGACATGGGCAGACCTTGCACCTCGCCTGGGGCGAGGACCATGCGGGTCGTCCCTTCCATGGTCCAACCTGTGGGAAGGCCGGCAAGATTCAGTTCGACGGTGCTCAGGTCGTTGCCGTCGTTGCGAATCCACGCGGTCGGCATGCCACCCTCCTCGCTCACGTACCAGACCCCTTCGACACCGTGGCTGATGGCAGGTTCAGCCGTCATTCGAACCGGGATTTGGTGCTGGCTCGATCCCGACCCGTCGCCGTTTGAGATCCTGAGGTTCAACGTGCCCACGTCGCCTGCTTCGGTGCCGTTGGGCGGAACCACGTTGAGGGTCACGCTTGCTGCACTGAAGGGTTGCACATGCGTGCCGTTTGCAGGGAGGGTCACCGGCCATCCTTCCGCCACTTTCGCAAACCACGGGTCTTGGATGCTGTTGCCAAGGTGCAGGAGGGGTACGGTGATGTTCCCGCCCCCTGGCGGAACCACCAGGTCGACACCGGTGAGGTTGACCTCCCATCCTGAGGAACGTGCGACGACCATGGCGTGGGAGACGTTGGTGAGCACCTCATCGTTCCACATCGCCTCAATGTGCAGCTCCACCACGGTGCCGTTCCACGCGTCTGCAGGGACGTCAACCGTGGTTTGTACGGTGGTGGTCGCACCCACCGCCACAAGGTCGCTTTCGATCACGGCTTCTGGCCAAGCGCTGGTGTCGCCGTCCACCGGGTGAACCACATGCCGGACGCGGAGGGAGAAGTTGTCGAGGGCGTTTCCGAGGTTCGCCGCGGTGACGTTCAGATCGAGTGCGGTGGCCGGGAGGATGCTTGAGGGCAGCGCACTCGTGTTGAGGGACCACGAGCGGTCCGGGGCCGCTGCAATGGGTACCAGCACGCTGTGTGTGGCGCTGCTGTTTTGCAGCGAGGTGGCGGTGAGCCTCAGTCCAAACGGCTCCATCGCAGGCACGTCACCGTCGACGAGCACCGACATGGTCACGAAGGAGGATCCACCTTGAGCCACCGTTTTTGTGGGCGTGGGGGTGGACCAGGTGACGTTCCCCGCATCGGGGGCTGGTTCGAGGCTTGCGGTGAAGGCGAAGGTGTCCTGGTCGTTGCCTGCGTTGCTGAGTCGAACGGTCATGTCCTGCGGTTGTTCGACTTCGAGCACGGTCACCTCGGCGTTGCTGCTTGGGCTGACCAAGGTGAGCGCGACGTCGTTTCGTTGCAAGACGTGCAGACTCAGGGGGACGTCAGCAGCGCTGACTTGGTCCGTTGAAAGCACCCAAGCATGACGTTGAGGTGGCGCGTTGGCTGGCATGCTGATTTTGAGCACAAAACTCGCGTCTTCATTCGAAGTGCCGGTCAGCACCAAGGAGGTCGCGTTGATGGAGGCACCTTCGGCTTCAATCGTCCACGTGCTGGGCAAGGCCGCCAAGGCCGTGCTGTTCCACACCATCTCGCCTGAGGTTGGAAGCACGGTGTGAACGGTGTACTCCACCGTGGCGTTCGGGAAGGTTCGATGGTGAGGCGGCTCAACCGTGGTTCTGCTGGCATGGAACTCCACTTGGAGGACTTCGCACAATTCGTCCTCGCCTTCGCCGATGCACACGGTGAGGTCGACGGTGATCGATTGTCCGTAGCCGGTCCCCGAGGGGACGTCGACGCTGGCACGGAGCATTCTGAATTCGTCGGGTTGCAAGGTCAGCGTGTACTGTTCCTGTCCTTGCAGGTTTTCCACCCTCGGAGCACCCCACGTGCTCGTCGACCAGTCGATGGACGTGGTGGTCTCAAGTGCATTTCCAAGGTTCTCGATGGAGAACCATGCACTCGCCGCTTGACCAGGACGTCCGTGACCGCTTGTGGTGGCGGTACCGTCGGGCCCTTCCATGTCGAGCCCACGGGTCCTCAGCACTTCGACGGGAACGCGGACGGTTGCGTTGGCCGTGGGATCGTTGATCTCTTCCACGGTGACGTCAAACCACCCCTCTTCGTCCCCAAGCGCCGTGCTGGGGACCGAAACGTCCCATGCCAACGTGGCGACTCCTCCGGAGGCAAGGGTTACCTGACTGGAGGACGATGCGAGGGACAACGACCACCCTTGCGGAAGGTCCTCCGTGGTCCAAGCAGCTTGCCACGTCCCTTCTCGCGTGCCGATGGACGTGATGTCCACCTCGACCCGTTCAACGGTGCCTGGCGTGATCTCCGGAGCATCCACTGGCCCGGTGAGGTCCACGGCATACGGGCGGCGAACTTCGAGGGAAGCGATCACCTCGTTGTTGTCTTCCCTCGCTTCCGTGATGTTGTTGTTCGGGTCCAAGATCAAGCGGAATTCGCTTGTCCCAAGCGCGGCCGTCAGGCCGATGGAGAAGGAAGCTGTGGTTCCTTCGCCGCTTGGGTCAATGGGCTCCAAGTCGTCGAGACGATGGCGAGAGATCACTTGGCCGTCCTTGAGCAACACCGCATCCACGTTGTCCTCAGCCGCCTCGGTGCCGACGTTTTCGAAGCGTGCGGAGACGGTGTACGGTTCACCTGGGTCAGGGTCTCCGGGTGTGAAGAGCAGGGCGCGTCCATCGGACAAGACCTCGAGGTCAGCCCGGCGCTGGGACACGAGCATGTCACCGATCAGGACGTCCAGATGTCCGTCACCGTCCATGTCGGCCGCTGCCGGAGCGGCCCACGTGCGGTGAGGAAGGGAGACCGGGTCTTCCCACGGCGTGGAGACGTCGGTCGGAGAACCGGTCTCGCCGTCAAAACAATGCAGACGACGGCCAAAGGCCACCAGCAACTCGGCAGGGCCATCGCCGTCGACATCCAGCCAAAGCGGTGGGGCGACGGCGATCTCGTCGTTGTCCGTTCCGCTCCCACGCTCCATGGTTCGGCTCCATTCTTTGACGGGCGGGTCGTCGCTGATGTCATGGCAGCCTGCCATGCCTTGGCGGTTGAAACTCGTGGCCGATGAGGAATACCATGTGACCCAGCAGAGTCGGTCATGGATGCCGTCACCGTCGGTGTCAACGGGCAAGGGCGGAGCATCCGCGTAGCCGTTTGGAGCACGGAAGGAGAAAATCTCCGTGGTCGACGTCAATTCCATGGCCACGAATCGGGCACCGCTTCCCGAGGTGCGGCCGTTGGGGTCGGTCGGAACGGTCAGGATCACTTCGGGTTCTGCGTCGGCGTCGAGTTGGACGATGACCGGTCCGGGAAGGCGCAACCTCGGTGCGTCTTGGTCCGAGTCCGTGCCTGGAATCGGCGCGCGTTCCCAATCCAATGCACCGCTGGCTCCGTCCGCCTTCCATGCCCACATGGCGCCGCTGGAGGCATCGATGGTCGTCACGACCACGTCCACGTTTGAGGCGTCGATGCGTACGGCGGCGGGATCGGATGGATGTGTACCACGGTCGAGGGAGACTTCCCACAATGGAGCGCTTGGCGATGCTCCCCCGAGGGGCAAGGCCAACAACGCCGGATCTTCGGTCGATTCATCGACCACGGCCAACACCAGATCCATGGTGCCGTCAAGATCGACGTCGTCGAGAAGCGGTTGGGTCACGGGCCGATGACCTGTTTGTGACGACGGCAGGTGAGGGGCAGGGGCACTCAGGCTGTAATCAGAATCCGACCACGTCCACAAGCGCTCGTTGCTGTGCCCGGTTCGCACCCAGCCTGACCCGTCGCATTCCAGTTCAGGTGACCATGCTTGGACGTCGAGTCCACTGGTGGTGTCCTTGCTGACGACGATTTCTACGTCCCCATCCCCGTCCAGATCGGAGACCACGGGGGTGGAACGGATGGTCTCAGAAGCTCCCAAGTCGACCTCCCACGCGATTTTTGCATCGTCACCGGTGACCAACCGCATGGTGTGGTCTGTACCGTCGTTGGAATCGATGATGAGGGCGAACATGTCGCCTTCCGCGCACCTGCTGGAGGCGTCTGCGGCCCGTTGAATGTTGGCCGAGAGATCGAGGATGAGGCTGCCGTAGGTGGTGCTGCCTCCTTGTTCGCTTGCGACCCAATTGACGACCGGGTCGTCGATGGTCCCGAGGATGGTGACGTTGCTAACCGCTCCTGTCCCTGGGCCACCGTCCGGTGCGTGGTCGGGCATGCTGCCGTTTTTGTTGGCTGAACGCATGAACTGAGGCCATGGCTGGTCCGGCGCAGATGCTCCATCCCCGGCCGGGAATTGCGTTGGCGTGTCGGGGAGCTGAGGTGGTTGCACGAGTCCGATGGCCAAGGGCAAAAGGAAGGTCAGGAGCAGCGTGATGGCCACCCCCTTTCCGTTCCCTGACGGCCGAAGGACACCCTCCATCAAGGAGAGTGGGCCGCGTGAGGTTGTTATGGGTTTGGTGTGACGGAGCCAAAGAACGAGCGCCTGCGCCCCAAATGCAGGCTGCCGAGACCGTGCGCTTCATATACGGGTTGAAGGACGGCAGGACGACTTCGGTCGCTCCTTCCAGAGGCCTTGCCTGTGACGGACGGAACCGGTTCCCGGCCCGTGGAGTGACCCGGGGGGGAACCAGCGATGTACAAAATCGTCAGCAAAGAGGACACCATCCGCATTCCTGCGGAGTACATGCGCCGCGGCGCATCGCTCGACCAGCACATCGACCGCCTCGCCATGACGGCCTTCGAAGGCCGCTTTGACGAGCACAACCGATTCGTTTTGGTCACCTCCAACCACGAAGCCATTGGCCGTGGACGCATCATCCACGGTGACGGTGCGATTTACCAGAAGGTGAAGTTTGACGCCGTGGTCTTCTGCATGGAAGACTACGAAGTGGTCGAAGGAGCCGTTTCTGAAATCAACGAATTCGGTGCGTTCATTCGCATCGGTCCGATGGAAGCTCTGCTCCACAAGTCGCAGATCATGGAAGACATGGTCGACGTGAACGTGGGCGCCGGCATCATCGAAGGTCGCTCCGGTGGCAAGCGGCTCGCTGTGGGTTCCCACGTTCGGGCCCGAATCGTCTCGCTCTCCCCTGACACGACGGACCCCCGACGCTCCAAGATTGGACTGACCTGCAAGCAGCCTGGGCTCGGCAGTCAGGCTTGGGAGAAAGAGAACTGAGGTGATTTCATGCCAGCACAACCCTTTGCCTGCGGCGAATGCCACATGATCTTGGCCGACAAGGTCGATCAATGCCCTCGATGCCCTGCTGCCCGTGTCTCCACGGATTGGCAAGGCTTCGTCATCATCATGCAACCTGAGCGCTCGGAAATCGCGAAGCGTCTTCAGGTCAGCCAACCCGGGCAATACGCCCTGAAGGTGAACGTTTACTGAGGAGAGATTGTCATGGAAATCATCAACCGAACTGAAAACAAGCTTCTCCATCGCGTGGAAATCGAATTCCGATTGAAGCACCCCAAGCAATCCACGCCCTCCCGCCAATCGGTGATCGAGATGGTCCGTGGCCTCGAACCCGGGGCCAACCCCGAATTGGTGGTGGTCAAGGACTGCAACACACGTTTCGGTATGGCGATGACCACCGGTCGCGCCTACGTCTACGCCACGGCCGAAGCCATGGCCGTGGAACCCGCGTACATCCACAAGCGTCACGGCGAACTGGATGCCGGAGAATCCAGCGACAGCGAAGGCGGTGAGGCCTGATGGGCGACAAGTGGCAGAAGGCCAAGGTCTCGAAGTTCGTGGTTGGCGAAAATGGCCTCGAAATCAAGGGCGAATATTGCCCTGAGCCCCAATGTGGACCCGGGATTTTCCTCGCCGTCCACGGCAACCGCAAGTCCTGCGGACGCTGTGGCTACACCGTCAAGAACGACGAGTGATCACGACACGAAGGCACTCCATGTGCCGTTGTTGTCAAGCACCATGCGTTGACCGTTCACGTGGTGCACGGCGACGTCCACGTTTGAACGCTCAATGCGCTTGAATCCCGTTGCACCCAACACGACACGTTCACGCCATCCTGCGATGAGCCACGCCTTGTCGTCCTCAGACCATTGCACCTGACCGGGAGGACCGCTCAGGCGAGCTCGCATTCGTACTGTCTCCCCTTCGATCCACACCGCCTCATGGTCTTCGGTCAACACCAAGCGACCTTCGGACCCGTACGCCACGTCGGCCACGGCCTGGGTCGTCGGGGCCCGACCAAGGGCGACGGGTCCGGCGCCGTCGAAGGTCACCCCATGGAATGAACCGTCACGGAGGGTGACGATCACCCGTTCACCGTCGCTGTGCAGGTTCACCAGACTTGACCCGAGCGGGTCGACGGGTTTCGGCAGGCTGGTTCGCTCCAACTCTCGTCCGTCTGAATCGATGAGGTACAGGGCATCCGGATGCAACGCAAGGACGACGTTTCCTTGGTGTTCAATCAGTCCCAAGGGTTCAGCGTCAAGCGCGTGGGACCAAAGGTGGCCAGCAGGGTGCAAGGCGTTCGGCTCTCCTCGGCGTACGGCCGCTCTCGCGGGTCCTTCGGTAAGACCTTGCACGTCCAAAGCAGCAAAGCGCGCCATCCTCAATTCATGGTCGATCCATGTGGCCAGGAGCCTTCCGTCAAGGATGACGCCGTGCGAGAGGCTCATCGGGAAAGGAGCCACAGATGAGCCCATGTGCTGACCTTCGACGTCCATGTTGAGCACGTCGCCGTCACGACCAACAAGCAAGATTCCTTCATCATGGGGAAGAAGCCAAGCAGGTGGGAACGGGCATGGCTGCACGGGACTTGCTTTCGACGCTCGCTCATGGACCTTCGCCACAAGGCAGGTCTAGGTGAAGCGCATGGGACGGCTCATGAACACCGTGGTGCTGCTGGTCGCCTGCGAGGGTGACGAGGCATCTGCAAGCATGCTGGATGCCCTCCTCAAGCGTGAGGTGATGCTCCCCAGTCAGCCCGTAGAAGGAGCACCCACCTACGCCCTTGGACAGGTTCGCCTGTGGTGCCGACCGGGATTTCACCTCGATCAAGACCGTCTGGACGAACGGTGGAGCGCTGCAACAGGAGAGGCCGTCGAGGACGTGCTCTTCTTGTCGAAGCACGCTGCAGCGAGTGGCCGTCCTTGCCTCACGGTGCATCCGATCGGTGTCCCTCATCTGCATCCTGACGAGGCACCTCCGTACGGTGGACGTGCCGGTGGTGCTCCACCTCCTTCACCTCGTCTTGCACGCATCTGGCGGGCGCTTCTCCGCCATGCCAATGACGTGCGAATTCCTGAATTTGAGGTGAGTTTGGAGGTCACCCATCACGGTCCTTGGCAACAGGCACCTGCAGCCTTTCTCGAAGTCGGCTCGACCGCAGACACGTGGGGTCATTCTGGCGCGGCCGAGGTGTGGGCGGACGTGCTCCTCGATGTGCTCAATGAGGAATTCAGGGGTGAAGTCCGACAAGCGGCACCTCCTGACGTTCCGGTGTTGGTGACCCTGGGTGGAGGGCATTATGCCCCTCGTGCCAATCACATGGCCTCCGAAGGCCGTGCCCTTCTCGGCCACATGCTCGCCAACCATTCCCTTCCCTTCGTCCGAAACGATGCGGGTGAGGTGGGCGGTCGCTGGTCGCAAGCGGTGGACGCCGCCATCGAGGCCAGCCGTGCAGCTCACCCCCAACGGCCGGTGGTGGTCAGCCTCGATCGCAAATCCTTCCGCGGCTGGGAACGAAAGGCCCTGTTTGACCACCTCGAGGCCAGAGGCATCGAGGTGATCGATTCCGCAGCCCATCGTGCCTTGCTCGAAGGAGCATGAGACCCGAGGAAGCGTCAAGAAGCGTCGGCTTAACCCACAACCATGGCGAAAGCAGGCCCCATCTCCCGGGCCATTGTCGCCATGACCGGCATCATGCCCCGCTGGTTTGTCCGCTACATCTCACGGAGGTACGTGGCCGGTGCCTCCCTCGAAGATGCGGTACGCGTCATGCACCGTTTGACCGAGCAAGGGGCATGCTTTACCATCGACGTGCTCGGTGAAGAGATCACGTCGTTGGATGAGGCCACCTTCTTCTTGGAAGAGTACCGAAGGGTGATGGCTCAAATTTTGGAGCATGGGTTCGATGCAAACCTGTCGATCAAACCAACGGCCTTTGGACTGCTGATCGATCCTCAAGCCGGTCTGGAGAACATCCGTCGCTTGGTCAAAGAAGCAGCTGAGCATGACATGTTCGTTCGACTTGACATGGAGGATCACCGCGTCACGGACGCCACCATTGACGTCGTTCACACGTTGCACAGCGAGGGATTGGTCAACGTGGGCACCGTGTTGCAAGGACGTCTGCTCAGAACCCTGGACGACATCGACCGCATGGCGGAAGAACTCGGGACCGCTGCGGATCATCGGATTTGCAAGGGGATTTATTTGGAACCGGAAACCATCGCCCACACGGCCAGGAAGGCCATCACTGACGCCACGGTCGCCTGTGTCATCCGGGGACTTGAGCGAGGTGCCTACGTGGCCATCGCATCGCACGATGATGCGGTCATCGACGCATCCTTGGAGGCCTTGAGCGCGGGCGGATGGACGCCGGGTGGAGAGGACGATCCTCGGAGCCCATCGCCGCCTGAGCGACTCGGGAAAGGCCCTGGGTACGAGTTTCAGATGCTGTTGGGCGTTCGAGGGCCGTTGCGACGTGGCCTTCGTGAGCAAGGCCACAGGACCCGTGTCTACATTCCGTACGGCGAGAAGTGGTACGAGTACAGCATCCGTCGACTCAAAGAGAATCCCACTGTGGGCACGCAAGTGGCCAAGGCCTTCCTGATGCCGTGGACCAACCGGCCGTGATCAGCGACGTCCTCGCCGTCGCCCGTGGTCTTCGTGGGGACGAGGCTCAACCGGGTTTGGATTGAACCCGAGGCGCCCTTCCTTCCACGCCTGCCGTCGCTCACGTCCGGTCATCGGCCTCGTGGGTTCCGGCGCAGGTGGTTGGTGGAGGTACATGCGGACGATGCGGTTTGCCTGAACGGTGCCCTTGAGGGTGCGGGCCCGTCCGGTGTGGATGGCTCGAAGGATCCACGTCCTTCCACCATGCTCAATCATGGTTCCCGCCTTGAAGGCGGTGTCCGGGGGGCAGACCATGTGGTCTGGTCGAGATCGGTCGCCAATGGTCAAGGTCAAACGGACTCGAATAAGGTCCTCCCTGAGCGCAACAACACGCCGAAGGTCCTCGGCTTGGCCTGAACTGACGCTGTGACCTGCTGGATCTTCCAAGTGGGTGACACGCCAAAGCATCCCCCCGTCCTCGAAGACGTCGTCCAAATCGAGGATCTCGTCCGCGTCGAGTTCAAGCGAGATCATTTCGCTTCGTGGTCCGTCGGTGAGCATGAACGGAACCGTGACCGCACGTGGGGGTCGGAGGTGGACGGTGTACACGTGGCTGCATCCTTGACAGCGCACGCGATGGTCATGCCCTTTCCCCTTGGGTTTGGATGCAAGGATGTCATGGCCTTCGAACTCATCGCACGCCGGACACACCATGGCGTTGTGAAGGACCTCTTCCTCCTCCTCGAGGACATCGTCGTCCTCCATCACGTCGAGGGCATCGACCTCGTCGTCCATGTCCGGGCCTCAACCCGCTCGGTTTGAAACCATCGCATGGAGGCATGGGTTGAAACCGTCCTCCGCGGACCGTTGTCCATGACGGGAGACCCCGCAACGCCCACGCCTGAAGAGGCGTTTCGAGCCGCGTTGTCCGCCCGGCCTGACCTCGGTCGTGAGGAACCAGAAATCGCAGAAAACATCGGTGTGCAAATGGGGCACATGGGCCTTGATGTGCTGACGGTTTCGTTGGTCCGCCGCCTCCGTGACATCGCCGTCACGCTTCAGCCAAAGAGGGTCGCCGAAGTCGGCGCCGGAATCGGCCACACCACGGCTTGGTTGATGGACGCATGGAGCAGGGAGGACGTGACTTCCCCGCTGCAGGTGGACATCATGGAACAAGGGAACCGCTTTGCGGTGATCCTCGACCGAGTCATCAAGCGCTATGCGATGGACGAGGTCGCCCGGGTGGTTGTCGGTCACGTGGAGGAACATGCCCCTCAAACCCGAGCCTGGCGTCTGGCCCATTTGGCCAGCGAAGAGCGTCCTCCAACGTTGATGGACGGGTTGGACCTCGTGCTCCTCCGCACCGGCCTTGACGCGCTTGGCGAGCGTGCAACGGCATGCATGGACTTGCTTCGCAAGGGAGGCGTTTTGCTCCTCCTTGAGCCTCCAGTACCAGGTGAAAACATCGACGACAGCACCGAAGAAGGAGCGGGGATGATCGCAGGATTCAACGCTTGGATCTCGTTCGTTCAAGGCTGTTCAGAACATCACGATTTGGCCTTCGTGCCCGTGCATGGTGGGACGATTGTCGCCGTTCGTAAGCTCTCGTGATCTTCAGGCAAAGGCTTCGAGGAGCCGGTCAACTTGCACGATGCCGTACCCGTAGGCGTCGTCGTGGCCGTCTTGTCCAGGTTGCGGGCGTGCGGTGTCCATCAAGCGTGCTTTGACGTCCTCGATGGTTTGTTCCGCGCTGTTGTTGACGTCACCGCTGCGCAAGTCAGGACGTGCTTCAAGGAGATGGGCAAGCGCACCGGTCACGAAGACGGTTGCCGCGCTCGTCCCGTTGACCAAGCTCCACGTGTTGCTCTCGGCGTTGACCACCGCGACACCGGCCCCGGGCGCCATCAGTTCGGGCTTCTTGTCCGGGTCCTGCCGGGGGAGCAGGATTGGCAGCGGAAGGAACCTACCGTCGTTGTCCCCCACCGAGGAGCCACTCCAATGGGCTCCGTCCATCTGGACCCCTCCGACAGAGATCGCGAGTTCCACAGACCCCGGGCTTGCGACGTCGCCGTCGTCGTTGCTGCCTCCGTCGTTGCCCGCTGCGGCAACCACGAAGATGCCCTGCGCCAAGGCCCGCTCCACCGCTGCCTCGCTTGCTCGCCCGCCGCCTGGGAGGAAGGAGAGGGCGCCGGGCGCGCCACCGAGGGAGAGCGAAATGATGTGGCTTCCTTGCTCCACGCACCAATCGATGGCGTCCGAGAGGTCCTGGTCGTCCCCCTCACCGGTTGAACTCAGCGCTTTCGCGACGTGAAGCGTGACGTCAGGTGCCATGCCGTCGAGGCCGCCGTCGGCCACCAGCAATCCCGCCATCGAGGTGCCATGGCCGTGGTCGTCGTACGGAGTCGTGCCGTTGTCCACCAGGTCGCGCCAACCGGCGAGGGTCAGATGGTCCATGTCCCTGTGTTCCAAGTCGATGCCAGAATCGACCATGCACACGGCCACGCCTGCACCGGTGTAGGTGGCATCGGCGGCCACAAGATCCAGCGCGTCTTCTTCTGCATCCAAGGCCAACCGCGTGGGTTGGATCAGTGGATTTCCTTCAGGAAGGAGCAGCAGGACGCCAAAGATTCCCGCAACGACCACGCCAAGGGCGACAAAGAGGGCCGTCATGCCCATGCCTGGCGGCTGTGGCTCTGGTGGCATCACAGGAGCCGGTGGAAACGCAGGGACGGCTTCCATGATGCTTCCTCAGGCTGCGTTGAAGGCATGGACCGCTTCAGAGAACACGTCCACAAAGCGTCGTGCATCCTCTTCGGAGGTGTAGAAGTAAGCGCTTGCACGGAGTGAATCCCCCGGAACCTTCCTGTTTTCGAACCACGAATGAACGCAATGACGGCCTGAGCGAACCATGACACCAGCGGCCTCGTCGAGCAAGATGGCCATGTCGTGGGATGGAATGTGCTCATCGAGCAAGATGGAACAGATCCCTCCGCGCTTGCTCGGGTCTTCTGGGCCGATGATGCTCACTCCGTCAAGGTCCCGGATGCCTTCGCTCATGATGCGATTGATGTTCACTTCATGCTCGTGGACGTCGTGGAGGCTCAGATCTGCGAGGTATGTGAGGGCTGCCTCTGTGCCGACGATGCCTGCATAGTGGCCGAGTCCGGCTTCAAATCGGGCGGGGGGCGGAGCCCACTGGGCACCTTCGTAGGTCGTGGTGGCCACGGTGTGGCCGCCGGTGATCAAGGGATGCATCGATTCGAGCAGGTCCAATCGCCCCCACAGGCTCCCCATTCCGGAGGGCCCCATCATCTTGTGAATCGAGCATGCGTAGAAGTCAGCACCGAGGGCGGTCACGTCGATGGGCATGTGCGGGGCGGATTGTGCGCCATCCACGCACACCAAGGCACCGTGGTCGTGGGCAATCTTTGCGATTTCTTCGACGGGCGCGGTCACGCCATCGAGGTTGCTGACGTGACCGACAGAGATCATTTTGAAGCGATCGCCGAGTTCTGAACAGGTCGATTCGAACCCTTCCAAATCGAAGGTGTTCTCCTCAGTTGAAGGGAGGACGCGATGATCCACGCCATGGGTGCGTTCGAGCTCAAGCCAAGGGACAAGGTTGGAGTTGTGTTCTTTGTCGGTGGTCAACACCACGTCGCCCTTGTTCCAGCTGAGGCCTTGAGCCACTTGGTTCAAGGCGTGTGTTGCGTTTTTCATGAACGAAACTTCACGCGTGTCTTGCGCGCCGATGTGCTCGGCCATGAGGCGTCGAGTGGTCGCGATGGTTCGCGATACCGAGGTGCCCAATCGGTGAACTGAACGACCACCGCATGCGGGTCGCATGGTGTAGTATTCGTTGACGGCATCGATGACAGCATCGGGTTTGAGGGTCACACAAGCGTTGTCGAGGTATGCAGGGGCTCCTTCGTCCCTCAGCAAGGGGAAGTCTTCGCGTCGATGCAGCATTGAATTCACCATGCCTCCTTGCTGACCAGGTAATCAATGACCGTGGTGTTGAGCCCACACGCGACGCAGGTGAGTCGGCTGGGTGTCGGGGTGGAGCAGGCGTCGCAGGTGCCGTCCAGTTCTCCCCAACCTTCGCAATCTGCGCTCATGCAGCGTACGAAGACCTTCCCATCACGACGTTCCAAGTCTTCGCTGAGCGTGCCGCATGAAGGGCAAGAAAGGTCACCTTCGATGATCTCTGCATCTTGTGCCGCGTCAAGTTCTGCGAGGTGAGCCGCACGCGTTCTCACCTTGGCATCTTGTCCAAGCATGCGTTGAGGGAACCACGCCACGAGCAGCAGGCCACTGAGCACGAGGGGTGCCGAGGCGACGTGGAGGGTCAACGAACCCCAACGGTCTGCGAAACGGTCCGATGCAAAGTGAGCCCCGCTCCAGGCGTTCAGAAGCACGACGATGACCCACACGACGAACAGGGCAGCCCATCCGTAGAGGGAGTGTTCTTCCATTTCTTCAGTCATCCGTCGAACATCTTCGTGGAGGTGGTTCTCTTCGACGTGGAGGTCGCGGGTTTCCCGCACGGCCGTGCTCAGCATGTAGAGCATGAACACCGCCACCACGGAGATCAGTGCCCCAGTGGACAGTTGCGACAAACTCGCATCAAGAGGGAAGTTTGGATTGGAGATGTGGAACAAGAGTTGCGCGAAAAACAGCAAGCCCCAGCTGACGAACATCGTCAACGCGTGGATGCGCATCACGGGGTAGGTCACCCAAATCCGGACCACAAACCAAATCCACGCGGCCAACGCAGCAAGGGTTTGCACGTACGACGCACCTGAAACGGTGGTCAGCCCCGTGGTGGTTGGATCACCGCCGCTGAACACTTCGCCGCCAAGGCTTCCGAGGAGGAACGCTAGCATGCCGATGCCGAGCGTGATCGCCGCTTCTTTTCTGTCCTCGGCCTTGGTCAACAAGGCGATGAAGGTCCATTCACGACGGATTCGGTCAATGGGCTCTGTGAGCGGCCCCATGGGCGGCGATGGACGTTTGAGGGTCACGTCGGAAAGACGCAGCCGCATGTCGAGCGGCGCGTCTTCTTCACGCGCCGGCGCCTCGGCCATGGTGGGTGGTCGACCAAGCCCATTTGAGGCCTTTCCCCTGCTGGCCATGATGGAGAGTGAGCGTTAAACGTGGGTGGCCGCTCGCGGGGTTGAGCCGAGATCGCATAGCCTGGTAGTGCGCGCGACTGGAAATCGCGTGGGTCCGTCCCTCGGGAGTTCAAATCTCTCTCTCGGCGCCACTACGACCACACGTCGACTTGCGCTTGGCATCCCTTCACCCAAGACGCACCTTCGAGGTAAGGGGCGTCCACGATCTCGAGAGGCGCTCCGGGGGTCCCGTCCGACCATGCGCCCATCGGTGTCAGCAATTCGTGATCCAAGAGGTGAGCGGAGGCAAAATTCGCCGTGGTGGTGTCGCCACGCTGTGCAGCGACCAACCACTCGGCGTGCGCGTCAACCCGCCGGTAGAATCCGTGGTCGGCTAAGGTGTCGTGCACGGGCGTCGATGCCAGGTAATGGGACGCGATGAGCGGTGGGAAACCGTGGCGGTCGCTTGGAATCTGGAGCAGCACCACGTCCTCAACGCCGGCCTCGTTGGTCCATCGCATGGCGTGCGCCACGCCGTGACACGGGTCCACGCTCGTGTCGTCTTCAGCAATGGCCACGTGAACGAGCGTGGCCTCCGGTCGTCCAGCGAGGCTACCAAACACCGCTGGGTCGCTCGCATGGGTGTAGGGCTGCTCAAGGTCGACGGCGAGGGCCTCTGTGGCCCAGCCTCGCTCCAAAGAAGCAGCAGCGACCATCATCGCCATTCCTGCACCGAGGCTGTGGCCGCCGATGTACAAGGCAGAAGGGTCGACCACGGCGCCCATGAGCCAACCCTTTGCGTCGACCTGTGAGCCGTTCATGATGTCTTGCTCCAAGACGTCGAGCGCTGAGGCCATGGCGTCCATCCTCAGTGCGTGTTGGGGATGGTCAGAGCGCCCTCCAGAAACCGTTGGCTCTTCTTGCCCTTCGATGAACAAATACGACGGGTACGTGACGTGGACGACGACCATGCCTTTGGCGGCAAGGTGTTCGGTCCAGTCGGTGTAATCCGACGGTTCAGGTGCGCCATATCCATGGAAAATCAGCCCGAGCGGGACGCGCAGACCGGGAGGTTCGATGGTGTACACAGGCCAGGTGATCGTCAGCAGTGAAACGTCCTCAACCCGTTCATCGACCAGCAGCTCAGCAACGTGACTTGGCAGGTCATAGGACGAGGTGGTGGTCACGGTTTGAAACGGTCCCGGTTGAGCACCGTAGCCTTGTGTGGGGGACGGTGGAGGGCTTGGAAGGACGTTCATCGCAGCAGGCAGCGCGGGCGTGATGGCCATGAGGGCAACCAGACCGATCGCGACGGCGGTGGCCCGTGCGGTTCGCTTGGCCTCTGGGTCGAATCCCCATTGAATGGACGTTGGAATCAGACCGAGGGCCATCGCCGCTGGAGCGAGGATGAACGCGCCACGGTAGAAGGCACGATCGAGCAAGACGTGGGTGCCGAGCAAGGCCAAACACCAACCTGCAAGGCCGATGCATCCCAAACGAAGGTACGGCCTGATTCGGTCGTTCATGCGGCGGTCGGCCATCGCGAGGGCCACCGCGAACGCGGCTCCAACAAGCAACAAGATGCGGAGGTCACGGAGCAGGAAATCGAGGAACAGAGCGCGCAAGGCTGACGGCCAAAACGCATCGGCGGGGGGCTCGCCTTTGGCCAATCGGTAGAGGATGGGGACGATTTCGATGGCCGCTCCGGCCAGCCCAGCCAACCACCACATCCACGGTTGAATGGCGTGCCCTGCATCGCTGGGTGCAGGCGCATCCATGGGCTTCCCTGATTTCGCCCGAACTTCAACCCATGTTTCACAGGTTGCCCTTCCACGAAGCGGTTATATCCACCCTTCAGGTGGGCCGAATCACGCCACCGTGGCTTAGCGGTATAGCACCTCATTGGTAATGAGGAGGTCGCGAGTTCGATTCTCGCCGGTGGCTCCTTCCCCTCAAAACCCGCTGCTCTTCGTTTTTGACCGTCAATCATTAAGGTGTGAATTCGGGAATCGACGGTTTGGAAGGCACCGCTTTCCAGATGGGATGCACGATGAGCAAGCGAGAGCAAGGCATGGAAATGAAACGAAGGATGACTGAATTACAGACGCAGGTGGAGGACCTCAAGGCCCTCGTGAACACCTTGCTGAGCGTGATCTGCGAGGAGCCAGACGGGCAACATTCTGGCTCGGCTCCAAGCCTCGAAGGTGGCCCTGCGACCTCCTACTGCATGTGAACTTCAGCCTTTCACGACCACCCGTGGGGAGAGCCTCACCACGCGGCGTGCAAGTCCGGCGTTTTCTGTGGCGTCAACCACGTCGTCGACGGGTTTGTACGCCTCAGGGGCTTCTTCGGCCAGACCACGTTCCGTGCCGTGTTTGAGGTGAACACCCGATTCGCTGAGCCGTTCCATCAACGCAGGGACATCGACGTGCTTGCGGGCCGCAGCACGGGACAATCGGCGCCCTGCACCGTGGCACGATGACCCAAAGGCCACGTTCATGCCGATTTTGGGACCTGCCATCAACCACGATCCTGTCCCCATGTCGCCTGGGACAAGCACAGGTTGCCCTGTGGCTTGGTGTTCCGTGCAGAGCCCGTCGTGGGATCCAGGGAAGGCGCGTGTGGCTCCTTTTCGATGGACGCTGCAGGTGCACCGCTTTCCATCGATGACGTGTTCTTCGTCCTTGGCGATGTTGTGCGCCACGTCGTAGACCGTTGACCACTCCATGGACGTGCGCGTGTGGGCCTCGAGGGCCGTGATCAACCGTTGGGCCAACACCGCACGGTTTGCGAAGGCGTAGTTTGCTGCCGCCCCCATGGCGCCGAGGTAAGATTCCGCTTCGGGGGAATGCCTTGGGGCCGCGGCCAACTGACGGTCAGGAATCCACCAATCGTAGGCTTGGTGCCGCCAGCCACCGTCGTCAGAGGTGAATTGGCGCTCGAGGTGGCGCACATGGTCGGTGCACACCTGATGGCCGAGTCCACGGCTTCCGGAGTGAATCATCGCAACCAACTGTCCCTCAAAGAGCCCCCACGCCTCTGCGGTTTCTGCGTCCACCACCTGTTCAACGGCCTGCAATTCAGCGAAGTGGTTCCCGCTCCCAAGGGTCCCCAGGCTGGATGCTCCTCGTTCGAGGGCGCGTTGGGACACGGCGTCAACGTCGGCTTCAAGGCGGCCTTTGGATTCGAGCCGGAGGACATTGTCGACGGCACCGAGGCCAAGGTCGGCGACGGCGGCCGCCCCTTCCTCGAGGACGTTCATGAGGTCACGTGAGGTCACGTCAACACCACCGCGTCCAGACGTGCCTGAGGGGAGGCGTCCACCGAGTCTGCGGGCAAATTTTGCTGGGTCGGGGAGGTCATCCGCACTCATGTCGAAAGCCAGCATCCGTACGCCGCAATTGATGTCGAAACCGACCGCTCCTGGGCTGACGGCTCCGCCCAATTCGCCGGCATCATGGTCGGTTGCGAGCACGCCGCCAATGGGCAACCCGTAGCCAAAATGATGGTCGGCCATCGCCCATACACGACCCACGGCGCCGGGGAGTGACGCCGCGTTGACCAGTTGTTCTGGGGCACGCTCATCGCCGGCCAAGATCGCGTCCAAATCCGAGCCGACGATGGCCGCATCGGTCACCATGCGGCCGTGCTTCCGGATGCCGATGACGCTGGGGCCGAGCGGCTCCACGTGATCGCGCCAGTCCGGCATGTCAGGTGCTCTGCACACGCCTCCTTCACGCTTTGGACGGGCGAGCCTTCAAGGAGCGGTGTCATGACCCGTGTTCTGGGGAGTGACGATGGAGGGCCTCAGGTTCCAGACGCTCATCGACCGCGGTTACGACCGTCGCACGTGCGAGGTCAGCGGCTTGCCGTATTGGACCTGCGATCCGAACCGGACCACCAGTGGAGACACCGACCAAGATCCGTACACTTTCATCGGCAAGCCCATCCTTCCGGGTTTTGATGAGCGTGGTCATGCGCTGAAGGAACGGATGCGGGAGGCCTTCCTAAGCGCCTTTGAGGCCTCAGAGCACACCCGAATTGACCCTTATCCCGTGCTTGCTCGATGGCGCGATGACATCCACCTCACCATCGCGTCCATCGCGGACTTCCAACCTCACGTGACCAGCGGACTTGCGGATCCACCGGCCAATCCTCTCACGATTTCTCAGCCCTGCATTCGCTTGACCGACGTTGACGCCGTGGGTCGTTCAGGTCGGCATCTGACGACCTTTGAGATGATGGCTCACCACGTGTTCAACCGCCCCGAAGACGGGATTGAGCACTATTGGATTGAGACGTGTGTTGACCTCTGTCACCGCTTGCTTACGGACACCTTCGGCATCCATCCGAACGAAGTGACCTACGTGGAGAATCCGTGGAGTGGAGGCGGGAACGCAGGAGCGGCCGTCGAGGTCATCGTCGGCGGCCTTGAACTGGCCACGCTGGTCTTCATGGATCTCGAAGAACATCCGGAGGGTGACGTGGACATCAAGGGCGTCATGTACCGCACGATGCCGTTGCAAATCATCGACACCGGGTATGGGTTGGAGCGCTTTTGTTGGGCCGCTGCAGGCACCCCTACCATCTACGAAGCCATCTACCCAGAATCGGTGGCTTGGCTCAAAGAATTAGCCAATTTTGACGCGGTGCTTGCTGCTCACAAGGGCGTCGATGTTGAACGTCTGCTCGGTGAACTGAGCCGGCTGAATGGCATCATGAACATCGAGGCTGGGGTCGACGCCGACGCCTTGCAGGCCACCCTGATTCAACGCCTTGCTGAAGCGGGTGTTGACGTGGACGTGGACGTCCTGACGGCCGTGACCGAGCCATTGGCCCGTATCTACGCCATTCCCGATCACCTTCATGCCCTCGCCCACATGCTTGGCGACGGTTTGGTGCCCTCCAACGCGAAGGACGGCTATTTGGCACGCATGCTTGCTCGTCGCGTCTTGCGCATGTCCAACGAATTGGAACTCGACGTGTCCCTTGGTGACATGATGGCCCATCACTTGGACCATCATCTTCCTGGACGAAAGATGAAGCAAACCCGGGAAGGGATGCTCCACATCCTCGACCTCGAAGAAGCGCGGTACAACGAGATGATGCGAAAATCGGACCGCTTGGTCCGCAAGGCCCTCGAATCGACGCCGAAGGACGCGAGTTCCGTCCACGACGATCTGTTGTTTGAGTTGGCCGATGTCCATGGACTTCAACCGGAAATCGTCATCTGCGTCGGCCGGGAAGCCGGTTGGGACAACCTCGTGCTGCGGGCCGGATTTGCCGCAGAAATGGCCGAACGTCACGCGCGGCTCGCCAAGGAAGCGGCCTCCTCAACCAAGGACGCAGCGATGGTGGAAGACCTTCCCGACCTCCCCGCCACGAGCCTTCTGTTCTACGACGACGTTCACCTGACTGAAATGGAAGCCAGCGTGCTGGCGTGCCGTCCGCTCATCGGCCAACACGCCGAAGGTGCAACCCACGCCGTGGTGCTCGACAAGACCTGCTTCTACCCCGAAGGTGGCGGTCAAGAAGGGGACCATGGTCGCCTCTCCACCGAAGCCAGCGACCGACGCGTGTTGGACACCAAGAAGCAAGGCGATCATGTGCTGCACCTTGTCGACGGGCCGTTGGAAGTCGGCGATCTGGTGCAAGGTTCGCTCGACGCGGCACGTCGTCAACAGCTGATGGACCACCACACCGCCGTTCACATCGTCGGTGGTGCAGCACGCCGAATCCTCGGCCCCCACATCTTCCAAGCCGGTGCGAACAAGTCCGTGGACAGTGCGCGTTTGGACATCACCCACCACACCCGCTTGCAGCGCGAAGATTTGGACGCCATCGAACGGTTGGCCAACGACGTCTTGGCTCAGGTTCAGCGCACGGAAAAGACGGAACTTGACCGGAAAGATGCTGACCGGAAGCACGGGTTCGACTTGTACCAAGGCGGTGCGCCCAAGGGTGCGTCGGTGCGGATCCTCCGCATCGCGGACCACGACATTCAGGCCTGCGGTGGCACCCATCATGACGAACCCGGCCGCATCGGTTCCATTCGCATCGTTCGGTCCTCGGCCGTACAAGATGGCGTGGAACGCTTGACCATCGTCTCCGGTCAAGCGGCCCTTCGGTACGCGCGGCAGCAAGATGCCCTTCTCCGTGCCGCATCGGATGCCCTCAGCGTCACACCCGAAGATTTGCCCCGTGCTGCTGAGCGTTTCTTCACCGAGTGGAAAGACCAACAAAAGCGCATCAAACGCATGGAGCAAGAGATCGCCAAACTCCGAACGAGCGGTGGCGACGGCGGTGCCACCATGGTGGACGGCGTTCGTGTCATCGTGCAAGAGGTCGATGCCGACCTCAAGCAACTCACGAACATGCTCGGTGCCATGACGCGTGACCCCGAGCAACCGACCGTCGCGGTCCTGGGTTCTCGTGAAGGTGGCGGGAAGCTCTTGGTTGCCGTGACCGAAGGGACGATCGCGGCCGAGCGGTACGACGCGGTGACCGTACTGCGCGCCATCTCCTCGCACATCAAGGGCGGTGGAGGCGGTCGACCCACCTTCGCACAAGGCGGCGGTTCCAACCCTGACGGTCTTCCGGACGCGTTGGCCGAAGCCAAGTCGCTCCTCGGCGCGTGATTCAGCGCTCAAGGTGAGCCTTGAGGGCCGTGCGGTCAAAGTACGACACGGCGTGTTCCAACGCTTCACGGGCGGGGAACCAAGCTCCTTCTGCAATTTCTGAGGGCTCCACCGTGATGCGTTGATCCACGGTTTCCGTCGAGGTGTAGGTGAACGAAAGGAAGGAGAGGCCGCGACGGTCGAACACGCGCTGGGTCACAACTGGTGCCTCGTCGTTGAGCGTGATTCGGAGACCAAATTCTTCGAAGGCCTCGCGGATGCAGCCCGCGTGGGGATGTTCGTCGTGATCCAAGTAACCTCCCGGTAGGGTCCAATGCCCCGTAAAGTGACCTCTGGCCACCCGTCCCATCAGCACGTGTCCTTCATCGTTCACAACGATGGCTTTGCTGACCACCCTGTGGAGGCTCCGGTAAACGCTCTCCCGGGCGACAGGATGAACGGCGTTGTCGCTGATCAGGTCGTCTTTCCAAGGCCAGGATTCGGGCCAAGGGATGCGTGGGTAGGCCTTGAGCACCGTGACGCCTGGGCTCACGTCGTCGTGGTTGACCCGCTGTGGTTCGCCATGGTCAATGCCCATGGACGCCACTTCGGAGGGGGTCGGGAAGCGGAGGAACGGTTCGTCCACGATGCGACCACGCTGTGCCGCGATTGGTCCGCGGCCTTCTGCATCGACGAGCAAGACTTTGCCGTCGTGCTCAAGGTGGACCACGACAGGAGGATGGTCCATGGTCATGCTGTGGACCCTTCACGCATGAACGATGCGGTCCTTCCAGCGCCACCTTCTTGGACGGGACCTCCGGTCGACCGTCATGGGCATCGAGCAGTTGCACGGGGACCGCTGGGCGAAAACCTACCTTGTGGTGGACGAAGAGGCCGGCGTCGCCTCGTTCATCGATCCTGTGTGGGACACCATCGAAGCCGACTTGGCGTTGATTGAATCACGAGGGCTTCGGCTCCTCCATGCCATCGCCACCCACACCCATGCCGACCACATCACGGCGTGTTTTGCCATGAGGGAACGGACGGGGTGCGATTACGTCATGTGGCATTCCACCGCCTCGCTTGGCGTCAGCCGGCTCGTTTCTGAACACGACACCCTCGAGGTGGGTGAGCACACGGTTCGCTTCCACCATGCTCCCGGTCACACCAACGATTCGATGATCGTCGATGTCGCGGGGCATATCATGACCGGCGACTTCCTGTTTACGGGGGACGGCGGCGTTGGACGCGATGATTTGCCGAGCGGTCGCGTGTC
>Ga0075480_10000391_pt1 | contig 25532 bp, 20 predicted proteins | sample DEB08_DNA_7_FD_81590 | JGI IMG/M metagenome (GOLD analysis project Ga0075480, IMG submission 81590) | Aqueous microbial communities from the Delaware River and Bay under freshwater to marine salinity gradient to study organic matter... | ecosystem: Environmental > Aquatic > Marine > Coastal ... | reverse complement strand
TATGCAGGTATATCAATTAGAGAAGCTGATGTGTTTCAGTTTGGGCAAATAGAAGAACAACAACAAAATCAAACTAATATTTAATCATGGCATATATAAATCAAAGAAAATATTATACTAATGATGGTGTAAATCCTACAGATGAAAATTGGGGGTCTTATCAATATGTTACTTTAAAAGATATAGTTAATAATTTTGAATTAATGTATGCTGGAAATCATGAGTTGATTAACAATGAAAACAGATTTAAAATATTGTTTCATGCAAAGCGTGGTATACAAGAATTAAACTATGATGCATTTAAAGAAATTAAGTCTTTAGAATTACAGGTATATGATGATTTAAGATTTGTTTTACCTCCTGATTATGTTAATTGGGTAAAGCTTTATTTATTAAAAGATAATGTGTTAAGAGAACTAACTGAAAACATTCAGGTTCAATCAGCCGTTTCTTATATACAATCAGCTACAGCTTCATTTACTTATGATGGTGATGGTAATGCAACTGAAGTTGATTCAACTTTAGATACAGAAAGAAAAAACGGTTCATTAAGGAGTATATATTTAAATGATGAGATAGATGAAAATGTAAATCCTAATGCCTATAATTATGATAGTGATATTTACAATTACAGAATAGGAGCTAGATATGGTTTAAATACTGAAACAGCCAACATAAACCCTACGTTTACTATTGATAAAAAAGCTGGTGTTATTAATTTTGATTCCACTATGGCAAACCAACAATGTGTACTACAGTATATATCTGATGGTATGGAAAACGGTGATGACTCTAAAATAAGTGTAAATAAATTATTTGAAGATTATATATATGCTTACATACAATATGCTATTTTAAATAGTAAATTTGGAGTACAAGAGTATATTGTTAATAGAGCAAGAAAAAATAAACAGGCTTTATTAAGAAATGCTAAAATCAGATTAAGTAACATTCACCCTAGTAGATTGCTTATGAATCTTAGAGGTGAAGATAAGTGGTTAAAATAAAATGGCAAACATTCAAAGAAATTTTATAGCGGGCCGTATGAATAAAAGCCTTGATGAAAGGCTTGTCCCAAATGGAGAGTATGTGGATGCTTTGAATGTAAGGCTTGGTTCTACTGAAGAATCAGAAATAGGTGCTGTTGAAAATGCTAAAGGAAATATACCATTAACAGAGCTTCAGTACGTAGATGGAACTAAATTAAGTTCTTCTGCTAAATGTATTGGTGCGTTTGAAGATGGAGCTCAGCTTGTTATTTATTGGTTTGTACACGACCCTGCGTTTACACAAGGAGCTACAGGTAAATTAGATTTAATTGTTTCTTATGACGTTGAAACAGGAGAACTAATTTATCATGTTGTTAGTATAGATGATGGTAATGGTATAAATACAACTTTAAATTTTAATCCAAACTTTTTAATTACAGGTGTGGATAAGATTGAGAACTTATTATTTTTTACTGATAATACAAATCCACCAAGAGTAATAAATATAAATGAAAATTATGGTGACCCGCAGCCAGGGGTGTTAACAGATGGGTTTAATAAGGATGATATATTAGTTATTAAAAAACCTCCCACTAGTGCTCCGAGAATTGAAACATATTATGCGCCTGCCCAAGACGACGCTTATTTAGAAGATAAATTTATTTGTTTTGCTTATAGATATAAGTATGAAAACAATGAGTATTCAGCTATTTCTCAATTTACTGAGCCCGCTTTTACACCAGGAGCTTTTGATTTTAGTGTTAATAGTTACCTAAACGAAGGAATGATTAACAAAGATAATGCTGTAACTATTTATTTTAATACAGGTGCATCTAAAGTAACTGATATACAAATACTTTTTAAAGAAGCTGATTCTAGTGTTATTAAAATAATAAGGAGTATTAGCAGAGCTCAATACGGTGTTAATCAAGAACAACAAATAACATTTACAAAAAGAAAAATATTTAGTGTTTTACCTGATTCTGAAATATTAAGATTATATGATAACGTTCCTCAATTAGCAAAAGCACAAACATTAATGGCTAATAGGCTTGTTTATGGTAACTATACAGAGGGTTATAATTTTATTACAAATGAAGGTGGTAATGTAAAATTTGATTTTACTACAACTTTAAAATCAGAAGAAATAAATTTATCTAATCTTCCTGTTAATATTTCACAAGGTTATTATTCTATTGATTTAACTTCGACACCTACTACTCCACCACCTATTTACATTGATGATAGTAATATGATGATTGATTTAAGCTCATTAATTATTTCAAGTGGTTCTAAATTAAAAGCTGGTTCATCTCTTACTTTTTCATTTGGATTTGAATATAGCAGTTCAGTCGTAACAGGAGGAGGCCCAGCAGCTACTCCAGGGAATCAAAACTATTATGTAAACTGGACTTATACTTTACAACAAGATTTTGACACTGTTTATGATTTAGTAAATAGCACAGATTTTTACGACAAAGTAGGTAGCCCAACATCTATACAAACTGTTTCAAACGCAGAAAATGGAAACACATTAACTGATGTATTTAATTTAGCGTTACCTCAATCTTTTGATTCTAATTATACACAATTAAATCAAACAGGTGTATCAAGTTTAACGCCAGTTCCTGCATCTGGAGCTGTGGGTGAGCCAATTATTAGAACAAATTACTCAATTGGAAGTAATACATTTGGTCTTCAAATTTTAGCTGCGGTTTATTATGACCCAGTTTCTTTATCATATTTATTTACATATAATAGAATTACTGATGCCACTGTTACTTTTCAATCATCTGCAACAGCTAGAAGTTTACATAGTAACAGAGGTTACGAGATAGGAATGGTGTATATGGATGATTACAACAGAGCTTCTACTGCTCAGGTTAGTGAATTAAATAGTGTAAATCTTCCATGTAACTTATCTACCTCAAGAAATTATATTCAGGTAAATATACCTGAAGAGCAAAAAGCCCCTTATTGGGCAACAAAATATAAGTTTGTAATAAAACCAACAGCAACAGATTATCAGACGATATATAGTAATATAGTATACAGAGACTCGGGTACTGGAGCTAGTTATTTTTTACTTGATGGGGAAAACGCTAATAAAGTAGAATCCGGAGACAAGCTAATTGTAAAAGCTGATGCTAGAGGTCCAATGAATAGATGTTCGATTGCAACTGTTTTAGAAAAAGAAGCTAAAACTGCAGGGTTTATAGATGTTTTTGATGCTGCAGGAAACGAAATAGAAGTGTTTGGGGGAACTTACATGAAGATAAATGCTTCAAATTTTGCTGCTGTTGAATCTAATGATGCTATTGTTTCTGTTCCTGAGAAAAAAGCTATTTGTAAAGAGGACACTTTTTATCCAGTTGTAGCATTTCCATTTTTTACAGCTACTAATCAATCCGGTTCAGCTCCAGTTTATGATGTGTATGATGTTCCTGTAGGAACTAGAATTACAATGCGTATTGAGTTTCAAAGGAATGGAGGGTCTGCAACGATTGGACCTACTTGTCAAAGACAAAATTACGTTTTAGAAAAAAGCTTTACTGCATCAAGAAATTACACTAATATGATAGATTGGTTTAACGGAGATAACGTAGACCAAACTTTAAATGAGGGAGTTGAAGATACAACTGGTGAAATTTCAATAGATACATTATATATTCCTGCAACAAATTCAGTGGCTGCTCCGCCTCTCGGAGCTGTTAATATTTACACGTCAGACAAAAAAAGTAAGTCAGAAATTGCAAATGCTAATTTATTTGGAGCTACAGCTAATGACCCTGAAGAAACTTTTTATTTTAGAATGTTTGAAGATACAGCAAACCAGGACGCAAATAGTAAAAATTTAATTTATTTACTTATATCTGGTGGAAGAGCTTGTGGAGGAACAACTAATAAACGTTCTGAATTACAAGTGTCTTTTACAGTATATAGAACTGACTCTATGTATGTTTTTGAAACTCAGCCAACAGATGCTTTGCCTGATGTTTGGTATGAAAACAGTGAATCATTTAACATAAATGGTAATTTACATTTAGGAAATGTGCAAAACCAAACTACAAGTCAACCTGCTATTGTAAACACGGGATTTGCAAATTGTTTTTCTTTTGGAAACGGAGTAGAAAGTTACAGGATTAGAGACTCAATAAAAGAACCAGCATTTAATTTAGGTAATAGAATATTCACAACATCAAACGAAGAGTATAAAGCAGCGCATAGGTTTGCAGATTTAACATATAGTGGAGTTTACAATGATGAGTCAAATGTAAACAGACTTAATGAGTTCAATTTAGGTTTATTGAATTTTAAACCATTAGAAGAAACGTATGGTGATGTAGAAATATTGTATGCAAGAGAAACAGATATACTTGTCTTACAAGAAGATAAAATATCTTATGTGCTTGCGGGTAAAAACATATTATCAGATTCAACTGGAGGTGGGCCAGTAACATCTGTTCCTGAAGTATTAGGAACGCAGATAGCTAGAATAGAAAATTATGGTATAAGTAATCACCCTGAAAGTTTTGCAGAATTTGGTGAAAACAAATACTTCTCTGATGCTAAAAGAAATGTAATTGTAAAATTAACTGGAAGCTCGGCTCAAAACGAAATACTAACAGTTATTTCTAGTCAAGGAATGAGAAGTTGGTTTAGAGATTTATTTGCTGACGCTTCAGCTACTCAGAAACTAGGTGGTTATGACCCATACATGCACGAATATGTGTTTACTTCTAACACTATAGTTAAACCAGAAACTGAATTATGTACATCATGTGGTGTGACAAAGAATATAACTGTAGTTGCTCAACAAGAGTTTGTTTATTGTGTTGATGTAAAACAAGAAGTTGGGACTGTTTATATAGATTATGTAATACCTTTTGAAAATTCTGATTTAATTGTAACCGAAGGAACTCAGCAGCAGATTGTTTCTGAAGCTGGTGTAGATTTAGAAACAGAAGGTCAAGTTTCAGGAACTGGATACACTATTCAAGCAATATATGATGGTGTTACTTATACTACTGGTGTAGTATATCAAAGTGGAACATTATCATTTAGTAAGCCAAATTCAGTTCCAACGGAAGTGGTTTTAATAGTAACTACAGATTCATCGGTAAACGACACTATTCAAATAACTGTAAAATGTCCTGGTCCTGAACTGTTTAATGTTTACAGTATTACATTATCAACTAATGCAATTGCAGGTCAATTTACACATACAGAATTTTATTGGGAAAAAGGAACAGTTATATCTCCAACTCAATCAGATTTAGTAACGTTATTAAATAGCCCGAATGACCCTATAGTTTCACAATATAGAGAACTTGAAGGAGGTCAAGGGGCAAATGTTATTCCTCAAGATGGAGCAATAATTACAATGAGGTCTAATAAAATTAATTTTGATAATTTCCAGTTTGACCCTAACGAAAATGAGTTTAGATATTTAAGAACAGACGCACTATATGAAAACAATTCAACTGATATAAATATATTATTAGCAGCTTCTATTGAGGCAACTCCAATTAATACAGCAGGCGCTCCTAATTTGTATAAAGCTAATTTTGCTTTACCAAATGGTGGTGACAAATTATATTTAATATATGATTTAAGAAAATCTATTGGACAAGAGCTTTGTTATTCACCGCTCAGTTTCTTTGAATCTTGTTGTGATTGTACGTTTAGTCCAACCCCAACCCCAGCGCCATCACCAACTCCAGCACCAGCAGTACCAACATACGATTACTTTATAGGTATAGATTGTGTAAGCCTTCAGGCTGTTTATTTAAAAGCTAATACAACATTAGGTATTGTAGTAGGAAATGAAGTGCAATACACCAGTGGAGGAACAACAATGGGTTGTGCTTCTTTATATGCTACGGGAGGTTCTGGTGTAAATGGTGAAGTAGTGGTTTTAGTAGCAGGATGTGGAGATTCAAGATGTTCAACATAAATGGTTAACTTTGTAAAATTATAAATGCCGGCAACAACAGCTACATATTATTTTAGTTCTTCGAGTTTCTCGAACGCTACTGCATTATATACTGATGCGGCATTATCAATTTTTGCACCTGATGGATGGTATTCAGACCAAAATATTTACAGACAGCAAGCTGCTGGAGTATTATTTGCAGAGACTTCGTGTCCTAATTGTTTATCACCGTCACCTAGTCCTATACCAACGCCATCGCCAACGCCATCGCCAACGCCATCGCCAACGCCGTCGCCAACGCCAACGCCGTCGCCATCGCCAACGCCAGCACCTGTAGTTAGCTATGACTATAGATTGTATGCTCAATGTAGTGGAGCTGCGACACAAGTATTTAGAGTTATTTCCGGTGGAATATTTCCACCTGTAGTACAATATGATGGGATATGTTGGGAAAACTCAAGCTCAACTGTTTTAACATCAACTATAGATGTAGCAGGTTTACCAAGTTATGCGGATTGTGCTACATGTATTACTCCATCACCAACTATAACTTATGATTATAGAGAATACACGGAATGTAGTGGAACAGCTACTCAAGTGTTTAGGGTTCCATCAGGAGTTTCGTTTGCACAAGTTGTAAAATATTTAGGAACTTGTTATGAAAACACTCAAGCGACTACTTCTATATCTAATGTAGATATTTCAGAAACATATACAGATTGTGTAAGTTGTCTACCGACTCCATCTTATGAAATATTTTCTACAAACACTGTACAAAACGGTGTAGGTTCTTCAGTATTAGCGTGTCAAGCAACAACAGCATATAGTATGTTTACTAGTAGAACTAATGTAGCTTCAATTCAAGTAAATGATGTGGTTTATACAAACGCTACTTTAACAAATACTTGGAATGGAAACAGTTTTTGGTATGGAGTAACTGATAATAGTGGAAATGTTCCAAATAATGCAAGTGGATTTGCTTTATTAATTAATTCATCTGGTGTTGTGACTGTGAAAACTACCTGTGTAGCTCCGTCGCCAATACCAACTCCTACTGCAACGCCAACACAGGATGTTGAAATAAGACAGTGTGGTACTACAAGCCCAACTTATCTAGTAAGAATTACTGGAACATCTGGATATTTAAGTGGACAATCAATAGAAATAACTGGAGCAGCAGCTGGAGGTAATCCAGAATTTACAGGTGCAACTTGTTATGAAATTATAGACGCAGCTGCATCTTCGTATAATTCTACTGTTACAGTTAACTCTGCGTATAGTAGTTGTAATGGATGTGCTCCAACTCCAATTTATGAATACAATGAATACACAGAGTGTCAGACATCAACAACACAAATTTTTAGAAAACTTACAACAACATCAACTTGGCCAAGTTTTGTTCAGTATAACAATATTTGTTATTCAAACCGACAATCAACAACAGGTACTTCATCTATAAGTGTTGAACCTCTTACAAGCTTTAATAACTGTTTTGATTGTGAAAACCCATCAATGTTTATTAATGGTTTACCACAACAAGGATATACAGAAGCTGCGGCTTGTAATGCTAGAACAGATTACTTTGTTTTCTCTGATAGAGCAACGGTTGGTCAAATTATAGTTGGAGATACATTATATGCTAACTCTTCAAAAACTACAGTATTTAACGGAGGTTTAGAATGGTATAGTATTTCAAACACTTTAGGTCTTTTACCACAACCTTCAAATGATAAATATTTAATTAATTCATCAGGTGTTGTTCAAACTATAAAAACTTGTGCTGTAGTTCCTTCACCTACTCCGACAACTGCGCCGCCTCCAGTAACTCAAGAAATATCAATAGTGAGTTGTGGTACAACAAGCCCTACATACCATGTTGAAGTAACAGGAAGTAATAGTTTAACTGTGGGATTAGGTATTAAAATAAGTTCTGGTGGTACGACTGGTGGATGTCCAACGTTTGATACATCTCAATGTTATGAAATTACAGCTGTAAATATTGGCTTCCATAATTGTCAAGGTGTACTTGATGTTGTGAGCAACAATTGTTCTAATTTATCAGGATGTTCTCCATCACCGACTCCAGCGCCTAGCCCAACACCGACACCATCACCAACAGCAATTTCGTATCAATATTTAGATATAACAAGGTGTGATGGAGGTACAAATAATTATACAATTGTAAGAACTTCTCCTGGGGCGTTCCCTACCAGCAGTTCAGTGTTAATGCCTGATGGATTTTGTTATGAAGTAACCGACCCTTCAGCTAGCACAACTACTCAAGAAGGATTAGCATGGTATACTTCTTGTATAGCTTGTGCATCCGCTACATCACCATCTCCATCACCGACTCCAGCGCCAGTGGTTTCAACATACTATTTTTTAATTGATAGATGTGATGGAAGTGCTGGAACTTACACTGAAATGGCTTCAACTTCTATTTTATCTCCAGGTACATCAGTAAAAATGGATGACGGATTTTGTTATGAAGTACAAAATGCTGTAGGAGTAATAAACTCAAATGTTCCACTGTCTACTTTCGCTGATTGTACTGCTTGTGAAATAACTGTTCCGACACCTAGTCCGACACCTAGTCCTAGTCCAACACCTAGTCCTAGTCCGACGCCTAGTCCGACACCTGCGCCTACACCTGCGCCTACAGTTGCATGTAACCTTATTAATTTGGAGTTTGTAGCAAGCGTAAATAATATTGTATGTGACAACTATGAGTTTTACTACGCAAACACAACTGATTTATGTACTGCATCACTTTTATATAGAACTCCAACTTGTGATAGAGCTGCCTTAGCAGGTTATTATAACAACGGAAGCTTCTACAGATATTGGAATGGTTCATCGTTTACATCCTCTTGTACAGCAACAACTTGTCCATAGTTTTTCATTTTAAATAATTATCATTAACTTTATTTGAAATTAAATTAAATCAAATGGAGGAAATAAATAATTTTTTATCTGCAGATGAATGTCAGCAGTTAATAAAAATGATTGATGCAAACCACACACGTTCATCAGTTGTAGAAGGTGGCACTGACAGGACAGCTGTTACAAATCATCGAACATCCAGCACATCAAATCTTGATATGCAAAATTCTTTAGTAAAAAATATCCAAAGTAGAATAGCAAAAGAATTGAATATTGAACTAATAAAAGGAGAAGCTCTACAAGGACAGTTGTATGAGCCTGGTCAATATTTTAAACCTCATAATGATTTTTTTAGTGGACCTGCTTATGATATGCATTGTAAAGCATCTGGGAATAGAACTCACACTTTAATGATTTATTTAAATGATGGCTTTAAAGGAGGTGGAACAAGCTTTCCTAATTTAGGAAAAGTTGTTGTACCGGAAACTGGTAAAGCTATATGGTGGTATAATATGGAAGATGGAAAGCTTCAAGATAAATATTTACATGAAGGTGTTACAGTGGATGAAGGAAAAAAATACATTGTAACATCCTGGTGGAGGGAAAAAAACTGGAATGGAGCTAGTGATGAAAAGCTATATTTAGACTCTCAAAAAGAACAAATTGTGAAAAAAGTTGACCAACCAGTTGAAACTAAAATTGTTGAAGGTATGCAAAATAAATCATACATTGTTAAAGCGTCGCAAGCTGAGGAAATAAAAGAACCTGTATTAACTAAAAATTTTAGTAACGTAACAGACTTCCCAAGATTTACAGAGAATGGTTTTTCTTTAATAAAATGCCCTACAGATACTTGGAATTTAATTAGAGAATCTTATGAGTTATTAAAAGATAAAACAGAAGATGAAAACTTTGCTGGCAAGCAAGAGTTTATAGTAGGTGGCGAATCTGAAATAATGTCTTTTGACCATTTACCTACAGTAAGAACAATGATACACGACCAGCTTTTACCTACGCATCAAGAATGGGTAAAAGAGCCGCTTTTAAAATCATTCATATATGGTATACGTTCATATAAAAAAGGAGCAACACTTACTTCACACGTAGATAGAATAGCTACACATCACATTTCATCCATAATTATAGTTGATAAAGATTTAGCTTGTGGCTGCTCAAACAAACCAGAGGCTGATGATTGGCCACTAGACATACAAGGTCACGATGGAGAATGGTATAAAGTTTATGCTCAACCTGGAGATATGATATTATATGAATCAGCTGTGTGCGAACACGGAAGAAAAGAAGTTTTTGGTGGAACACATTTTAGAAACTTTTATGTACACTATAAATTAAAAGACTGGAAGTATGTCGGATAAATACATTTCTATTGAACCTTGGTGGGCAGGATTTGCTAACGTAAGGATGTCATTAGAAATAGGTCTGGCTATATCAGAGCTAACCAATCGAAAGTTTATAATACCACCTGGTATTTACTTTAATGCAATAACTCCTTGGGATAAAAAAGAAACTTATATAAATCCTTTTGATATATGGGATGAGAATGTGTTTAAACAAACCTTTAATACAGTTAATTACACCGATATACCAGAGTACGCAGTTTTAAACGGACAAACATATTTTACTGGGGTAGATAAGTTTGCAAAGCTAATGTTGTTTGATGAAGTTTATAAAGAACTACACCCTCTTCATAGTTGCATTGGTTTTGTTTTAACAACAGACGTTAAGGATATAGAAGACTATAATAAGTTTGCACAGGGAAGAAAACAATATAATCTACATCAAGAAGATAAATTCATACACTTTCCTAGAAATTTATTTGGTCATTTTTATCACAGCGTATATGCAGCAAGTGATAATAAAAAGAAAGAAATTAAATCTAAAATGTTAAATGGTTTTAAATTTAAACAAGAACACATAGAGGCTATAGATTTTATAAAGCAAGCTCTTGGAGCATACAATGCAATACACATAAGACGAGGAGATTTTATAGATACTAGACCACACACTGTTCCGCTTCTTGAACAAATACCAAAATTTCTTGATAAACATTTATTTAAAAATAATTTACCACTTTACATTGCGACTGATGAAAAAGATAAATCAATATTTAATTTTTTAAAAGACAAATATGAGATATACTTTTTAGACAATTTTATGCAAGACCTTACACCACTTAAGGCAACTATATATGACCAGATAATTCCAAGTTATTCATTTCAGTTTCTTGGCAGCGTGATGTCTACATTTACAGATTACATACACGTGAATCGTGCAAGTATGGGAGTGTTTACAAATCCAAGAGTTGGTTGTAACTTTGATAAACCAGAGCTTATCTACGACAAGTATCCTTGGGAAGAAGAGGAATGGGGTTGGGATAATTTATACAGATATTATTGGGAATGAGCACTATATTAGTTAGTATAGCATCTTATAAAGACTCTGAGCTTTTGCCTACGATAAAAGACTGTATTAGTAAAGCAAAAAACCCAAGACGAATATATTTTGGAATATGCGAACAAGATGAAATATCAAATAATGAATTAGAATCAATACCTAATTTAAAAAATTTATTTGTTTATTATAAAGATTCTAAAGGACAAGGTTGGCATAGAAATCAAATATATAAACACCTTTATGAAGGTCAAGATTATTGTTTGATGATTGATAGCCATAGTAGATTTGCTGAGGATTGGGATGAAAAATATATTAACGCTTTAAATTCTAGGCCAGATAAAACTATATTAACAGGCTTTCCGCCACACTATGGTATTGGAGAATCATACAATCACTATGCTAAAGCAAGACCTCATAATACATATAACTATCCTTTAGAAATAGATTCTTGTTATAAAATTTCTGGCAAAGGAACAGGGTTTAACGGTGAGTATACTGAAACAGTTTGCGTCAGTGCAGCTAATATATTTTCAACAGGTGAATTTACTCAAGAAACATTGTATGATGAATACCTACATCCTTTTGCTGAACAAGAAATTATTTCCTGCTTAGCATATCAACACAATTATAAAGTAGAAGTTATGAAACAAGCTTTAGTTTGGCATTGTTATTATAATAATTTACCTGGAAGTGAGGAGAAGTATAGAATGTTGCCTTTTGAAGAAATTAAAATTCAAGGATATGAAACGTGTTTTGTACCTTTGTTAGATAAAAGAAAAAGTTTACGTTCTGCAACGGAATGGACACAGCATATTTTAAAATTTAAACAATGAAAAAAATAGTAGTATTAGGAGCTGGTGGTTTTATTGGTTCTCATTTAGTTAACAAATTAAAGTCTATGGGTAACTATGTAATTGGCATAGATGTTAAACTCCCTGAGTTTAGTTTAACAAAAACAGACGAATTTTTTCAAATAGATGCAACAAATTTTCAGCAGTTAGATAAAGCAATACAAAGCAATGTAGATGAAATATATCAATTAGCTGCTGACATGGGAGGGGCAGGTTATATATTTACAGGTGAAAATGATTTAAATGTTATGTTGAATAGTGCTACAATTAATTTAAATATAGCAAGAATAGTAAAAGAAAAAAATATACCTATGGTTTTTTTTAGCAGTAGTGCGTGTATATACCCGGAACACAACCAGATGGATGCAGACAACCCTAACTGTGAGGAGTCATCTGCTTATCCAGCTAATCCAGACTCAGAGTATGGTTGGGAAAAACTATTTAGTGAAAGATTGTATGCAGCTCTTGCCAGAGACAATGGGACAAAAGTAAGAATAGCTAGATACCATAATGTGTTTGGGCCAGAGGGAACTTGGCAAGGTGGAAGAGAAAAAGCACCAGCTGCTATATGTAGGAAAGTATTAACAGGAAAAGATGAAATTGAAATATGGGGAGATGGTAACCAAACCAGGAGTTTTTTATATATAGATGATTGTATAAAAGCAACAGTAGATTTTTGCAACAATGATGTTCAGTTTCAAGGACCTATAAATATAGGTAGCGAAGAAATGGTTTCTATTAACACATTAGTAGACTATGCTTGTGCGGTCGAAGGTAAAGAATTGAAGAAAGTACATATACCCGGGCCGCTCGGTGTGCGTGGTAGAAACAGTGATAACAATTTATATAAAAAAAAGGTTAGTATAACCGATTACGCAAGGCCTTTAAAAGAAGGTGTATCGCTTACATACGCTTGGATTAAAAGTCAACTAAATAATTCGTAAATTTGTAAATCAATAATTGATTTATGGCGTGTAGAAATATAAGATTTTCTTGTCCAATTGGAGCAGATACTTGTACTTGGACAGTAGAGTGTTGTGATGGAACAAAGTATAATTATGAGCTTGATGAAAATAACACGGAAGACCTGTGTTTAACACAAGGCTCAACAATACTTTTGACATCTCAATATGGTTCTTGGAATGACACCAGTCAAACATGTCTTACTAATTGTGGTGATGTAGACCCTACACCAATTGCAGGTTATGAATATTATGAGTTTGATGACTGTAATAGTGGAGCAAAACAAATTTTTAGAGCATCTTTATCTGTCCCTGTTTTAATACCTAATGTTGTTAGATATAATTCAGAATGTTGGCAAAATCCCACTTTAACAAATACTACTTCTAATGTTGATATAAGTTCATTACAAGGTTTTGTTGACTGTGCTTCATGTGCAGGTGTTCCAACTCCGCCAACTCCACCAAGTCCTCCAACACCTGCTACTACACCAGAATATTGTTTGGTTCAAACTAATACTGTAACTATAGAAGAAATAGATTTATCAGCTATACCAGGAGCAACTAGTTCAAGAGCTTATGTTTTCAATGGAGCTTTAGGTATTTATAAAGTACAATTAGGTCAGTATACTTTAAGTGGTGTTCCTTCAGCACATCCAATAGCAATTCTAAACTATGGTGTTGACACTTTAATATCATACACAGGACAATACAATGCAGGAACAAAGACTGGGCCTGATGGATACAGCTACACCTATTACTATGGTGATATAACTATAAATGTAAACGGTGACTTTGGAGCAGTAAGCTATGCGTGTTACTTCCACGGATATATGGGAGGTGAAAATAATTTAAGATATGACTCGACATGTCCATCACCAACAGACCCTACACCTGTAGCTCCAACCCCAACACCAGCGCCAACGAGTGTTGTGCCACCTATACCATCTCCTGTTGATACAGAGTGGACATTATCATATAGTGATAACTCAGAGGGGTGGCCATCATTCTACTCGTTCAATCCAGATTATATGATTGGCATGAATAACTTTTTCTATACTTTTAAAGGAGGAAACTTATACCAGCACAATACTAATGAGATTAGAAATAACTATTATGGCGAACAATTTAATTCTCAAATATCAAGTGTGTTTAATGCAAACCCTCTTGAAAATAAAATATTTAAAACCATAAACTTAGAATCTGATAATGCTTGGCAAGCGTATATGGAGACTGATATACAACAAAATGGTATTATAGAAGATGGTTGGTTTGAAAAGAAAGAAGGAGCATGGTTTGCTTACGTAAGGCAAGAAGGAAATGTCCCTGCTTTTGAAGGGCAATATGCAATGAGGTCCGCCAATGGTATAGGTAAAACTTCAAATGTTTCAGTAGATGGTGGTTTAACTACATTAAGTTTTTCTACAAACCCACTTGTATCTATTGGGAATATTATAAGTATTGGTGATTATGTATACCACTCACTGCCTCAATACACTGAGGTTACATTCGGTGGTGTTGTAACTAATATACAGGTTGATTTACGAAATGGTTTAAACAATATATTTGTAAGCACTACCTATGATGGAGCAGTAGCCTTTCCACTTAATGACCCATATATAATGTTCTTAAAAAGTTCTGAGGCTGAATCACATGGTTTACTCGGACATTATTGTATATTTACTATTGTTAACGTAAACACAAATAAGACGGAATTGTTTGCGGTAGAGAGCGAAGTAATGAAAAGCTATCCGTAAAAATTAGTATCTTTGCATAGAATGGACTTTAATATAAAAGAATTAAATCCTTCAGATTATGAGGATGTTTTGGTAGGATGGTGGAAAGATTGGGATTGGCAACCGCCACCTAAAGATTTTTTACCAAACGATGGAGTAGGAGGAGTAATGGTTACACACAATGACCAGCCTATTTGCGCTGGTTTTATGTACATGACCAACTCAAAAGTTTCGTGGGTAGACTGGATTATATCCGACAAAAAAATAGAGGACACCCAGTTAAGACACGAGGCGGTTAAGTTTTTGATAGCTGTTCTAACAAACATCTGTCAGGAAAATGGAAGTGTTTATATATATGCGCTTTTAAAAAATGATAACTTGATTAAGACATACGAAGAATTAGGATATATACAAGGGGATAGCAACGCAACCGAAATGATAAAAAAAATATAATATGCCAGCATTTAGTACAATCGCATTAGCAACAGTATCAGCTGCCGGTTCAGCATTTAGTTTTGCTGAAGCAGGAAAACAAAATAAACTAGCTAGAGAGGCTCAACGAGACGCAGCAAAAGCTTTGGAAGAAGCAAAGAAAAAATTAGAAGTAAACATGATGAGGGGTCTTTCAATTGCTAAAGAGCCTTACGAGTTAGAGCGTGAAGCTTTGCTTCAGGCTGGAGCATCAGCTCTTCAAGCGGGTGTAGAGGGTGACCCACGTGGTGCAGCAGCTACAGCAGGTAGAGTTTTTCAAGCGCAGCAACAGGCATCAGCTGAGCAAAGAGCTGCAATGGCAGAAGAAATGCAAGAGTTAGATTTACTAGCTGCTCAGGAAGAAGTTAATCTTCAGAGACAAAGAGTTGGTTTAGATATAGGAGAAGCGAGAGGTCAACAAGCTATGGCTGCAGATGCAAGAAGAGCAGCAGCTCAAGCAACTACAGCAGGAGTTCAAGGCTTAGTTGATGTGGGTACAACCTTATTTCAAGGTTCTGATTTATATGACGGAGAAAGAACTCCAGAAGAAATGGAAGCTATAAGAACAGCACGTAAACAAAATAGAATAGACAGAAGAAACAATCGTAGGATGAAAAGAGGAGTTTCTGATGTTTCAAGAGATTTTCAGAATATAGATTATATGGATATTAATTATCAACCTATGTTTGATATACCAGGGGTCGGAGGACGTGGTATGCTTTCTTAATATAAAATAATATGCCAGTAGGATTTGGATACATAAGAGATGAGCAGCCAGCTATAGTTGATTGGTCTGCAATTACCAGAGAAGCTAGGGAGACCATTAAGGGTATCGAGGCTGATAGACAAGCTAAAAGAGAAGGTGTTGACCAGGCTATAAGAGACCAGTCGGAAGCTTTACTTAATAGACCTAAGAGTCAGAATACAGAGTACAATGCTGCTATGTCTAACATGACAGCACAGATAGAAGCTACTATGCTTCAGAACTACAACGACTTACGTTTAGGAAATATAAATCTAAATCAATTTAACGCAACTAAAAATACCATGATGAGTGAGACTAAAGGTGTTCTCGCTATTGCTAAGGTATATGCAGACCAGTATGATGCTAATGTAGAGGGAGCACAGAACGGAACACTATCTGGTTTTTCTAACTGGACAAATGCAATGACTCAAGAGATGATGGATTTTCAAGGTGTAGAAACTTTTGTTGGGCCAAATGGTAAGATATCATTTGTAAAGAAAAAGGAAGACGGCACAACAGAAACTCTTGATACTTCTGAGCTATTTACATTAGCTAACATGAAGCAACAGAAGTTTGACATGAAGGCTGCGATAGATAATGCTAAAGAAGAGGGAGGTTTTACTTATGTAAACAACTTAGGTGAGAAAACACAAGGTTATTTTATTGACCCTACATCTGGAGAAATAAATACCGAAGCTATAACAAAATCCGCAGCCAGTATGGTGGCGCAGGATTCTAATGCCTATGGTATATTATATGATTACATAGGAGGTTATGATTTTAAAAGACTATCTGACGACTTTTTTGCTGAGCATCAGACTGGAGAAGAACAAAAGAAAGCCCTAGAGCAATTACAAAAAGAAAATAAAAATGTGATTTATATAAACTCTAATGGTATGCCTATAGTTTCTAAGGAACAAAGAGATGTAGCGCAAAAGTATGTACAAGAACAGTTAGAACAAGTAGCTGTCACATCAAAACAAGAAGCAGGATTTTTAGCTGAGGAAATAACACAAGCTAAATTAAACGAGTTAAATCAATCAATAGAAAAAAGTAAGGCAGACCAAAAATTTATTGAAACTCGTACAAATAGTGAAGAGGTAAAAACAACCGAAGAGTTTAAAGTAAAACTTCCTAAAATACAAACGTATTTAACTGACCAATTAAAACAACCTATAATAGATGCTGTGGCTAAGGGTAGAGCGGTAGATGCTCAAGGAAATAGAACATTAGATTTGACAGACGCCGACAATCAAGTGGCAAAAACTTTGAAAAAACTTTTATCTTCGATGGACGTTTCTGCTGACTCGGCTTCGTTTTTAAAACAGGCAGTTAAATTAAGGCTTCCAAAAGAAGGAGGAGGATTTAAATCAGAAACTATTGGTTTAGCTGGAAAAGATGGGTTAGATATATTCGAGGATGTTTTAGAATTATTATTGTTGTTGCCTGAAGAAAATTTAGATAAATTTTATACAAGAGTTGTTGATGTAAATAGAGACGGAAAAATTGATGTAGTAGAAAAAGGAGAATTAGACGAGTAACATGGATGAATTAAAAAAATTGTACGACGTTTTAATTAGAGACGGATACTACACTAAGTCATTCGATGATTTTCAAGTGCAATTTAGTGACCCAGTTTATGTTCAGAAAGTATACGATGTCGTTAATAGAGATGGTTTGTTTACCAATGATATAGAAGTTTTTCAAGAAAAATATTCAGTAAAAAAAAAAGACGATTCCCAACCAGAATTGGTTTCAGAATCGGAAGTTGGTTTATCGGAGGAACAACCCAAATTTAAACCTATACCAACTGGAGGTATAACATCTTTTGAAAAAGACACTGCGCTAGAAAGAACCTTAGGTAAAAATTTTGTTACAGATTTTTTCGGAGATATATACAGAGCTGCTGAGCAAGGAGTCAAGCAAGGTCAAGCAGTTGATGATGCTCTTAAAATATTTGGAAAAGGAACTAACGTCACCTCAGAAAACGTACAGGCTTTTATAGAAGCTCAAAATGCTTTAGCGGATTCTCCAGAGTCTGATGAAATGAGAAAATTTAACACTGACTTTGAAGAGGCTGGCGGCGGTGTGTTTGGTTTTATTAAAGCATTGCTTCAGAATAGAGGTCAAGTTATACCACAATTATTTGTAAGCTCAGTTACAGCCATGATGAATCCAGCTTCATTAGCGGCTGCTGGAGGAGCAATAGCAACAGGAACAGGGGCAGGTGCTACAGCGGGTGCTGCGGCAGGAGGTGTTGGTGCTATACCCGGTGCTATTGGAGGTTTTATTTCTAGTTTACCATTTGCTTTAGGAGCATCCGGAGGAACACTAGAAACTGCATTATCTTTTGGAGAGTTTTTACAGGAAGAAGTTTCTAAGAATGGCAAAGAATTTACCGAGGAAGCTGTCATGGAAGTTATAAATAACCCTGAGGCTATGACTAGAATAAGAGGAAAAGCTGCGGGAAGAGGTTTAACCATAGGTATTATTGATAGATATACTTCAGGTATAGCTGGTAAAGCAGTAAAAAGTATGGGTTCTGCGGCAAAAGGAGCAACAAGACTTCAGAGAGCGGGACAGGATGCTAAAAGATTAGTGGCAGCAGGAGGAATAGAAAGCGTAGGTGGTTCTCTTGGAGAGACAGCAGCGAGAGTTGTAGCAGGTCAAGAGCTTGATGTAAGAGAAATAGGGTTTGAAGGTATAGCTGGAACAGCAACAGCACCTTTTTCTTTTGCTTATGGACAGTTGCTTGGTCAGCCTCAATATAATATTAATAACGGTGTTGTAAGTAGAGAAAAAATTGAAGAAGCTATAAATAATTATACTGATGAAGACTTTGCAAGAGCAAAAATAAAAATTGAAAATGACCCAGAATTGTTAGAGCTTGCTAAAAAAAGAAAAGATGATTTAAAAATAAGAGACCAAGTTATATTAGAAGGTCAAGCAACTCTTCCACAATTACCAGAGAACATTAGAGAAAAAGTTATTGAACTTGAAATAGAGGCTAAAAAATTATTTGGCAATAGAAATAAAGGTTCGCAGTTAAGGCTAGAAGAAATTAACAAAGAGTTAAATTCATTGTATGGGTTAGATACTGAAGAATCTATAAAAATTAATTTAGATGAAGTTGCAGAAGAAGTGCCTTCAAAATCAGAACAAATAAAAGAAAAATTAAAAATAACTGAAGAGCAAAGAAAGCCTGATGTGAGTGAGGCAAATTTAAACGAAGAAACAATAGCGGAACAAAAGTCTTTAACTATAGAAGAACAAATACAAAGAAGAGTAGAGGATACGGGTAGACAAATTGAAGGTAAGCCACCAGCTAAAAGGTTTAAAAAAAGAGGAGAAGAAGTTTCAGTTGCTGTTGACAATCAGATTACTGAAGTCATTGAAAATACTAACAGTGAAAACATTATTGAACAAAAAGAAACCATATTTAAAAGTATAGCAAAACCATTAAACACCTCAGAGGCAAGAAAGAAAGCTTTTCTTGACTTAGTAGATAAGCTGTCACAAAATACTGATGTATCAAAAAGAACAATCGCTAGATTAAAAACAGGTATACAAAAATCTACATTTGATAATGCAGGAAAAGTTAGAAACAAACTTGAGGATGTGATTAAAACTTTTGATACACAAGAAAGAAAAGATTTATATAAAGAAGGAAACAGTCTGGTTAAAAATATAAAAAGACAAATTAGAAAGGGAAGAAAAAGACTAGACCCTAACCTTGTTATTGCGGCTGAAGAATTTTTAGATATAAATCCATTAGAGGTATCAGATTTAAAAGAGTATGTAGACAAGGCAAATCAAATAACAGAAGGGTTAAAGCCTACAAGGTTTACTAAGGAAGGAGCTGATGTATCTGCTCCATTTGTTATTAATGATATAACAGAGTATGCACAGAAAGAATTAGAGATAGAGAAAATAAAAGTTGCACAGCTTAAACAAGATGCTTTTCAAGAATTGACTGGGGTATCAGCTGAAGAGCTATCAATGAATGAAGTAAACGAGGTTTTGAGAAATGCTTACAATGAAAGCGTAACAAGTCCTGATGAATTTATTGTAAATGAAATAAGTAAGATAACCGGTAAAGAACAAATTATAAACACAGCGGCAGCTAATGCGTTTGACACATACAAAACTATTATTAAAAATCAAATAGACACAGGAGTTGACACTTTTTCTGAGAGCGGTCAAAAAATAGAGCTAACACCTCGCCAAAAAAGAATTGTAAAAGATTTTATGGAGATAGATGTAACTAAACTATCTACGCCAGATAAAGTAAAAGCAATAGATGCTATAGTGAATTTTGCAGTAAACGGAGAATCAGGAGGTATGCTAGCTACTACTTCTAAATATAAAGGAGGAGAATTTGCAGCTTTAGATGAATCAAATAATTTAAGGTCTAGTGAAATTAAAAATGTAGTAGATAAAATGCTAGGCACATCTTCAGGTTTATACTGGAGTAAAAATATTGCGTCTCTACCTATTATGTCGGAGTTTATGTTTGGGAATCAAAACGATTCTCGTACATTTTTTGAAAACAGTGGTCTGCAAAAAGTTATAAATGGTTCGGCTAATGGTGAAAGAATATCAACTGCTATTGGAGACATGTATCATGCTAAATTTTATGATAAAAAAGCTAATGGTGAAGATTTTTATTCACCAGAAAATGTAACAGAAAGAGGTATGTATGGTTTTATTAATAGAACGATTGATGGAACAGTTTCTGAGCAACAAGAAGAGTTTCAAAGAAGAAAAGATTTAATAGAAGAATCTTATGAGGCGCTTAAAAATGGAAGTCCAATTGAGCAGCAGAAAGGACAAGACTATGAAAATGTTTTTAATAAAATACTAAAAGAGGCTGTAACAATTCAAGATGTAAAAGATAAAGTGGACGCAGTAAATGTTGAAGCAGTTGACTTTATAATTAATGAGTGGTCAGAAATTTATCCTGATTTAAAAAATCACGCCTTAGATATATATAATGTTTCATTAGACAGTGACCCCAACTATGTATCAGACACATTAAGTTTGTTAGAAGGTGTTGATGCTCCATCTTTAGATGCTCCAATATTTGACAACCCTAATTTAAACAAAAGAAAAATTTACAATAAAAAAACAGGAGTTCTTGAGAAGAACTTGCGTTTACAATCCCTTCAACAAACAGGAAAAAAACGATATGTTAATTTAGATTTTGATTCACAACAAATATTTAAAATTAGAAAAGCTTTAATAGACATGGATACAGCTGAAGGTATACAGCAATTAAAAGGCTATACAGATTCTAAATCTTTTGAACAGATTATACCAGACCCTAGGGTAAGGGAAGAGTTTTTAAATAGAATAAAAGAGTATGTAAATGCTAAAAGAGGAAACAAATATATATCCGAACAATCTAGGCGTGATGCAAGGAAGCTAAACAGATTTATTACTCTTGGTGTGTCAAGAACTTTGGGTAGTGTTGGTCAGTACCCAAAACAGCTAGTTCCTCTTTCTAACACAGCAGTTAATGCTGGAGGTAGAAACACCTTTGATGCTGTTAGACAATTTACTTCCAATAAAGCTTTACGAGAATGGATAACAAAACTACCTTATGATATTGCTAATAGGGGTATTGAAGCTGAAGCATTACTGGATTCTTATAATACTAAATTGGAAAAACAAGCAAGAACTAAAAGCGGAAAGATGGTGGGTGAGCTTGACAAGCTTCAAAACTGGTGGTTAAAACAAATGCTTATCAATCCAGATAAGATAGCAGCAAACGCATCGTGGGTAGCTTACTATGGAAGAGAAATGAAAAGAAAAGGTGTTGATATTTTTGCAGAGGGGTTTGATTGGGCTAATCACGAAGTAGATACTGAGGCTGGAAACTATGCGCAGCAACAAGTAGACAGACAGCAGAACGTTTCGCAAAGAGATTTACAAGGAGCTTGGTTTAGAAGTGATGATACTACTACAAGGTTAATGACTAAAATATTTTTACCGTTTTCAAATTTTTTATTGAATCAAAAAAGCAGAATGTATTCTGATTTAAATACTATGACAAATAAAAATTCCTCTACACAAGAAAGAACAACAGCTGCTCGTTCACTAGGAGGATTAGCTGTAGAAACTGCTGTTTTTAATGCTATAGGTTTAGGTCTTACAATGGGAACAGCTGCACTTTCAAATATGCTAGGCGCACCAGAGGAAGACCCTGAAAAACTTGAACAACAAACTGCTAATAGATTAAAAGGTAGACTTGGTAATATTGTATCAGATGTGTTAAGTCCGCTACCTCCTTTAGATGATGGGGTAAGAATAGGTTTAAACGCTCTTATTGCTTCAATATCAGATGATGAAAATCCTTTTGAGTTTTACACAAGCAATGAAACTTTATTAGAGGATTTAGGATTGGGAAGTATTGTAATAGAAAAATCTATAGGACAACCGTTTGTTGCTTTAAAAACCATGTTGTCTGGAACATATAATGGTAAAGAATTAGATAGTGAACATTTAGAATTAGCTAAGGTTACAGCTGCATTATGGCCTTTATATATTTCTGGTGCTCTTCCTGCAGAAGCGGGCTCTATAATAACTTATAATTTAAAAAGAATTAAAGATAGCGTTAAATAATTATGCCTTTTAAAAGTCAAGCACAAAGAAAATGGATGTATGCTAATAAGCCAGAGATGGCTAAGCAGTGGGAAGATGAAACCCCAGCTGGTCGTTTGCCAGCACGTTTAAACTCTCGCTCTACATCTAAGACTAAAGTTAGTCAGAGAAGACGCAGGCGTAAGATTAGAAAAGGAATGTAAATAATAAATACATAATGAAAGTATTTATTAAAACCGCAATCATAAAATTTATTTTAGGATTTTTCATTACAGATTCATTAGACAGTTTATAGCTGTATGCCCACCCAGAACTACACCACAACCAATAGCTTGTTTTTTAAAATGCTTTGCGTAAGCAGCTGCGTATGATGTTGTGTCTATACCACAGCCCACCTGCATACCGAAGATACGAAAGTTTCTTCCAACCATCCACTCAATATATGCCTGTGTATGTATGTGTCCCTGTACAGTAGACATCATATCGTTCTTTGCTTTTGTTCTTGCCGTACCTCCCTCACCGTGTATGTACTGAACGTTATCATACACTATCCTTTCCACCCAGTTCCATTTAGTTCCCAGCACCTCATTGTAAGACTTAATCCACATAGTTGGTATGGCTGAGGTCTGAGCTTTCCGCATAACCATTCTGTCATGGTTTCCTATAATCACATCAGCTACTGGAAAAGCTCTGTTCCAATGACTGACAGTTTGTATTGCGTAGTCTAGCTCATCAGCTCCTCCGAGTGCGTCAGAGGAAGTCTCGTGATAAGAACTGTAATGGTTGTCTATAATATCTCCAATGAATATTACTTGGTTGCATAAATACTTTGCGTAAGTTTCTTGACAGAAATCTAAGTATCCGTCAAGTTCAAATGGTGCATGCAAATCTCCTACTACTAATATTCTTCTCTCGTTTTTAGTTAGGTTATCGTATGCAATTTTTTTATCTCCTTTTAATCGTGGTCTGAAATCTTTATAGCTCATCGTTTATTGATTCGTTAATAGTTTTTAATTTACTATTAAGAGTCAGTATAGACTTACGAGTTTCATCATACTCTTGGTCTACCAATGTTTCGTATATTTGATTTACTGAGTCGTGAATATCCTCCATTATAAAGTTAATGTTCTGAAGACGCTTTTGTTCTAGCGGTGTTATATTCATTTTATAAGGTTTACTGTTCTCTTAACAATAACCTTCCTGTATACTCATCGATTGTTTTGATAGCCTTGTATATTTTACGAGACTGTCGTTTTACTTTTTCTACTTCTGTCTTACTAGACTCGCTACCTAAATTACAATAAAGGTCTGCGTCAATTTCAAAAAGAGTATCTATTTTCCTTTTATTACTCCAGCTCGTGAAGTTTAGAATCTTTTCAATGTCATCTATGTTATAAGACATAAGTATCAATGCAACTTAAAGTTATGAAATTTTTTTCAACATTTCATTAATTTTTGCAAATCTTTGTTTCAAGTACGCAGTTTGCGGAACATACCCAAACTCTTTTCTGCATTCATTAAATATATCTTTAAACTCTCGTTTAATTAAAACTCTTATGCTTTTGTTTCTTTCCTTTAAATTAATGTTTTCATTTACATACTTATAATACTTTGTCTTTAAGTCCTTAGAATTTTTTATGTTGATTGCATAATTTAATTTTAACTTATTAAACATTTCTTCATAAGCTTCAATGTAATAGTAATCATTATTTAACTCAAAGGTTTCAAAAACCTTTAAGCCATGAAGCACAGTAGCGTGGTCTTTATAAATAAATGAGCCAATGTCAGTTAAAGAATGACTGGTTAAGTTTTTGCATAACTTATAATAAACAGCTCTTCCATACACTAGCTCTCGGTTTCTGTTTTTCTTTGTTATATCTGCGTTAAGTTTTTTAACGACTTCATTTCTTATTGCTTTTAATTTTGTGCATTCTTTAATTTCAATTGTCTTCATAGTTGATAGTTTTATTTAGGTTAATGTAGTCTAAGTATTCATCCGAAGATATAATGTTAAATTTATAAAACAAAGGGAACATACTTCTTGAGTTTAAGTATTCCACGCTAAAAAACAAAGGGTCTTCCATAGTGACAACACCTGCTAACATGCCAAACCTTCTAGGTTCTTCAGCATATTTTTTTTCTTCATGCATTTCAGTTGCAAGTTTGTCAAGCTGCATTATAATTCCAGCGCTATAAAGTGGAGGTAAACTTTCTAACTCTTCTAAAAAATTTTCTTCCATTTCATAAAAGTGGTCATCCCCTGTAAATCTCTGCGATAAATCCATATTCTTTTAATTCTTTCATACGGTACTCATGAAGCTTGGACACTTTACCCTTCTTGGTTTTAATTTCGTAGAACTCAATACCATAGTCTGGGTGTAGTGCAAGCACATCTGGTATACCGTTTTTATTAGTCTTAATTAATTTAATAACAAAGTATCCGTCAGCTTCCAGCTCTTTTATTTTTTTAGTTTGAATCTGTTGCTCTGTCATACGCAAAGTTACTTAAATCTTTGATTGGGATTAAGACAGACAAAGATGTTTTGTCGTCACCCATTTCTTTTACACGTCCCTTTAAATAATACTCTCTAGCTATCTCTTTTAATCTACTTGTTTTGATTATAATAATCACTTCATCTCTAAACTCTTGAGCTAAAACAAATGCGTAGTAGTCTGATTTTGTTTTAGAAATACCAGATGGTTTTCCTCTGCTCTCAAACTCAACCGCAATATTACCAGTTGTCCCAGTCCAAAAGTCTCTTTTAACTTCAACGGTTGCGTTTTTAAAAATATGGTCAACCAATTTTTCTCCTTGCTGACCAATAATTAAATCGTAATCAAAATTAGTTTTTCTGTCCTTCATTTTCAGCTTTCTCTTTATCCTTAGCTGCATCCTTTTTAAGTTGCTCGATAGCTTTGTCGTACCCTTTCATTCTCTTGAGAG
>Ga0075480_10000390_pt1 | contig 25602 bp, 21 predicted proteins | sample DEB08_DNA_7_FD_81590 | JGI IMG/M metagenome (GOLD analysis project Ga0075480, IMG submission 81590) | Aqueous microbial communities from the Delaware River and Bay under freshwater to marine salinity gradient to study organic matter... | ecosystem: Environmental > Aquatic > Marine > Coastal ... | reverse complement strand
CACCCCTGGAGGGCGCGGCACAGTCACGACTGGGCGTCAGCAAATCAAGGCTGGCCACATTGTTTACGACACCTCCCGAGCCTTCGATGTCGAGGTCACCCCAGAGGGCCGATCCGCTGAGACTGTCAGCTTCTCTAAATCGTCTCTGGATGATGGCGACTTCCGGTTCCCCATTCGCAGCCGGAACGATCAGGTCGATATCAAAGTCCTGAACTCCACCCACCTGCCCTCCAATATCATCTCGATAGAGTGGGAAGCCGACTACAATACTGTGAACAGCCGCTACCGGGGGTGACGGTTAGAACCTCCACCCTGACGGACTGTCTGTCTGTGGGGGAACGATTGCGTCCCGAAGACGAGGACGAAATCCACGCCTATGCGGGCCTGAGCGGGCCCCAGGGGCTGGTGACAAGCTATCTGAACTCGACAGCTGCCCTAACGGTAGTGATCGACGGCCAGCCCGAGACCATGTTTGGCGTTGGACCTAGTAAGTCTGACGCAAAGGTGGGTATTATCTGGCTGCTTTCGACGCCAGCATTGTTCGACATTCGTAAGCCCTTCCTACGGCACTCGAAGGCTTACATCCGACTACTGAGTGCCCCCTACGACCTCGTGATGAACTTTGTCGATGCCCGGAACGCCGAGCACATCCGCTGGCTGCGGTGGTGCGGGTTCAGCTTCCTGGCGCGGCACGAGCAGTTCGGCCACGAGGCCCGTCCCTTTTACGAAGTGGTGAAAGTCTAATGTGTCTGTTTGGTGCTGAAGGGGTGATTCTTACGGGCATGAGCGCCACGGCGGCAGCTGCGGCGAACATGGCTATTGCTGCCCTGGTATCAACCACGGCCTCGCTCACGCAGCAGCAGGCCAACCAGCGGGCGATGTCGAAGCACCAAGAGCGGGTCTACGACACTCAGAAGAAGGTGGCTCTGGCCCAGGCTCTGTCGGGCTACTCAGCCAAACAGGCTGAACAGATGCAGCAGGAGGGAGCGTTTGCAGCTGCGAGCCTGTCTAGCTACCGCAAGGCTGGTCAGGCACGGGCTGTGGCCACCGTCATGTCGGCTGAGGGTGGGGTTGAGGGCGGCTCTGTTGGCGAAATGCTGAACGAAATCACCAAGTCTGAGTCTGAGTACCAGATGGCCCTACTGGAGCGCCGCAAGTACGAGGACATGGCCTACCTGCGCTCGACCGAGGCTATTCAGCTTGGCCAGTATCAGGCTGGTCTCAACGCCCTACCCCAGCCTGTTCCTGAGCCTGATTACCTGGGAGCAATCCTTGGTGTTGGTGCAGACGCTTACGGGGGCTACCTGACCGCTAAGTATTCCTGATGGTCCAGAAACGCCAAGCTATCAATCCCGGCCAGCCTGACCCTGCTCAGGTTCTGGGCTCGATTGTCTCCCAGCCTGTTGCTCCCACACTCAGGGTCAACATCCAGCAGCCTCAGCTGTTGCCCCTTACCGACTTCTCCAAGCTAAGTAAGACGCTTGAGAAGTTCATCGGCATCCAGGCTCAAGAGGCAAAGTTCAAGGAGGAGACTGAGGCGTCTCGATTTGCCAAGCAGCAGGAAGCGGAAAAGCGCCGCAACGCTCTCCGTGTCGGGCAGGCCAAGGCAATCGAGGACGGCCTCATCCCCGCTGAGGCTACCGAAACCTTCTGGAACGAGTATCAGCGCACAGCCGCTGAGATGGATGTAGCCGAGTTCTTTGTCCCCGCCATCGAGGCGCGGCAGCAGGAACTGGTTGATGCGTCTCCACAAGAGCGGACCAAAATCTGGAACGAGGTCTGGGCAGAGAGCGTTCAGAGTGGAGGGGAGGCAAACTTCTACTACACGGCTACGGCAAACCAGCAGTATCAGCAGCTGTTTGCCAACAAGAATCGTGAGTACACCGCCCAGCACAGCGCCCAGGCCAAAGACAAGGCGTACCGAGACGCTGTCTGGCTGACCGGAGAGGAGCTAAACAAGAATGTTGTTCCTGTCCTGAACTCTGGAGACCCCGCCGCGATCAAATCCGGGTGGGAGAGTGCGGCACGGTTCGTTTCAGAGAAGTGGAGGGGTGCCCAGCTAAACGCCAAGCCTCAGCCCCAGATGCTGAAGGATGTGGTTGTTTCGATGGCCTCGTCCATGCAGGTGCCCGGAACCCCTGAGGTTCAGCTGCGTGGAGCCGAAAAGGCTCTAGACTTTGTTCTCGACGCTATCGCCAACGCCAAGGTTGGCGATGACGGGCCGGGCGGGTCTGGGTTTAGGGAGGCGTTCCCTGAGGGCAGCCCTGAGCGCGGTGCCCTGTCGGAGCTTGCGAACCAGCTTCAGCGTACTGTTGAGTCTAAGGGTGCCTCGTCCGGTGCTTACCGTCAGCTGGCGCGGAACAAGGCCGAGCAAGCCGCCCGGAACGGGGCGCTGGTTGCTTCGGTTGGCGAGATGGTAGAGACTCGCGGCGTCAATGCTGGTTACGAGTTCATCAAGCAGCTTAGGGCGGTTGGGTCCTTCACCGACCCTGGCCAGTTCGACGAAAAGGCCAAAGAGGTCTTCGAAGAGTTCGGGCTGGCTTTCGAAGACTTTGCCGTACTCCGCGAGTCAAGCGAGAGTCTCTCGTTCTTCCTTGACGAGTTTGAGGCTGAGTTCAAAGCAGACTTTGTCTCTCAATCCAACGAGGCAGACACCACCGCCCTCACTCGAATCACCGGAATGCTGGATCGTGGTGACATTGTGGGGGCAGCGGTAGCGGCTGGCGAGCTAACCACCAACCAAGCCAGAGCCGAGGCGTTCAACCTCGTTGAGCAGGCGCGGAATGGCGAAAAGGTCATTGCCACTGGTGTCCTTGGCGAAGAGCTAAAGCTGCAGCAAGGCCGGGTGGACTCCGCAGTTCGTGAGTTCAGCGGTGACTACGCAGACCAATTCATTGGGGAAGCCGACGACATCATTCAGGCTCACAAGAAGCGTCTTCGTGCTGCCCTGAGAAAGGCCCAAGACCAGTCCCCGGAAGGCCTCAGCAACAACAGCGAGGTTCAAGAAATTCTTAGCAGCCTGAACACTGCGGTCACCAATCTGCGGGAAGCTAAAGTCCGCGAAAGGCGGGAGGCCGCAAAGAGGGTGTTCGGGGAGGTCAGCAAAAGCAGCGTTTTGGAGGGCGGCACCTCTAACTGGACCATCGAAATGGTCAACACAGAGCTTGTCCAAAAGCTGGGCTATGACCCCAGGGACACTGTCGTCACTGATCTATACAGGACTCTCCAAAACGGGACCGATGCTGGCAACTACCTCAACAAGGTAGTGGTCACCCAATACAACGACTTTGTACGCCAAGTAAACGAGAGTGATCGCGGGATCACGCCTACCCCTGAACAACTGGCCGAGGTAAAGAGCAAACTGGTTGAGGGCATCAAAGCCAAGATGCTTGAGATTGCCTCTAAGAATCAGCCAGACATGCGGGCCTCGGACTACTGGGCCAACGGCGAAAATCAGAGCGTCTTCGACGGCGAGGCGGCTGTAGAACTAAAGGAGGTGATGGGGGAGGCAACCCAGGCCCTTTTGGTTGCGCCTAGTAAGCCCCAAGAAGACAGGCCCACCGTCACAGAGACGATCAAGAAGGCTGAGGCGCAAGAGAGCCTTGTTTCCCAAACGCTTATGAATGCCGAGGCGGCGCTAATTTCTGAGAAGAGCCTGACTGATCTTGCGGAGGACTCTTTCACCAACGATCCGGACAAGGCCTGGGGCATCTTGGATAACGAAGCGGACTATGCTCCCGAGGTTCGTGCGGCGTTTGACAACCTCGATCTTTGGTCGTTTGATCCCGGCTATAGCAGTGACGCTTATGACCCTCTGATCGAGAACATGAAAAAGGCTGCTAGGTTCGAGGACTTTGAGATGCGTACCGATCCCGGTACGGAGATCAACAGCGGCCTTCAAAGCACGATAATGCTTGATGATGCGGATAGGTCTAGCATCCTTGCTATCTCGCCTCAGGTGTACGAGGAGGCTATTGATGGGCTTGAGCCCGTCCAGCTTCCCGCAGGAGCGGTCCTGAGTGGAGACGAAATCAAGGATCGGCTTGGAGAGGCAGCGTATATCGGGTCGGTCAACTACTTTGATCTGCTCTCACCGATCCCCGGCGAACTTGAGAACGAGAGGCTGATCAGTACCGAGGTCTATTACTCAAGTGACCTAGAGGCACCGAGAAACATCGCCTACGGATTCAATGCGCGTCAGCCCAGCAACGGTGCGCCTGACCCTTGGGCATTGTCGGACCGTCGCGTGATGCTTCAGCTGGAAAAAGAGTACCTAGATGACAACGACTACGACTCTCCCAAAGTCATCCGCACGCTGGCCTACTCGCAGGGAATGCTGACCTCTAAAGGCTTCCCAATTGAGTGGGTGATCGAGGGTAAGGGGTCAATCGTCCTGTCGGCCACCAGAGAGGCAGTGATCACGCCAGCGGCTGGGGAGCGTAGAGAGTCAGCCCGTCCAGCTGTGCGGGTGCGGAAGGTGGACTTCTCTATGGAGCTTCTAGCTGATTACGACCCGACCCAGCTAAGAATCGGGACCTATGACGAGATCGAGCGGTTCTTTGCTGAGAACATTGATCCCCGTACTGGGGCATTCAGGAATGGCTCTGACGGGGCCAAGTGGCTTGAGGCGTCCAACCGTTACGGAAAGAAGGACGACCCACTGGCCAACACCAAGGCGACAGTGGTTGCCCTGCACCTCCAGCAGCTGCTGCTGTCTCGTCCTTGGACCAACAAGAAGAGTATTCTGGATGACATTGTGGAACTGAAGTCCGAGCTTGCGAACACCCAGAAAAAGGTCACTGAGCAGCGATGAGTTACTACGACGAAGAGCTTCGGCGCATGCGGGCCCAGAGCGGGGTCCTCCAGCCTTTCAGCCCCGTTGACATGACGCAGGACCAAGGCGAGGGGCCTGGGTTCTTTAGCGAGGTCGTTCGTGGCATCGGTGCTGGTGTTGAAGGGGCAGTCCAAGATGTCTACGGACTGCTCGATACGGTCGCGTTTGACGCCCTTCCGAATTACGACAATCGCCTGATCGACCGCCCCACCACGATGGCGGGGGGTCTGACCGAGGGACTGACCAACTTCATGGTTGGTTTCCTTCCGGTTGTTGGGTGGCTGGGTAAGGGAGCCAAGCTGGGCCGGACCATGTCGCTCGCGCCCAAGCTGTCTAAGACTGCCCAGGCTGCCGCCACGGCTCGCGGTGCGACCGGGACTGCCCTGGCTATTGATGTGGCGCGTGGTGCTACCGCAGGCGCGATTGCTGACTTTGCTGTTTGGGACGGGCACGAGGAGCGACTGTCGGACCTTCTTCAGGCCTACCCGTTCTTGGCCAACCCCGTCAGTGAGTTCCTTCAGGCTGACGAAAACGACCACGAGATTGAGGGACGCCTCAAGACTGCGGTCGAGGGGCTCATGCTTGGTGGGGTCATCGACCTTGCCCGGTTCATGCTCCACTACCGTGCAGGTATTCGCGCCCGCGCTGGTGGGGCCACCCCCCAACAGACCCAAGCTGCAGCTGATGCTGCGGTCCCGACCGATGAGCTTGTCCTTGCCTACGGAGGTAAGAGGAACAGGCCTAAGTATTCTGGCGACCGCGACTACAGCTTTGCCGAGCTTGTCTTTGACGAAGACAAGATGGTCAAGGACAAGACCACTGGAGAGATGGTCTATGCGGGCACCAAGGGCATGCTTGATGCCCCGTCCGGACTCTCGAAGAAGGAGCAGCTGGACTCTATTCAGTCCCTACTTACCGAAGCCTCCAGAGGGGGCGAGATTGGTAAGGATTGGTACGAGAAGTCTGGTCAAGAACTCCTCCGCATTGCTGGTGGCAGCGTTGAGGAGGCTGACAAGATTGCCCAGCTGGTTGCTATCTACTCGGCAGGCACGGGTGTCGAAACGAACCTTGAGTTCGCTCTTCAGGCCTACTATCGCAGCAAGCGCCTGACCCGCGAGCAGTTCCTGTCCAAGCTGAACAAGACGGGCAGCAAGGGCAAGTACCAGATGGAGTTTGCGGCTCGCATCCTCTACGACGGCGAATGGTTTGGGGACATCACGCAGGGCCTCAAGACCCGCAACTTCTACAACGACCTCATGTCGGGTATCGACCCGACTCGGAGCACGCCTAACGGGTCCACCCAAGACATGTGGATGGCCCGACTGTTCGGGTTCATGCCCGAGCGCCCCAGCGGCCCGATCAACAAGCCCAGCTGGAAGGTTGAGGGCAATCGCTATCACTACATGATGCGACAGGTCAAGCAGGTTGCTGACCAGCTTGGCTGGAAGCCGCATCAGGTGCAGGCCGCATCCTGGGCCTACGCCAAAACACTTTGGGAGAGCATGACCGACGAGGTGGTTGAGGCTGCCTCGAAGCAAGGCATTGCTCGCGACTCTTACGAGTTTGCCACGCTCTACCAAAAGATGTTCAACAAGCGCCTCAAGTCGGAGGTGGGTGGCAATCGCCTGCACAAGGTGACCGAAACCTACGACCTGACCAGCGTCCTAAAGAACAAGTCGATTATCCTGCCCGACGATGCTCTGCCCAGCCAGAACAGCGGCATTCTGGATGGACTGCACGGTGCCGACTACGCCACCAAGGTCGAGTACCTGGGGGACATGGAAATCCTCCGTACCGGGGGCGTGCCTGACGGCGATGTGATTGCTGAGGCGCTTGGGTTCGGCACCCGGAGTGGTGCTGAGGGCGGTGCCCGCATGATCCCGTCCCCTACTGCACGGCCAGGGGGAATTGCGTCTGTCGAGGCTGCAGCCGCTAAAGGTCAGTCTGGATACGAGCCCATCTCCCGAGCGCAGGCCGAGGCCTATGCCATGACCGAGGGCCTGTACCATGGCCGCGCTGAGGTTCAAGGCATCCAGATGACCCCGGCAGGCCAGAGGGAATTCCTCCCTGGCGGTGCCACCCGCCAAGCCAGCGGTGGAACCAAGGCTGCGGTAGCTAATGGCTTTGAGATCAACTTTGGCCGTCTACGCTCTGACTCCGACCTTGAGACGATTCAGAACGCTGTCCGGTCTGTGTTTGACGACAAGGCTGTGGCTGTTCCGCTTCCTCGCGGGTTTGCTGTGGTCCGCCGCTCCAACCGCCTGAACAAGGGTAAGTTTGTTACGGACTCGCGCAAACTTCTGGATGCGCTTGAACTGAAAGAAGCTGACCTGTCCGGTCGTCCCATTATTGCCGACCACTTCCAAATCAAGAGCGGAACCGCCGATGGGAGCGGGTTCCGCAAGATGCTAGAAGACCGAGGTCATGCGAAAGCTCTCGAACAACTGGACGATGTTTACGGACCTAATGTTGCAAGGGTCCAGCAAAAGTACGCCGCAAGAGGGTTCGGAGAAGTCCCAGGAGGCGTCCCTGCCCGAACCCCCGATGTCGCGGGTCAAGGATCAAGGGCTTCAGCCCGCTCCTTCGACAAGAACGCAACAGAACTCGTCGGGCTTGACGGTACCCCAGTCCCCACAAACGCCGATGGAACAATCACCCTCTTCCACCGGACAAACCGAGACGCCGCCGACCGAATTGCCGCTTCCGGACAGTTTGTCCGTGGGGCAGACGGCAGCACCTACTTCAGCACCCGCCCCGATGGCGCAGCCGCCGGATACGGGGATGTAATCGTAGAGGTCCGTGTTGACCCGAAGCATGTCGAGCTTGACGACGCCTTCCGGAATGGGGAGGTCCATGTCTCGGTTGCTGAGGATGCTCTGACCAACATCAAGGTCACCGATGGTGGGGCTCCTTTGATCCCCCTCGCTGACCAGCTGGCTGCTGCCAAAACCTCGACCCGCAAGTCCAAGACTGCCGTGGGTGACGCGGCAGCTAGGTTGGCCAGGGACCTGCCTGAGGATGCTGAGATTCTCGACTTTGGCGCGGGCAAGCTGAAGACTGACGCGGCTGGTAACCCTGTCGTTGACGACCTCGGCTTCCCTGCCGAGCACTACCACAACGGTCTCATGCGTGACGGCAAGAATGTCACGCTGCACGACTTCGAGGCCAACCAGACCTCGTTCCATGACCCGGATGCGCTGACTCGTCAGTACGACATGGTGACTGTTTCGAATGTCATCAATGTCCAGTCGAGCAAGGAGATGCTCGACACCACCATGCGGCAGATCCATGCCGCCACCAAAGACGGTGGCAGCGTGATCATGAACCTGCCCGGCAAGCCCCGGCGTCCTGGCGTGTACCCGAAGGGTATGAGCCGCAAGGAGCAGGCTGAGTATCTTCGCGACTACCTGAAGCAGTATTTCGGGCGCGTCGAGGTGGTCGATATGCGGAAGCTGGACGAGAACGGCATGCCGCGAGTGACCCGTGCTGACGACGGAGTGCCCAGCGAGACCGTGTTCCTGCTACGGGACAAGCTGGCCGAGCCGCACTACGGCAACATCGTCCGTCCCTACCCCAGCTTCTTTGATCTGGGTCGTGTGCGGTCTCGACTGCAAGACCTTTACGAGCTTGGGCCCATCCGCGAAGATTGGCCTAACCTGCAAGGACCCCAGGTAGATAAGGGCCTGAAGAAGGCGTCCAGGGTCCGCGAGGACACGCTTATTCAGGTTTATGGCAAGAAAGGGCCCGCAGCGGCTCGTGCCATTCAGGATGAAAAGGTCACTGCCGCCATCATCCAAAAAGAAGCTGGAGGCACCATCCTCAAGATCGAGGTCAGTCAGCCTTCGTTCTACTTCCCCGGTAAAAAGTACGCATACATCAACGAGCTTCCTGACGGGTCGCTTATCTACTTTGGTAGCGGTAGGGATGCGTTCAAAAACATCGACCTTCCCAGAAAGGTTCTGGGTGGGTTTGATCCTGCTGACGGAAAAACCTACGGCAAGAAAAGGGCTCAAATCTACACGCCCGACGAAGCCGTAACTCAAGGGGCACGCGATGTTGCGGATGCTCTGCTGTATCGAGAGGGGGCCCGCCTTCGCCACTACGGCGACCACATCCCTGACGGGGCCCCGTCCTACATCGCTGACGCCGGGGCGGAGCAAATCATCGAGCGGCTTAGGCTAGAGCTGTTCAAGAACCGTCAGGCAGTCAAAGGGCTTGACAAGACGCTCGATGTCGCAGGTGCTGCACGCAATCCCGAGCTAAACCGCAACCTCCACCCTCGGAGAATCCACACCCTCGAACGGTTCGTTCGGGAAATTGGTGAGGACTTCTTCAGTGTGGTCAAACTTCGCGTGCTGAAACCAGACAGCATGGTGATGGGCGGTGCAGGGGAATATAACTTCCTCAGTGGACTTATCCACATCAGCCAAAGAGCGATTGATAAGGGGGAGCTTGAGCGCACCGTCCTTCACGAGCTTTGGCACCACCTCAGCAGTTTCGTTGACAACGGGGTGGTCCAGAGGCTGAACAAGCAATATCTCAAGGAGCGGAAGGCCTGGATCGCTAAGAATCCTACGGAGTACGAAAAGCTCCTTGCTGGCCAGTTCACCCTCGACTCTTACAGGTGGACCAACTTTGATGAGTGGTTTGCCGAGGTCATGACGGACAAGTCTCTGGCTAGGTACGCTGACAAGCTGCCCGAGCCTGAGTTGACTGTCCTCCAATACGCCCGAAAAGTCTTTGGGCGGATGATGTCTGCTATTCAGCGGCTCTGGGGTCCTGACCACGCCACCAAGGTCTTCAACAACTTCTTTGAGGGTAAGGTCCCTCCGATTGAAGTAAAAGGTCTGCCCTTGGAGATGCGCCTCAACAACATGAGGCCTATCGACATCAACTCCCCTGGTGTGGCTCCAATGACGCGGGCCTACCTTGGTGGAGGGGCTACCCCCTCTGGTGCTCCAAGGGGACCTCGCGTTCAGGACATGCGCCCCGGCCTGCTGCGTGGGCTTGGTATTGACGAGCAGACTGCCCAGAACATCCTGTCGGTCATCGACAACCGGATTCAGCTGCCTAACCAGAAGATCAACCCGAGGGAGGTTGTCACCGACCCCGTGACTGGGGGACAGACCTACAAGTACACCAAGGCTGATCTTCTCGACGCAGAGCTTGAGCGGAACGACCTAAACCTCGCTCACCTCTACGGGTCCGATGATGCGTTTGCAGTCATGCGGACCTTCGAGAGCCTGTACCGCTCTGTAATGGAGGCGGATGTCCCCAACCTCTCGGCCAAGTCTTTTGACGAGCAGCTGGAGCGTTCCCGCGCAGAGCTTGTCGATCTGATTGGTCTGCCGCCCAAGAGCGAGCAGGCTTTCCAGATGAAGCTGATGGCCGACATCGCTCAGGACAACAAAATGATTGCCCGGATCAATGCGAGGGTCCTGGCATACAAGCGTCTGGCTATCACCTATGGAGAGTTCCTGGCCAAAGAGGCTGCTGAGGTGGCGGCTGGTCAGAACTCTGACAAGGCGCTGGCGCAGTTCATCGCCCACGCAGAGTTCAACGCCAACCTGATCGCAGGAATCAAAGGCGTTCTCTCTGAGCAGGGCCGTGGCCTTGGGGCCAACAGGATTCCGCTTGAGGGCATTATCTCCGACCCGAAGCAGCTGGCCAACTTCATGCAGATGCATGGTGGCCGTGCCAAGGGCAAGCGCCTTGCCGACCTGATCCTGCACGCCAACAAGGCTGGCGGGCTTGGGGCGGCGAACAAGCTCACCCAGACCTCAGGGTTCAGCACTGCAATGAATGTGCTGAACGAATACTGGATCAACTCGATCCTGTCTGGTGGCAAGACCCTGTTCGTCAACGGTCTGGGTGGCGTGATGATGTCCATCTACCGCCCGCTGGAGGCAATGCTTGGCGCGTCCCTCACGCTGAACGGGTCCAAGTTTGCCGACGCAGCGTCTGAGCTTGCCCACCTGTTCTCCTCGGCCTCGGAGTCTTGGAAGTTTGCTTGGGTCGCAATGAAGAACGGGGAGAACATTCTCGATCCTGCGGCCAAGATCATGGACACCAGTTCCCGACGCGCTATCACGCCCGAGGCGCTTCGGATGAACCCGGATTCCTACTTTGCTCCCGGTGTCCGGTGGATGGGCAATGTCATCCGCGTGCCTAGCTCGATCCTGACCGGGACCGACGAGTTCTTCAAGCAGCTGAACTACCGAGCCCGTGCCCGTCGAGCACTCACCCGCGAGGCTATCGACAACGGGCTCAAGGGCAATGATATCGCCGCCCATGTTCACGACCGCATGGAGCAGCTGATTGAGAATGGTCAAGCGTACTCAATCTCTACTGCGTACAAGCGCGGGGTCGAGGATGCTAAGGCTAAGGGTTTTGTTGATCCTGTGGAGATCCGCGAATACGCCCAGCAATGGATCAAGCAGCCCAGCAACTTTGACACGACCCTGAACACTATTTCCGAGCGAGGCCTGGAATACGCTGAGGAGATCACCTTCACCAAGGCGCTGGCTGAAGGCTCAATCTCTGCTGGCCTGCAGCGGATGGCTGTTCAGCACCCGATGCTCAGGTTCGTGTTCCCGTTCGTCCGGACCCCCATGAACATCGCCATGGAGGCTGGTGGACGACTGGCACCCTACCCGGCGGTGGCGAAGTACGCCTTCTACAAGTTCACGGGCAAGAACATGGACGCCCTGCGGACGGCGCAGAGCAAAACCATCCGCCAGCTTTCGTCTGGCGACAAGGGTGAGATTGCTGAGGTTGCCGGGCGTCTGGCAGCTGGTGCTGGTGCCATCTTCATCGTGGGGCAGAAAGCAATGGAAGGAGTTGTCACGGGCCGTGGCCCTGCCGACCCTGAAATGCGGAACCTTCTGAAGGAGACTGGGTGGCAGCCCTACAGCATCAAGACATCTGAAGGGTATGTCAGCTACCAGCGGATGGACCCGTTTGCGACCATCCTCGGAACCATCGCTGACATTGCCGACTACACCCGCTACGCGCCCCTAGAAGAGCAAGAAGACGGCGACACGGTCCTCATGGGGATCGGGGTGGCCATGGCCAACAACTTCACCAACAAGACCTATCTTGCTGGTCTGGCCAACATGCTTGAGGCAGTCCAAGACCCCGACCGCTTCATGCCTAAGCTGGCTCGAACCTACGGCGCGTCGATGCTGCCTTTCAGCAGCTTCATGGGTCAGTCGGTCCACGCAGCTGGCGACGACGCCCTTCGGGATGTCCAGTCGTTCCACGAGGCGCTCATGGCCAAGACTCCCTACATGAGTGAGAATGTCCGGCCTCTTCGGAATGTTCTGGGTGAGCCTGTCAAGCGGGTCACATCTCTGGGGTCCAAGGGGGTCCACCAGATCCTCGACATGTTCGTCCCAATCGCATACTCCGAAGTTTCGGATGATGCTATCAAGAATGAGATGGCCAACCTGGGCCACGGGTTCACCCCGCCCAAGCCCGTCAAGAACGGCATCCGCCTGACTGAGTACATCAACCCTACCAACAATCAGGACGCTTACGACCGTTGGGGCGAACTGACTGGCAAGGTCAAGGTGCGCGGGCGCAACCTGAGGGCCGCGCTGAACAAGCTGATTAGGAGCCCTCAGTACAAGCGCCTGTCGCCCATCTCGACCTTCGAGACTGACAGCCCCAGGATCACCGAAATCAAGAAGGTGATCGAGGTCTACAAGCGGGCCGCGTTCACTGACATGCTTAGGGAATACCCGGATCTAGCGGCAAACTACAGCCGGATTGAGAACGACTCTAGACTGCTTATGCGGGGGATTGATCCCCGATGAGTCATGGCGAGCAACGATCCGGACATCTCGTTTATCCTTGGCCGCTTGGAAGGGAAGGTCGATTCCCTGCTGAACATCTCCAAGGTCCAACAGCACACCCTGACAGAACACGACGAAAGGCTTAGGGCGCTTGAGCACTACAAGTCTTATGCAATCGGAGTGACCATCGCTGTTGGGGCCATCGTCTCTTACCTAACTCAGTTCCTCACATGAACATCACGACCAAACTGCTGGACTCAAACGCTGCTTCAGTCACAGCAGGCACTACCATTTTTGAGCCTGCGCGGCTGCGTGACGAGCAGGGCCTGTTTCAGGTCAAGCTGCCCGCGACCTTTGCTGGCACTGTCTCGCTTTACGGACGCATCGCTCCCGACGCTCCCTGGCACGAGATCACCAACCAAGTGATCGGTGACATGGTGGTCAACAACACAAATACGGTGGTTGTTGATATGTTCCCGTACATGTCCATCGGAATGACTGGTAACGGAACCGCAGTCCAAGTGGAGGCTTGGCTAATGAGCTGATGTCTGACCGAGTTCTAGATAAAAAGGGATCGACTGGGGGTGACACTGTGCATGTCCCCACCTTCGTTCGAACCAACTCAGCCCTCGTTCATGCAGAGCTTCAGGGCGCTGCAGGGACCACTATCAAAGTCCGAATTGAGGGCCGGATCTGCGACGAGGCTCCCTGGGCCCAGCTTGGGGATGTCATCATCGGCAGCTGGATGACGGCAGGTGCTGGCGAGGTCAAGGCTAACGCAAGTGATTCGTTTGCTGTTCAGCTGGCCGCAGCCCCTCAGATGCGGGCGAATGTGACCACCCTTACGGGGGCTGTTGCGTCGTCACTCACAAACGCTGTTGCTGCGGTTGGGCCCTTCGAGCCCGCGCATGGCGACACAACTACTATTACCGATGCGTTCGGTAACAGCATTGTAATTTACGCTGTAGGGATTGACCGGAGCCCCGAGGCTGACTGGAGTCTGTATTACTTCGTGCAAGACGCCTCAAGCAACAACGGGATCAATGTGGCGGCGTTGAGGGCCGTGGCTGATCAGGCGGTTGCCGACAGAAAAATCTTTGTACAGTTCACCAACGGATCTAGCGCGACCCGCCTCAACGCTGCCCACCTTATTCCAGGCACTACTGGCAATTCCGCAACGGTTTCTTCGTCCTCTTCCGTACTGCTAGGCGGCGGAACGCTTTCTGGTGGGTCCGGCACCGACACCTACGCCACGGTTGACATCGACTCCAACTGGTAATGGATATCGACAAGATCATGGAGACGCTCCACAAGGAGCTAACCGAAGACCTGTTGAGCCGTGTCAAGTCGGGCGCGGCCACGGCTGCCGAACTCAATGTTGCTCGACAGCTTCTCAAGGACAACGGGATTGACTCGGTCGCTTTCAAGGATAGCCCTATCCTGAAACTGAGTGAGTCCCTCCCGTTTGCCGACCCTGAAGCCAAGGCTGAATGAAATACATCAAAACGGCACTGACCTGTGCGGTTGGGTTCGCCTGCGCCTACGCATGCGCCTCCTCTATGCCAAGCCAGCCCGCCCCGTTTAGCGGCGTTTCGGTGACGGACCACGGGCCTGAGGTTGTCGTTATGTATGTGAACGGTAAGAAGCTGACCCTCCGCAGGGTGGACAGTGGCAAGTAAGAAACGGGTCCAGATTCCGGAACTCGACCCCAGGGTCAAAGACTTCAGGAACTTCCTTTATCTCTGCTGGAAGCACCTGAACCTGCCCGACCCGACCCCGGTCCAGTACGAGATTGCTGACTACATCCAGCACGGCCCAAAACGGGCCATGGTGGAGGCATTCCGTGGTGTGGGCAAAAGCTGGATCACCTCGGCCTTCGTGTGCCACCAGCTTCTGCTGGACCCAACCAAAAACATTCTGGTGGTGTCGGCCTCTGCCCAGCGCAGCACCGACTTCACCACCTTCACTCAGCGTCTCATCCGTGAGATGCCGATCCTGCAGCACCTCAAGACACGCGAGGGTCAGCGGGACTCAAAGATCAGCTTCGATGTCGGGCCTGCCCCAGCAGCCCACGCCCCGTCAGTCAAGTCGGTTGGACTGTTGGGCCAGATGACGGGAAGTCGTGCAGACTTGATCATCTGTGACGACGGTGAGTCCCTGAACAACAGCCAGACCCAGCAGATGCGGGACAAGCTGGCTGAGGTAATCAAGGAGTTCGAGGCCATCATCAAGCCGGGCGGGCGGATCATGTTCCTGGGCACGCCCCAGAGTGAACTGTCTATCTACGCTCTGCTGCCTCAGAGGGGATACAAGCCGCGTATCTGGCCTGCCCGGTATCCAACCGCCAAGCAGGTCCAGAACTTCGGAGACGCGCTTGCACCGCGCCTGATAGCGGATCTGGAGGAGGACCCGTCCATGGCCGGGCAGCCTACCGACCCAGACCGTTTCTCCCACACAGACTTGCTGGAGCGCGAGGCCAGCTACGGCAAGACCGGGTTCCAGCTGCAGTTCATGCTGGACCAGAGCCTCAGTGACGCCAGCCGCTACCCGCTGCGCCTATCTGACCTCTGCGTCATGAACCTGCCCGGCGATTTGCTGCCAGAGAAGGTAGTCTGGGCCAACACTCCGGAGCTTGCCTACAACGACCTGCACTGCGTGGGCATGGGGGCTGACAAATACTACCGCCCTATGGCCATCCAGGGCTCTTGGGTCGAGCCTCAGGGGTCGGTACTGGCCATCGACCCTGCTGGCCGTGGAGCGGATGAGACTAGCTATGCTGTCGTCAAGATGCTGAACAGCCAGCTATTCCTGACCGCAGCTGGTGGTTTCCCAGGCGGTTACAGCGACGAAACCCTACAGGGGCTTGCCGACATCGCTAAGGAGCATAAGGCCAACTATGTAATCATCGAGAGCAACTTCGGTGACGGCATGTTCACCAAGCTGCTGCAGCCTTACCTGACTCGTACACACCCGGTCACGGTCGAGGAGGTTCGGCACTCGATCCAGAAGGAGCGCCGGATTCTGGACTGCATGGAGCCTGTCATGAACCAGCACAGGCTGATCGTGGACAGGAAGGTGATCGAGCAGGACAAGACCAGCAACACCAGCCTCTCGCCAGAGGCGCAGGTCCGATACCAGCTGTTCTATCAAATGACCCGCCTGACGCGGGACAAGGGCAGCCTAGCCCATGACGACCGGATTGATGTCCTGAGCATGGCTGTGGCGTATTGGGTCGAGCAGATGGCCAGGGATGTGGACGAGGCCCTGGCTGCCCGATCTGAGGAGCTATTCAAGCAGGAGATGGAGCGTTTCGTAGAAAACTGCCATCTGATCCACGGCAAGCCGAACAGACAGACCACATGGTTCAGTCTGTAATAGGGCCTCCTATAGAGGGAGGCACCCTTATACATGCTTAGAAAGGCTGGGCACGAGCCTAGCACCGACCACAGCTAGACCCCCTACTACCCCCTAGGAAGAACCCTAGGTTCTAGCTGTAGGAGGGGGTAGGGGGAAGCTCTAGCAAGAGCCTAGGCATGCTAAGGTAACTTAGGGACATGGAGCACATGTCCACAATCAAAGTCGGACCCTCCTACATCCCCGTCTACAGAGACGAGACACTGGAGGGTCTTTTTGGGTGCTTTGAGAACTTCCCCACCCGCATCCTGATCAAGCCTCAGGCTCAGAAGGATGAGGACATGACAGTTCTCCATGAACTGCTGCATGCCGTGTCTGACATGTATGGTCTCAGACTTTCTGAGTCATCTGTTAGAGTTCTAGAACAGGTCATCACTCAGCTGGTGATCGACAACTATCCTCTTGTTGCTGCTTGGTGCAGCAGGATCTCCTCATGCTCGACCTCCGAATCAAAATCGAACTAGAGCCCAGCCAGCCTCAGCCTGAGGCTCCTGAGCTACAGGACGAGGAGACCGTGTTCTGCAAGTTCCCCATGTGCCAGCAGACTGACTCCTTCGAGGTGAAGGATGCGTGTCAGAGAAACTGCATCAGGCGCAAGCAGCGTGAGCTTGCAGCGCAGCAGCTGGGGATTGGCTACTCAGGCCGTGCCCCTCAGGCTCCTGTGACAGGGACACGCCCCGCCGCCACCCCTATCCAGATCGGGCCCTGACATGGCAAAACGAGGACTGTACGCAAACATCCACGCCAAGCGCCGCCGCATTGCTGCGGGCTCTGGCGAGCGCATGAGGAAGCCCGGCACTGCCGGGGCACCCTCAGCCAAAGACTTCCGCGAGTCTGCCAAGACCGCGAAAAAGCCCCGGCGTCGGGGCATGTCCGTCTAACCCTGGAGTCGATCCATGAAGAAGAAGACCAAGAAGAACGGCTACAAAGCCAAGGCCAAGGCTACGGCTCGTCCTGCCCGAACCTCCATGCGCGTCGGGGGTAGCTCCTCTCGCACTGCACCCACCACCAGCAAGACGGTTGTTCCGCCCAGCCGAGGCGGAAAAGGTGGAGGCCGCTGAGGTTGTCTCAGGTGGTCTGTGTCTTTTGCCTCGCTCCTGAGTCTCGTGTCTTGGACTCTCGCTGGAGCGAGCGTTTCCAGGGCATGAGGCGCAGGAGAGTGTGCCCCGAATGCCAAAGGCGTTGGAGCACAGTCGAGGTAGACCGAGACCAGCTGACCCAGCTTCAGGAGCTTGTGGCGACCCTGACCCTAAAGGTCCATGTCCTCAACCGTCGCCTCTCCGATTATGAAGATACGCCTCCCACGCCTGACCCCGACTAAAGGGCGGGCCGATTGCTGCGGGTGACTGGTTTACAGACCTACGACGCTCACGCCTGATCTTGTCAGCCCGGCGTCGAGCGGATGCCTCGCATTTCCGGCATCTCTTGCGGAGCCTCTTGCACCTAGGCTGATCGGCCCAGTTGAAGAACTCGTTGGTGTGGGGCATGGTGACCCCGCAGCTTGTGCAGGCCTGATTAGGCATCAATCGGCCTACTGTTCTTCAGGGCCTCAAGTCGCTGCTGAATGTTACGGTCAGACCAGACGCCCAGGACGGTGGACTCTTTGGGGTCACGGGCGATCAGGGGCCCCCACTGCTCGACAAGAGCCAGGGCGATGCCAGGGAAGGTGATGCTCCGGAAAGCCTTGCGCCAGTCGGCATGGGCGGTCTGGAGCTTCCTAGAGTCGTAGTCCTCTACGATCTGGGTGGGCTGAAGACGGGGCAGGTTGCGGATAGCAAAGCCCGTCTTCTTCCGCTCGTTGTGCCCATGCTCGTAGGGCTGGACATAGGTGGTGTCGGCACCCCTGGCCTGCAGGTGCTGGAAGATCACACTGACCGGGTTCTCTAGGGCGGTATAGAGGCTGTGCTGGACAGACAGGTCCCACAGCTTGACCGTCCAGTCGATGGCCTTGAGCCGCTCGTCATGCTTGGGCTTGCCAGGGCCGTAGGTCTTGTTCCCAGCCACCGCCATGGCAGTGCAGTCAGGGTGGGTCAGGATGAAGCTCCACTTCCGCGTGGGGATGACCTCCATCACATCACCAATAATGTGCCAGTCAGGATTGCCTGCGGTAGGGATGAGGTCGCAGGAGTACGCCTCGTAGCCAGCGTGGCGGAATGCTTGGCAGATAATCTGGCTCTGCTCGCAGCCGATCAGGATGGGGTCCATGTAATGAGGTGACCAGGGAGGCCAATCTCGTTTCCCCGGCCAACACATCGCTGACCTGTCGGGGACCTCCCTGGTCAGTACCCATCATACTCCAAGGCAATCCACCAGAAAGTTTTGGTGGGAAAATCTGAGAGGTCTATATACGCAGTCGCTACCTGCGCTGCCCCCCGTGGGGGGGTGTGGGGGGCCACGAGGGGCCTGGGCGGGCCCATCCGGCCACGAGGGGGGCCACGGGGGCCTCGAATTTCCGGCCTGCAGGGCCCTGGAAAGGGGATCGCGACAGACTGCAATTCCACCGCGCGGCCGGGCTCGAATTGCATCGGCGGGATCGAGTCTATCTATCTAATCCGATGCAATTTCAACTCGATTGAATCGGTGCAGCTGCGTCACAATCGAGCCCCAGAATCCGATGCAGCTGCGTCACAATCGAGCCCCAGAATCCGATGCAGCTGCGCCCGGCCCAGGAGCCTCCACGAGGGCCGAATCCCCCCAGCCTCGAATTCCTGGAGGCCAGCATCCGGGCCCGTCCCGGCCAGCGGGGGCCCAGGGAGCTCCGTCCCGTTCCGTAGGCGCTCGAGCCCGGCCCATCCGGCTCGTGGGGCACGAAGAGGGCCCCGGCCAGCGTAATGCCAACCGGGGCCCGTAGCAGGCTCGCAGGTGGAGTCAGTCCACCGGGCCGTCCTCACCTCCATGCCACGCGGCGGAGAGGACCAAGGCGCAGAACACGCCTAGGCAGACGATCCAGTCCCACAGGGTCCTCACTCGTCTCCCTCCTGCCAGCAGGCTGCGGAGAGGGCCGCGAGGTCGGCGCGTGTCACGGCCATAGTCCGCGTCTGCGCGAACCACCGGGCAACCTCGTGGGCTGCAGGGGTCGAGCAGAGCACCGGGGAGGCATCCGCCCACAGGGCCAGCAGGTGAGGCACGAGGGCCTCCTGCAGGGCCTCCAGGAACGCGGCGGGATCGTCTCCCTCCCACGCATCGGAAGCGTCCTGCGCGACCTCCACGAGGTCGGGCTCCGCCCCCAGGGCGAGGGCCGCCAGGGCCCAGGCCTCAGGGCTGGACCATCCTCGAAGAGCCCGGCTCACAGCAGCTGCGCCGCCTCCCTCAGCGCCACGGCCTTCCAGTCCGCGCAGGACCCGACCCAATTGGAGAGGACACGGGCCTCGCGCTGGGCATCGGTCTCCGTCCTCCCGTTCCCGGTCGCCTCGGTCACTCGCACGGTGCGCTCGTGGTCGGCCCACTGGGTCACAGCGTTGAGCGCGGCCCAGGCCGTGCCCCCGATGCCGCCCACGAGCTGACGCTCATCGTCGAGGTTCGCGACCCAATCGCCCACAACCCTGGTCGCCTTCCGGAGAGCGCGAGCCTCGGACTCGTTCTTGGGGTTCGCGGGGATCCGCAGGCGGTTGGCCCGCTGGTAGACCTGGGCGAAGAATCCGCGCAGGTCCTCCTGGGTCATCTGGTGCCGGGCGAGCCCGCCCACGAGGTGGGCGAAGTCCTCTCCCACCTTCGAGGCTTCGAGCAGGGCGCAGCGTGCCTCTTCGATCTGGCCCAGCATTCCCTTCGAGTGCTTGATCGCGATCCCGTCCCGGGCACGCAGGGCCATGCCCAGCGTGTTCGCACAGACGACCCGCACGCTCGTGGGCAGGACCCGGAAGCGCTTCGAACCATCGTGGCTGTTCGAGAACAGCCCGTAGCGAACTACCTCGTCCCCAGGGGCCGCGTCGAAGGACTCCATGCGGGCGAGCATGAATACCTCTCGACCCTCGCGCAGGGAGCCTGCGGTCTCCAGCCGGACATTCTCGGCACCACGCGCTACCTCGTTCACGAAAGTGGCGAGGTCCTCATTCTGCAGGACGCTGTAGTCCGCGCCCACGATGCCGAGCACCTGCCGCGTGTCGCTGCGGATGTTCGCGACCATGTCGGGCACCGGGGCCCCGGTGCTCGCGATGGCCAGGGGCTCCTGCTCGACGGTCCACTGCAGGCGTGCATGCTGCAGCGCCTCCTGAGTTGAGAACGCATCGGGCAGGATGTGACCCAGCCCGTGCCAAGCCCGCTGGCCTGCGAGGACGATCCCGTCCTTCTCGGTGATGTCGTGGCTCACAGCTGCACCTCCTCGTCGGTGGTGCAGTCCATCGTGACGGAGACCTCGTCCACCCAGATGATCTCCTCTTCGATCACCTCGTCCATGGTGACAGTCCAGCCAGTGGTCCGCAGCAGCTGCACCACGAGGGCCTGCTCCGCCAGGGAGTAGAGGGGGAAGAAGCTCATGGCCCCGCCATCGGGCTTGGCCATCGTGACCACGAGGTCAGCCTTCATTCCGTCGCCGCTGGTCTGGGTAATGGTCGCCGTGTGCGACCCGTTCACGTGGGTGGTCCTCGTGCGCTTGTTGTCGTTCATGTAGTTCCTAGTTTCAGGTGCCCGGCACCGTGCCGGACTGGGGCCCAGGATAGGCGGATGGGGGCCCATGGTCCAGGCTCGAGCTCCCATGGAAGGGGTTCCGAGCCCGATGGGTCCGCCCTGGTGGGCCCAGCTGCGCCATGGAATGGCCCTCGAGTCCCATGGAATGGGGGGCCCGGATTGTGGGCCTGAATAGAATCGGCCCCTGCTCGATCCAGAATATGAATATAACTTCCGCATCCTAGATTGAATCGAGCCGCCGCCCCAATTGGAATCGGGGCGTGAACCTGTTATGGGTTTAGATGGGCTCCTGTAGAACAATATGGGGAGCGCCGGCAATCGAATGGGTTCGCCCAGGAATTCTACAATTGGCCTCCAGGCTCGATTGTGAACCCATGCGGCCCCCACTTTCGATTCGAGAGGCGGGGGTCATGATCGAAATCCGGGCCCGCATGGGTTCGAATCGGATGGCCACTGCAGGATGCAGATGGAGCAGCCCAGGAATTCAATAAAGCGAGCACGCGCAAGTTGCAATTGGATCCCGCACCAATTGCAGAATAGCGGCCCACGGGAAATAGAAACAGCCGCCTCCATCAACTCTAAATTCGAGGCCGGCAGTTATCCATAAGCTCGCCCACCCGATGCCAATAAATTTCGAACTGTAAAACTTTATTTTACAAAGGTTCGAAATAAGTAAACTGGCGACTTTACAAAATTCGAACTCGCGCGCGCGGGGGCGGGGGAACAAGTTTAGTGGCGCTGGCTGCTAGTGGCGCTGATTTTAGTGGCGCTGGGCTTGCAGCGGGCCAGCTGCGCCCTAACATAGCAGCCAAGGGAAGGAGGCCGACTCGCGTGCAGCAGGGCAGCCCACCCTGAGAGTCTGGTACTTCAACTCCTTCCCTTACCCTCCCACCTGAGCCCCCATCGTGCTGTAGTGCGGTGGGGGCTCTTTTTACACGAAAGAGACTTGAGTCTGTCTCGTGTGGCTGTAGGATGCGGGCATGAAGTACCAAACCCGAGAGCACGGTGACCCCACCTGCTCGCACCCCAAGTGTCGGCGCACGCTCGACATCACCTATCTGACGGGCGCGACCCCGCTCAACCCTGACGGCGTGGTCCAGCTGTGCGACCTGCACCACGAGGAGTTCTGCTCCAAGCTCCGCTCGCCCGAGTTGGCCGACGAGCCCGAGGCTCCGGTTGTGCCTGTCCCTGTCCAGTCCCTTCGCCCGAAGACTCAGGCCGAGCAAATCATGGAGGGGATGTGGTCATGACGCAGTCCGAAGATTTTGCTGACGCGGTCCACAAGCGCGTTGTGGCTCTGGCAAGCGAGTTGACTCAGCTGATCATCGATCTGGACAAGAAGGCGGCATTGTCTGCCGTCCAGACTCGAATGGTCGAACTGTACACCGTGACCAGCGACCCCAATGCTGACCAAGATCACTTCACTGAGCTAGTTCACGAGCGCATCTGTTGGGAAGAGGCTACCGAGGCGCTGGACAGAGAGCCCGGTGTTCACAAGGAGATGCACGCTTCTGCGATTGAGATGCTTCGACTCATAGCTCGCCACCACGGTGGTTCGTTTGCCAAACCCTACGAGTTCTGGGGCGAAGACATCATGCCCATCGAAAGGCAGGGGGCAATCATCAATGCGTCCGACGAGCTTCTGGAGGACCAGATGGTTGCATACATGTGGGGACTGAAGAAGACAGCCAACGAGTATGTCCAGCGGACCATGGAGATCGAGGCTAAGGAGTCCAAGTGAACATATTCTTCGTCCACTCGTGCCCGTTCCAGGCAGCCAAGGATCTGCCCGACAAGCTGGTTGTGAAGATGCCGCTGGAGATGGCTCAGCTGCTTTGCACGGCCCACCGCGTTATCGACAGTCCAGACAATGAAGGGTTCGAGCGCACTGCCGTGGATCACGAGCGGTTGTACAAAAAGACCCACCAGAACCACCCCTGCGCTGTCTGGGTCCGTGGTCGGGCTTCGAGCTACAGCTGGGCATACTCACACCTGCAGGGGCTCCTTGACGAGTACCAGTACCGATACGGTCGCAAGCACAAGATCCGTGTAGACGGGCTGGAGGAGCTTCTGCGTGCCCTTCCCCACCACATGGAGGACACCGGAGCGCCTCTGTCCTTGCACGACGCACCCGTGTGCATGCCGGATGAGTTCAAGCTGTCTCCCTACCACCCGGAGGGTATCTGCCTGCAGTCCAGCTATCAGAACTACCTGTCCAACGGGAAAAGCTACACGCTCTACGGTGAAGGTTACATGCGCTGCCCGGATGGCGTGCCTATTTGGATGCGGGCTTGGCAGAGGCTGTGGAGCATGAAGCGCAGCCTGCTTGAACTGCAGCAGCGATGTGACGACCAAGAAGGCAACCTGTTCGAATTGACTTCGAGGATGATGCTCCGGACCAAGCGAGGTGCATGGTGACTGTGCGCCCGAGAGGTAAGGGCTTCGAGGTCTATGTTAGACGGGGCTCGCGCCGCTACCGAAGAACACTGCCCAGCTTGACAGAAGCGCAGCTTCTGGAGGCGCAGTGGAAGATGGCTCTACTGAAGGGCCAAACCCCTCAAATGCCTGAATCAGGATCTATGGAATCTACTATCTCCCACTACCTTGACCGGACTATTCGCCTGCATTGGGAAGGAACCCGAGGCGAGAAGACGGCAGTCTCGAACGCAAAGGATGTGATCGAGTATTTTGGCCCGAGCTTCGACATGACCACGCTCACAACTAAGCATGTGAACGATCTGATCGAGCACTTCAAAGAGCGTGGCTTGGCAAACGCCAGCGTGAACCGGAAACTAGCCGCGCTGGGGAAGCTGGTTGCTGTGGCTGAAGAGGATGGAGTGATCACCTCGCGCCCCAAGATCCCCCGCATGAAGGAAAAGAACCAACGGCTGAAGGCCTTCACGCACAAGGAGATTGACGAGATGGTTAGCTACATGCGTTCGAATGATCAGAACGATGTAGCGGCGCTGTGCCTGTTCCTGCTCGACACGGGCATGCGTGTGAGCGAGGCTCGTGGACTGCAGTGGGCCAATGTCACCGAGTACCACGCGACCCTGCTGGACACCAAGAACGGGGAAACGAGGTCGGTGCCTCTGACCAAACGAGCAAAGGCTCTGCTTGACGAGCGCCGAGACTGCCAAGCCCCTTGGTCTGACATCAGTCAGTCCAGGCTGACCTATGTCTGGAACGCCGCCCGGAAGTTCTATGGGTACGACTCGGACCCAGACTTCGTCCCCCATTCCCTTCGCCACACCTGCGCGAGCAGGCTGGCAATGAGTGGGACTGATATTCAGGCGATCCAAAAGTGGCTGGGCCACAAGACTCTCGCCATGACGATGCGCTATTCGCACCTAACCAAACAGCACCTTGTGTCTGCCAAGGACAATCTGGAGCACTGGAATGAGACGACAGCTGAATGATGGAAGCTGGGAAGAACTTCCCAACATCAATCCATTCACATTGGCTCTGGTGCTGATTGCATCGTGTGCCTTGTTTATTGGCGCTTGTACGCTGCTGTTTTGAATGGCTTCAGAAGAGCGAATGATTGAGTTGGGCAAGGAGACCTATTGGTCCAGGCTCAGGAAGTACAAACAAAGGGGAGCACATAGTCTCACCGCATCGGGAAGGTACATGCTAAGGGAAGCAACTAGTTGTGTAGGGGAGGCTCTGTCTCTGTGGATGAGCGAGGCGGAGCGAAAACCGGGGCGCAGGCACACTGCTCTAGCGGCGCTGCAAAGGCTCGACCCCTATCTAACCGCCATGGTCGCGGTGCGGGAGTGCATCGACTCCATCGCCCTGCGGAAGCCGTTCATGACAGCTGCTCTGGATATTGGTCGGGCACTGGAGAACGAGGACAGGCTTCGTCAGATCAAAGAGAGTGACCCGACCCTCTGGAGGACAGTAAACCGATCCATTGGTATGTACCCTCCGGACAGGAAAGCAAAGCTTCTTAGAACTGCCGCCAACAAAAACGATCTAGACATTCAGTCTTGGCTTCGTCTGGAGAAGGTGCAGTGCGGAGTTGTACTGCTCGAACTGATTCACAGGCACTCTGGAATCATCGAGATGGAGAATGTGCGTGACGGCAAGAAGACTCAAACCACCATTTACGCACGGCCCGAATTCATCGACTGGCTAGAGCAGTCGGACAAGGCAAACGAAGAGATGCGGCCGTTCTACCTTCCGGTCGCTGACCCTCGTCCCTGGATTAGCGTGTCTGAAGGCGGCTTCTCTAGCCCCACACTTGCGTCTCCTTTGGTCAAGACCAGATCGCCAGAGCATCTAGAGTTGCTGCACTCTGCCGACATGAGCCGCGAACTGCGGGCTGTGAATGCTCTGCAAGCTACTCGGTATGAAGTAAACAGGCAGGTGCTTGATGTGTTTGAGCAGCTGTACGAAATGGGCAGCGATCTGGCTGGGCTCCCCGGTCGTGAGCTTATCCCTGTCCCCGCCAAACCCGACGACATCGCGACCAACAAGGAAGCAAGGCGGGACTGGACCAGAGAAGCCTCACTGGTTGCCAAGCAGAACCGAAAGCTGCAGGCAAAGAGAATTGGTGTGGCTCGAACGCTGGCGCTGGCCAAGGAGCACACTGCCCCTTTCAGTTATGTCTACATGCTCGACTTCCGTGGGAGGAAGTACGCAAAGGGACAGTACCTCAACCCGCAGGGAAACGATCTTTCTCGTGGTCTGCTTACCTTTGCCGAGTCTAAGCCGATCCAATACTCAGATCAGGCTGACTGGCTCGCTATCCATGGGGCCAACTGTTACGGGAACGGAGTCAACCTCGCCCGACTCGATCACAGGGTAGCCTGGGTGAAAGACAACTCTTCGCGCATTGCCCGCACAGCTGAGGATCCCCTGTCGGATCTATGGTGGTCGGTTGCCGACGATCCTTGGATGTTCCTAGCCTTCTGCTTTGATTGGGCTGGGTTT
>Ga0075480_10000389_pt1 | contig 25608 bp, 12 predicted proteins | sample DEB08_DNA_7_FD_81590 | JGI IMG/M metagenome (GOLD analysis project Ga0075480, IMG submission 81590) | Aqueous microbial communities from the Delaware River and Bay under freshwater to marine salinity gradient to study organic matter... | ecosystem: Environmental > Aquatic > Marine > Coastal ... | reverse complement strand
GGTTGGAGGGACAGGATCCCCGTGTTAAGGAGTAGAGATGGCAGTTGGTCGCATATCCGGTCCTCTCTTAAAGTCGAATCTCGTTCGAAACGGGATTGATCTGGCTTTTGAGACGGACTTATTATATTTGGATGTCAATAACCAAAGAATCGGTATCAAGACAGTTTCTCCTCAACACGAGTTAGACGTCAACGGAACTACCCGAACTACAAATTTAACAGTTTTAAATCAAGCAGACATAGGCGATATTACTATAGTTGGTAATACTATCAGCACCGACCAAAATTTCTTAAATCTTGGAACGCTTGACACAGTTGTATATCAAAACAAATTACGTGTAGACAGCATTGACATAGAAGGCAATGTAATATCTACAAACAGTTCAAATGCTAATCTTGAACTTGCACCTAATGGCACAGGCACAGTAGAAGTACTCAGCAATATGAATGTTACTGGTAATCTACATGCTACAGGTAATATCACAGCAGATGGCGACATCACACTTGGTGATGCAGACACAGACAATATTGTCCTTAACGCTGAAATAGCTAGCGATATTGTTCCTGACGCTACAAACACATACAGTTTAGGTACAGATCCGCTCTCTGGCGGAAAACAATGGGCAGATATTTGGGTTCAAAATTTCAACGCTGGTGCAATTTCGTCGAGTAGTATTACAGTTGCAGGTATTGACCTAACACTCAAACAAGGCAATATCTATTATGTTGCTGAAAATGGTGATGATGGCAATGATGGAGATCATCCACAAGCTCCATATGCAAGTTTAACTTATGCACTTACACAGGTTACAGCAGGAGATACAATTCACGTATATCCAGGAGAATACCAAGAGACTTTTCCAATGACTGTACCAGTCGGAGTAACAGTCAAAGGTCACAGTTTAAGAAGTGTTAATATATCTCCAACACCTGCAACCAATGACAAAGATGCATTCTTACTCAACGGTGAATCAACTGTTGAAGATCTAACAGTAAAAGATTTCTTCTATGACAGCATAGGTGACACAGGTTATGCCTTCCGTTTTGCAAACAACATGACCGTAACCACACGCTCACCATACATAAGAAACATTACTGTAATTACACAAGGTTCGGTGACAACAGTAGAAGATCCAAGAGGATTCAATCAAGGTGATGCTGGTAGAGGTGTTCTTGCAGATGGTAGTGTAGTAAATGCAAGTTCAAGAGAAGCAAGTATGCTGTTTCATTCAGCAACATTTATTTGTCCAGGTGTTGATACAATTAACGCAACAAATGGTGTTAGAATTGAATGGCTGAATAGTTTTACATATTTTGCAGATAAATCAATTTATGCATTTGATGGTGTTGCTGGAAAATACAATGACGGTAAAACAAGAATAAGACTAAGTGGATTAGGTGGAGCGGCTCCTGCTGCAACACAAACAGTAACATTCACATCAACTGATTCATCAACTGTAGTAGGACCACTGACAATTGAAGACGTAGAAGATTCAGACATTTTAGTAATTGATGGTAAAAACACAGATCTTTTAGATTTTGATACAACTCCTCAAAGTATAACATTCAGTGGCGGTGGTACAGCAACTACTATTGAAAACGTAGATGTAAGAGACTTTGGTGCAGAAATACGTATGATCGGTTCGGCATCAGTCTACGGAAATTATGGGTTATACGGCGACGGCGACGGCGTGCTTGTTTATGCTATTGGACAAAATCTTGCGTATATTGGTGTAGGCAAAGAAGTTACCAATGATGACCAAGAAGTAATTCAAGAAAATGAAGTTGTAGAACTAAACAATGCAAAAATTAGATACAACTCAGTTGATCACAAAGGTGATTTTAGAGTTGGTGATTTATTCTTTGTTGATCAAGACACAGGTTCAGTTAGTTTTGTAGCAAGTGCTTTGAACATTGATCTTACCACAGGTGCTACATTTACCACAGGTGGTGACACAACATTTATCAGTGGTGAAAGAATAGACACAGGCAATCTACGCATAAGTGGTAACACAATAGAAAGTCTTGCAGGTAACGTCAATTTTAACGCAGCCAGCGATCTAATTAACCTAAACAATAATGTAAATATAACAGGTGATCTTGATGTAACAGGAAACGTTACCATAGGTGGTAACATTACAGTAGGTAATGATCCAAGTGACACAATTAATATTGTAGCAGGTATAGATAGTGATTTAGTACCGAGTCAAACTTCAACATACAGCCTTGGTAGTGCTGCCAAAACTTGGAGCAACTTGTACATCAACGAAGCAAATATCGACGGCATCAAAATTACACAAAATTATGTTACCACAACAGAATCCAACGCAGACTTAGATCTACGTGCAAATGGCACAGGTAGTGTTGTAGTCCCAAGCAACAATGTACAAATTGACCAAGATCTAACTGTAGATGGCACAGCTACTCTTGCAAATACAAACATCACAGGAACTGTAACTCTTGTAGGTGATTTAAATCAAACAGGTGACACAACAGTAACTGGTGATGTCTCAGTCAATCAAGATATGACTGTTGGTGCAGCCGCACAGTTTGAAGAAATTCTCATAGACGACAATTTTATAACAACTACAAGTTCTAACACAGACCTTGAATTACGTGCAAATGGAACAGGTAAAATACTTGTACCTGATAACAATGTTACACTAAACAATGACTTTACAGTAAATGGTGCAACTACTACAGTAGATATTGTAAGTACAGGATTGATTACAGCAGATAGTTTTACCAACAACACAATACTAATTGACAACAATGTAGTTGAAACAACAGCAGTAGATACAGATTTAATCCTACGTGCAAACGGCACCGGTGTTATAAACATACCAAGCAACGATGTGCAGATGTCACAAAACTTAGATGTAACTGGTAATATTACTGTAGGAAACAATGTAACTATTACAGGAACACTTACAGTAAATGACATAGACAGTGCAGGTACAATACAAGCCAATAACTTTACCACAGGTGATATACTAATTGATGACAACTTTATCACCACAACTATTAGTAATTCAGATCTTGAACTAAGAGCTGCAGGCACAGGTAATATTGTAATAGACGATTTTTCAATCAAAGACAGTACAATTACAACCACAGGAGACATGACACTTGCTCCTGGCACAGGGTTAGTCAATATAGACAGCACAGGTGCCGTAAAACTGCCTGTAGGTACAGAAGCAGAACGTCCAAGTGCAGTTGCAGGACAGATACGTTTTAACAGCGATACAGCACAATTTGAAGGTTATGATGGAACCAATTGGATTAGATTGAATGGTTTGCAAGATCTTGACGGAAACACACGTATCACAGCAGAACTAACACCAGGCGCTAATGATGACATAATAAGATTTTATATCAACGGCACAGCAGTAGCAGATATAGATAGTTCAAGATTAAACACAAATCGTGTAACCGTAGATGACATTGAAATTGACGGCAATGTGATAAGTACTACTACAACAAACACAGATTTGCAACTGTCTGCACAAGGAACTGGTAGAGTTGTTTTTGAAAACTTTGGATTCAAAGATAACGATATTACAAATACAGTAGCAGATGCTGTTACAACATTTACAACTACCGGAGACGGTTATGTAAACATAGATGGAACATACGGTGTTGTTTTACCGGTAGGAGGAAATGCTACTAGACCTACTGGTGTTCAAGGTATGATACGTTTTAACACAGATGATTCTCGTGTTGAGTTGTATGACGGTACTAGTTGGGTTTCTGTAGCTGGTGCAAGTGGCGGTATTTCTTTTGCTCAAGCTGAAGAAATTGCAATAGAAAAGGTTTTAATTTTTGGATAGATAAATGGCAACAATATTAAAAAATACAGTGATAAAAAATTGTGGTACAGTACCTGTTCTAATCTATGAGACACTACCTACTACAAGAGTTACAATACTAGGACTAAGTTTCACTAATCTTACAAATCAATTTATCTACTGTGATGTTTTAATTAAAGATGATACAAGTGTTACAGGTTACTATTTAAAAGATAGTATCTTGCCTGCAGGAACAAGTTTGCGAGCTGTTAGTACAGGTGAAAAATTAGTTCTTGCTCCTAGCAACCAATTGCTTGTGAGATCAAGTGTAGATGATTCAGTTGATGTTATAGTCAGCTACGTGGAGATTACATAATGACATATTATATAGGTACAAGTCCAACAGACGTTATTGACAGTTTTATAAAAAGATATTTTTACGGTTTACGTAGAAATGATGACGGAGAATTATTCTTAGTAAAAATAGACCAATTAGCAGGCGGGCAAGAAAATGTTTCTGTTATAAACGATATTGGAGTTGCCGCACAAAATTATCTAGATTTTGAAGAAGGTATTGATTATTACAGCGGCATTGACGAGGATCATGAACAAGTATATGCAAATCTTAGATATCCACAATTTAAATGGGATGGAAGAAGTTTAACATATTTTATTGATCCAGTTGATGGCCAATTTATTCAACGTATATCTGAAATTTATACGACACCAGAAAATATTTCAACACCAGGATATGGTGAAGGCAAAGATGATCAAGTTTTACAAACATATACACAAAGTGACGAAGGATACTAATTATGGCAGAGTTTAAATTAGATAGATTTAAATTTAGATGGAGAGGTGATTGGCAAGCTTCAACAGATTATCGTAGGGACGATATTGTTAAAGTAAACGGAAAAAGTTATGTTTGTTTAATAGCTCATACTTCTGATGCACTATTTAGAACAGATCTATTGGCTACTCTTCCAGGCTCTTCACCGCCACAACCTCAGCCTAAGTGGGTGGCAATGACAAGTGGTAAAAAGTTTGTAGGTGTTTGGAATACCGGAACAGTATATGAAAAAGGTGATATAGTTGAAAACGAAGGATCTTTATTTGAATGTGTAAATTCGCATACTTCTGTAACATTTAGCACAGATGCTATTAATTTACAAACTACAATTATATCTGATGACATTAACTGGACCCCATTTGCTTTACACATTAAATTTTCCAATGGATGGGCATCAAGCACAGATTATTCATTAGGGCAAATTATAAAATATGGTGGTAATTTATACAAATGTGAAGTACCCCATACTGCTACAGATTTTAATACAGATATTAATAACTGGAGTGTTTTTTATGACGGGTATATTTACAGAAGCAACTGGCTTCCAAGTATAGAGTATCGCAAAGATGAGATAGTAAAGTATGGCGGCAGTGTATGGCGTTGTAAGGAAGAGCACACATCTAGTGCTCCTGAATTAGATAATACTAAATTTGAAATTGAATTGCCAGGATCACAACACGAACAAGAGTGGAACAGCAGCACCGTGTATAACATAGGAGATATTGTTAGATATGGTGGTTATCTATATCTTGCTATAGCAAATAATTTAGATAGTGATCCGTCTGGTGTTTCAGGAGATAGCTCAAATAATTGGGAAGTGCTTGCTAAATCCTATAATTTTAGAGGAACCTGGTCAATAGATAACAAGTATCGCACCGGCGATATTGTGCAAAGAGGCGGAGAATTATTTATTGCACTAACTGATATTGGGTATGGTAATCTAGACGGAAGTTCGTCAGATGCTTTAGACACAAATATTTGGGAAAGATTGGCACCTGGAAAAATTTACAGCAGAACCTGGCAGTCTAACACATTGTATAGTGTTGGTGAAGTTGTTTATTATTTTGGTAATGCATATACCTGTAATTTTGAACATATATCTGAAAATGATAATTTTCCAGGAGATGCTGGAAATAATTATACTTACTGGGATTTATTAATACAAGGCCAACCATCTGCACTATTGTATAAGGGTGATCTTATCACATACGGAAATACAAGAGAAAATGTTGGCGATACAAGTACTCAAGGTGATGTTAGACTGGGGATAGGATCGTCACCACAAAAACTAAGTGTTTCTGAAGATTTAGAAGTGTTTTGGCGAAATATTATAAATGACAGCGACACAATTTTTGTTTCGACAAATGGATCCGATCAACCAGGATATGGAACATATAAAGACAGTCCTTTCCGTACAGTAAGACATGCCTGTGAATATGTTGAAGACAATTTTGATCCTTTAACTCCAGTTAAAATTTACGTATCAACTGGTAGATATGAAGAAGTAGGGCCAATAGCAATACCAGCAGGATGTGTAGTAATGGGGGACGAACTAAGGTCCACAACTATAGTTGCTACAGGACCAAAAACAGAATATCAAAATGATTACACTAGACATACTGCGGGTATTAATCATATTGTTTCAATAATTTTCAACGTAGTAAATGACATTGCAATTGAAAAACAACCTGGAAATACATTAGAGCAAAATTATAATAATAAAGCAGTAAGTTCGGCAGCAGTTCAAAACTTAGCAAACAATACTATCGATTATAGAAATTATATTGAATTTAGAATTAATTCTGGATCCATTGATCCTACTATGACAGGGTCAAATACTATAAACTCCGACATAAACTTTATCAATTTAAACGATAGTATATTACTAAATTCAAGATTTTTAGCAACAGATGCTTGGGCTTACTTAGTTGCAACCTATCCTAATGACACTTTTGATAAAAATAGAGTTATAAACGATTATGAAAATTTACTAAAAGGATTAGCTAGAGACAGTAAATTTTCCGGAAATTACAAAACTCTTGTAAGTGCTAGAAGATATTCTAATAGTGTTTTAGGCTCAAAAAATGATGATTTATTTTGGGTTAGAGACACTACAGGTTTAAGAAACTGTACTACAGATGGATTAACAGGAACACTAAATCCTCCAGGGGTTTTTGCACAATACCAAAGACCTACCGGCGGCGCATGTGTAGCATTAGATCCAGGTTGGGGACCTGCTGACGAACGTGTTTGGATTAACAACAGATCTCCATATATTCAAGGTGTAACAAATTTAGGAACTGCTTGTGTAGGTAAAAAAATTGACGGAGCGTTGCACAATGGCGGTAATAGATCTATGGTATCAAATGACTTTACACAAGTGTTAAGCGATGGTATAGGAGCATGGGTTTTAAATAATGCAAGAGCAGAACTTGTGTCGGTGTTTACATATTATTGTCAAGTTGGGTATCTTGCTGAAAATGGTGGAATAATTCGTGCAACAAATGGAAATAATTCTTACGGAACTTTTGGTTCAATTGCAGAAGGCAGAGACGAAACTGAAATTCCTGTTAATATAACAGTGAATAACAGGGTAAATGAAGCACAAATTGAATCAGCCTTGGCTGGTAATACAAATGATGAATTTTTAATTTTTGAATATAGCCATTGTGGAGAAAATTACACACAGGCAACACCAGAAATTATAGGCGCAGGTGCTGATGCAAGTGTAGCATTTACAGATTTTAGAGACGGAGCATTATCTCAAGCTAGACTTATTAATTCAACAGGATCAGGAAGTGAAGGGGGAAGTAACTATCTTGTAAGGCAAAGCTCGGCTCAGGTCACAGCAGATTCAACATCCTCAATTATATTAAGTACTAACGATCAAACACAGTTTGAAAGTGAAATATTAGGTATGCGAATAATTATTGTTGCTGGACAAGGTGCAGGACAATATGCTTATGTTGCAGGATATAATGGAGGTTCAAAAACAGTCACTGTCAGAAGAGAAAGTGATGGAGAATTAGGTTGGGATCATGTTATTCCTGGAACACCTATTAGAACGTCTTTAGATAGCACAGCAACATATAGAATCGAAGCTAGGATGACCTGTAATCATCCTGGATATAGTGTTACATCAGGAAATCTTCCTAGTGCAAGGACAATTATCGATGCCGATTTTGGCGGCACTTATGCAAGTTATCCTAATTTAGAAGCTACAAACGGAACAGGTGATACGTTTGATGCTGATCCTATCAATGCAAGGTTCAATGTATTACGTGAAGGAAATAGATATACAACTACTTTAGCAAATCCTGGAGCTGGATATGCAATAGGAGATACTATTGTGTTTGCAGGAAATATTTTAGGCGGCGCAACACCAGCTAACGATCTTACTATTACTATTACAGATGTTTCAGATGATAGTACTTCACAAATTTTAGATTTTACAACAAGCGGTGTAGGACGAGAAGAAAGATACATTGCTATAGCTGATCCTAACTTTATAATATATAGCGACGATGGAGATACATGGACTGAAGCAAATACAAGTTTTGTTTCTACATTCAAAAGAATTATCGCAGGTAATAATAGATTTATAGCTTTGCCAACAAATGAAAATAGAATAAGTTTTAGTTATACTGGCGAATCGTGGACAACTAGATCTTTACCAGGAACAGATACTTGGTACGATGGAGTATACGGGGAAAAATTTGTTGTAATTGCAGAAAATTCTAATGCTGTCGCATACAGCGGTGATGGATTATCTTGGTCTAGTGCAACACTACCAACTGGAGATGATTCTACAGGTGATCAATGGCAAGCAATTGCCTATGGACAACAAACATACGTAGTTATTTCAGGATCTCAAACAAAAGATGTTGCAACCAGTACAAATGGGGTGAACTGGACCATGCAAAATAATGTGCTGCCGGCTGGTGATTACAATTGGATAAAACTAGTGTACGGTAATAACAAGTTTATTGCTTTATCAGAAAACGGTGAAACAGCATACAGTTTAGACAAAGGTAAAACTTGGTATTTAGGATCTACCTTACCTTCAATTGACGGTTCTACAGCAATGGCTTGGAAGGATATGAAATACGGACAAGGAGTGTTTTTTGCAATCTGCGACACTGGAGGTAAAGAATTTGGTGAAGATTTACAAGGAAATCCTATAGGCCCAACCTTAGGTCCTACAACACATGTTGTTACATCGGATGATGGAATAAATTGGACAGCGAGAGACCTAAGCACTGAAAAATATTGGAGCGCAATAACCTTTGGTTCAATTAGCGGTCAAGGAAGATGGATAGCATTAGCGTCTAATGATGCTAATGGTTCAATCAACAAAATAGCAACAGGAGCCAGAGCAAAAGTAAGAGCTAACATTGTGACAGGCAGTTTTGTAAATGTAAAAATTTGGGATCCAGGCAGTGGATACACTGACGCTAATCCTGTAGTTATAACTATTGTTGACAATCAATTTGTTTCAGAATTAGAAACAGATAACAAAATAGGAAATGGAGTGATTGCCCAACCTGATTTTCTAAACAGAGGTGTTGGCTATAAAACTACAAGTTCTACTATTACTATTACTGGAGACGGATTTGCTGAAATTGTACCTGAGGAAAATACTGTTGTTCTTGACGGTGTAACAACCATACCAGGACCTGGAGTGCAAATTAGATTTTCAAGTTTGGAAGATACAGACACAGCAGATCCAGATGATTTGTTATTGTTTATTGGTGTGTCCGCAACAGATTTAGGAGATGATGGCAGCGGTAATGGAACTAGAACTGTAAGATTTACAATTTCACCTAGCCTAAAAAATGAATATAATCTAGCACACGGTACCACAGGAACACTTATAACTAGATACAGTCAGTGTAGAATTTCAGGACACGATTTTCTAGACATAGGTACAGGTAATTTTGAACAAACTAACTATCCCGACATTTACGCAGGCGGCGCCTTTTTTACATATGCACCGGAAAATGAAGTTTTAGAAGTTTTGGGTGGAAAAGTATTTTATGTAAGTACTGATCAAGACGGTAACTTTAGAGCTGGAGAATTATTTGGAGTTAATCAGGCCACAGGTATAGTAACAATTAGTGCTGAATTTTTTGATTTAGATGGATTGTCAGAAATTTCTCTAGGTGGTGTTAGATTGGGTGGATCTGGTACTGTAGTTAATGAATTTTCCACAGATCCTACATTTAGTGCTGATAGTAACAATATTGTACCTACCCAAAAGGCAATAGCAACATTTCTAGCAAATCAATTGAGTGTTGGAGGACAAGATCTTGAAACTAATAATATTATTGCAGGACAAGTTAGTGTAGGTACAGTTGATAATATTATTACGACTACAGGAGATCTAACCTTAAATTTTCCAAGACAAATGATATTTGATGGTCAAGATTTATTAGGAAATCCGACAGCAATACAAGGGTCTATTATAGCCCAAAATTTATTTACAAGGACGTTTAATGATACCATACAATAATTATAATTTTAAAGTAAAGATAAATACTATATCGGAGTATAAAAATGGCAGAGTTTAAACTTGGCAGACTAAGATTTGTTTGGAAAAATGATTGGACAGCATCTACAGTATATTATCAAGATGATGTAGTTGCTTTTGGTGGGAAGATTTATATTTGTGTTTTAGGACACACCAGTAACAGTGATTTTTTTGCTGATTTAGATATAGTTCCGTCAAAGTGGAATCTTGTTAGTGAAGGTCAAACGTGGACAGGAGATTGGGAGCCACAAAGAAAATATATATACGACGAAATTGTTAGATACGGTGGTAGATTATATATCTGTCAAACTGTTCATACTTCTGCAGCAGATTCAACTACTGGACTTGAAGCTGATATTGATAGTTGGCAAATTTTTGCAGAAGGTTTAGACTGGAAGGGCGATTGGCAAGTAAGTTTTGATTATAAAGTAAACGACTTCGTAAAATATGGTGGCACAACATATGTCTGTATAGAAAACCATATTTCTGCAGCTGGGACAACAGAAGGTTTAGAGCAAGATTTATCTAAATGGAACATATTTAATCAAGGATTTGATTACAAAGGACAGTGGACAGCTGGTCAAAGATACAAAGTAAACGATGTCATTAGATTTGGAGCAAATACTTGGATTTGTATAGTATATCATACTTCTAGTGCTGCATTTGCAACAGATACAGCAAATTGGACAAAATTTGTAGATGGATTTCAATTTGAAGATTTACATACACCTTACAAATTATATCAACCCGGAGATATTGTCAGATACGGTGGTAACCAATACATAGCAGTTAACGAAAATAGTGCTACTATTCCTAGCACCAGCTCAGATTGGAACTTATTTACAGAAGGACTACTTTTCTTAGGTGACTGGAATGAAGATTCTAGTTTATTTGAATATCAAGTAGGGCATGTGGTTAGATTAGGTGGATACACTTATAGATGTATACAAGATCATCAAAATCAACAACCACCAAACACTGACTATTGGGAAAGATTAAATACCGGTTTAGATTGGCGAGGCGAATGGTTAGACGATCAAGAATATTTTTTAGGAGATGTTGTAAGATATGGTAGTAATTCATACGTATGTGTAAAAGGACACATTTCCGAAGGTGATGATTATTCAACAGAAACAAAAGTAGACCCAGGCGGCGGCGCCCAAGGATCAAGACCAGATCTTGCAGATAGTGGTCAATATTGGAGTGTTATAGCAGTAGGATCTGAACAAAGTGTTCTAACTACAGTTGGTGACTTAGTTTATTATAGCGGATCTGGACCTACAAGATTACCTATAGGTTCTAATGGTCAAATTTTACAAGTAAGCACAGAAGGAATTCCAGAATGGGTAACACTTAATTCTGCAGACGATGTTTATTACGTAGCAGAACATGGTGTAGATGCACCTGCACCTGAATATGGAAAAACAATAGATAGACCGTGGAGATCTATAAGATATGCTACAACACAAATAGAAAAAGGTGCAAAAGCAAGAAATGCAACAAGATTATTAGAATTGAATCGCAGGTTTATACAAAGAGAAATAGTAGAATGGACCGATTATCAAATTACTAACAATTTGTCTCCTTTTACAAGTGCATTTTCATATGATAGTGCAAAATGTGAAAGAGATATGGGAATCTTAGTAGATGCGTTTATATGGGATATAAATCACGGTGGCAACGTTAAAAGTAGAGAAGCAGCGTTAGCATATGTAAATGAAACTGCTGGATCGCCATATCTTACACAAAAAACAGAAACAGTTGCAAGTATTCAATATGGATTGACTGTTATACAAAAAGTTTTACAACAACAAGCACCAGATGTAAATTATCAAGTATTAAATGGTGACAATTCGACCGCAATAGTTGCACAATATTTTGAATCTGCTCTAGGAGATCAATCAGTATTAGAATATGAAAGTACTGTAACAGCAGGGTATAGCGGTTCATCTATAAGCGGGGGAGGCTACTAATGGCAACAATATTTGCAACAATAACAGAATTGAGTGAAATAGTAACAGATGCTATTACAGCTGGCAACGATACTAATATACCATCAAGATTAATAAGAAATACTCTTGTAAAAGTAAGCACAGGAAAATATTACGAAGTACTCCCAATTATTGTTCCTGCAGAATGCTGTGTACTTGGTGATGAATTAAGATCTACAAATGTTCAACCTAGAACCAGTACAAATTCTACACTAACGCCTGTTGGTGATTTTAAATACAGTTATCAAGCATTAGATAGAATAGAAAATATTATCTCAGATATTGTTGATGGTACAACAGTAACTCCTACAACAGGAAATGCACAAGCACAAGTACAAACTTGGCCTTTAGTTGACGTTCCTGTTGCAAAAACAGCATCAAAAAGACTGGCGAGGACTATACGTAGGAGAGCAGATTTTTCTTTAGGAAATAAATTAGAAGCTGAATATCCTGCAGCGTACGACATGGCATCTCCTGTATATGGATATGCTCGGGACTTATTACTAGCAAACAAGGAATTTTTAAAAGCAGAAATAATTGCTTATATTGGAGAAAATTATCCTAATTTAAAATATAGTAGAACAAAATGTAAACAGGATACAGGTTATATCATAGATTCATTAGTTTATGATTTAACTTTTGATGGAAATTGGCAAAGTGTGAAAGCAGGCGAAGCATATTATGAAGGTGCTACATTAAATATCAATTCAAGCGAGAAAACAGCAACTCTAGCAGCCTATGGATATTTAAAAAATCTTGTGCAAACAGTCAGTCAAAACATTGCTGTTACTCCTGTAGAACAAACAACTGTATCACAGATTAGAAATGGTACCTATAATGGTAACAGCACTACATCTTCAAAATTAGCATCTTTGATGCAAAATATAATTGATATAATTACAAATGGATCTGGATCAGTAGCAATTACGTATCCCGACGTAAGTGGTGTAGACGGTGAACTTAAACAAGCTAGAAACAGAATCTTAAATGAACAAAAACAAATTCAAGAAAATACAATTGATTTTATAAACGGACATTTTGGCTCATTCAAATACAACAGTGCGAAGTGTCGTAGAGATTTAAGGACAATAATAACAGACACAAGTTATGATATTGCATTAGGAACTAATTTTAATGCTGTGTATACAGGTATGGCTTATCAAAGACCTAATAATTCCTACAACCTTAATACTCAACGTACTGAAACAATTGGTGCTATTAGAAATGCAAGAGATTTACTTAAAGAATCTGTAACCGATGATGGTTCATCTGCAGGCGGTTCATCAAATGCAAGCACAAGAATCACAACAGCATATAACGAAATTGTTGATATTATTACAAACGGTACTCTTGGGACTGTTAATCCTGGTGACGGAGTTGTAAACGCATTATCTTTGCCATCGCCAACAGGAGTAGATCAAAATAGAGTAGATGCAAAAGACAATCTTGTAGCAAATAGAACATTTATAATAGATGAAATTGTAAGTTGGATTAATAATGAAATAGCAGACGGTCCTGGATCTTCTGGAGACGCTATTTGGGACGGCTTTACTTATAATTCAACAAAATGTGGTAGAGATGTAGGTTATATTGTAGATGCAATGTCATATGATATACTATATGGAGGAACACAAGCAACAACAAGGGTTGCACAATCTTATTTTGGCTACGACGGTAATACACAGATCTATGGACAATCAGCACAAACAGCAGCAGCTTATGCTAGATTAGCAACAGTATTGTCGCAAGTAGTTCAAGAAAGTTCTGTTACAACGTCACCGGGCACTACTGAATTACAAACTACTCTTGGCACACCTGCAACTGCAACAGAAGCAAGTGAAATTGATGGTAACATGCAGATAATTGAAGATGCAATTACAGCAGGAAATTTAAACAGTTTGCCAACAGTTGTTTATCCAGATATTACATGGGCAGATGCAGAATATCAAACAGCACATAGTAATATTTTAAGTGATCAAGAAGATACTATTACAAATACTATACAATTTATTAATACTACATATAATGACTTTAATTACAATCATTCAAAATGTACACGCGATATTGGTTTTCTAGTAGAATCTGCTACTTATGACTTTATGTTAGATACAAATTATGCAAGTATTCAAGCTGCATATAGTTACCTAAGGGCACCAAGCGCAAAAATAATTGGCGATCAAAAAGATGCAACACTTGCGGCAAATGAATATGTATTATCACAAATAAAAGCAGTAGCAAATAATGGTCTTGCAGAAACAAGATTAGATAATAGCTGGGAATGGATACAAGACATAATATGGAGTGGTAGTGCCGAAGGCGGTGTCAAGCAAACCGCCGATGTACAAGCATTTAACGCAGTTAGGTTATTAGAATTAAACAAAGAATTTATAGTACAAGAAGCTTTAAATTATGTAGATGAATACTTTAAAAAAGAAGTTACATCAGTTAATTTAGCTAATGATAGACTTACAATTAGTGATACAACTTGGTTAGAACGAGGAATGGAAATTAAATTTGTAGATGCTGACGATTCTTCACTTTCTGTAGAAAATGCAGGATTGACCGACGCAACTACATACTATGTTGACAATATACACAGCGCAACTGAATTTACAATATCCTCTACAAAATACGGTAGTGTGTTTGATTTTAATGAATCTGATATAGGCGGCTTTTTTGTAACCAAAGCATATGAATATAATAGAACTTTATGCGCAAGAGATGTTAGAGAATACATAGAAGCAATTAAATGGGATCTACAATGGCCTAAAGAACAAAGTAGGATCTATAATAGTTTTGGCTTCAATGTGTCGTTATACTTACCAGCATCATATAAGACTAGATTAGCTGCAAGATATTATGTTAATAGTTTAATAGGAAGTCAAGAAGAAGATATGTACTATCTAAGAAATGGTACTGGCCTAAGACTTCAAACTTTGGATGGACTAAGAGGAGATCTTGGACCTGCAAATGCATACGGTACAAGTCGTCCAACAGCTGGTGCATATGCAAGTCTTGATCCAGGTTGGGGTCCAGATGATCAGCGTGTTTGGATTACAGCTCGTTCTCCTTATGTTCAAAATGTATCCACATTTGGCTTTGCTGCAATTGGTCAAAAAATTGATGGTGCTCTGCACAATGGCGGTAATGATTCAATTGTGTCAAATGACTTTACACAGGTTATTAGTGATGGTATTGGTGCTTGGATTACTAACAACGGTAGAGCAGAACTTGTATCTGTCTTTACATACTATTCTCATATAGGTTATCTTGCAGAAAATGGCGGACGTATACGCGGCACTAATGGTAACAACTCATATGGTACTTTTGGATCTGTTGCAGAGGGGGTCGATCCTGATGAAACTCCTGTGACTGCTATTGTAGATAATTCTACTCAATATAATGCAACTATAGGAAAAGTTTTAACTGATGGTGCAGATGAAATTTTACAAGTTGAATACAGTCACGCAGGAAATGATTATACCGAAGCTAATTTAAGATTTTTTGGTGTAGGCGATAATGAACAAATTACAATGGAAGACTTTAGAGATGGTGCTGTATTCCAAAATAGAGTTATAGAAGTTGATGATTCTACAGGGAATCCAGATGCAACAGCAGGTGGTAGTGGATACGTTAATGTATCTAACACAGCACAGACTGGTAGTTCTAACTCAATTACACTGGCAGCAACTGACGGTAATTTAAGCAGTGCGTATCCTGGTATGAGACTATATATTAATAGTGGTGCTGGTGGAGGATTAAATGGAATAATATTTACTTATGATAGTGGAACAAAAGTAGCTGGCATTGTCAGGGAAAAACATGTTGTGACTGCAGGAAACTTTAATGGAACAAGTAAATATCGAATCGATACCAGTGGAAACACAGACTTTACTGCTATTGGTGCAGCTGACAGTAATCCTGGCACATTATTCACAGCAACAGGCGCAGGCAGCGGTACAGGCACAGCAACACTTTTAGAAGATGGTTGGGATCAAGCAAAACAAGGTGGAAGTGTAGCAACAACTCCTAATTCTACTTCAACATACGTAATTGAACCAGCAGCATTTGTTACAGAGCCGCCTAAATCTGACAGTCAACATTCATTAGCAAGTGCAACTTATACAGCAATGCATTTTGTAGAATCATCTGCACAATATACTGGACAAAGTGTAACTACTCAAAGCGACGGAACAGGTGCAACATTTGATGTAACAAGAGTTGGTCGTAAATATTATGTGGCCCTAAATAATGCCGGATCTGGGTATACAAGACTAGATACATTAACTATATTAGGCTCAAATTTAGGCGGAGCAGACACGACACACGATATAACAATTACAATTACTTCTATTAACAGTAACACGGGTGCTATAGTTGATTTTGATTTTACAGGTTTAGGACGTGAAGGACATTTTGTAGCAGTCCCTACAGGAAGCACCACTGCTCAATATTCTATAGACGGACAGACCTGGTCTAATACTTCATTAACTAATGCTTGGAATTGGACAGATATAACATCAGGCCTACAAGATGATGGAAGTTCAACATTTAAACAGAGTTATGCTATTGCAGCGGCTAATAACGGCGGAAGCACAGCAATTAATTATTCAACGTCCGGAATAGGCGGATGGACAGCTCCTGCATCACAACCTTCACTTGGTGTAACGACTACAGCAAGCGTAGCATTTGGACAAGTGGCAGCTGGTGTGTCTAGATTTGTTTTAATTGCAGATAATGATCAAGATATTAGTTATTCAGATGATGGTGGCATATCGTGGACAACGCAAGCGAGTGCATTACCTGCAACCGGTGCAACTAAAATTGTTTACGGTAAAGGCAAATTTGTTGTTATCACAGGCGGAAGCACAAATGTTTACACATCAACAGATGGAATAACATACACGAATAACGTAGGAGTTTTGCCAGATACTCACAATTGGGTTGATATTGCGTTTGGTGACAATGTATTTGTAGCAATAGCTGATGATAATCTAGAAGCAGCATACAGCATAGACGGAATAACTTGGACAGCTACAACAGTAGTTACTGGTGGTCCAGCATTACTACCTAGACAAATTGAGTTTGGACAGGGAACTTTTGTAGTTACAACAGCAGATGACAACACAATAGCAATAAGTCCAAACGGATTTGATTGGGAGCCAGCTTACACATTAAATGATTTATATACGAGTGGATTGAGAGCAATCGCCGCAGGAAGTGTAGACGAAACTAACAAATTTGTTGCAATACAAACAGGCACAACTACAAATGTTCTTAATGCGCAAATTGGCGCAAGACCAAGAATGAGGGTGGGAATTGCTAGTGAAAAAGTTTTTGAAATAAGGTTAATTGATCCAGGCAGTGGTTATTCTACAGCACCTGACATTGTTATTACAGATCCTAATAATATTAATGATGCTTTGGTTACTGTTAGAATAGGTAATGGTGTATTGACTCAACCAACCTATATAGCAAGAGGTAGTGGATTTATTGATGCAACAGCTGAAGTTGATGCAGATAACTCAAATGGTAATGCAAATTTCTTCCAAGATGGAAGTTTTATTGCTGTTAGAAGACTCAGTGCTACACCAGTAAATGGTTCAAATGTTGTGTTTGATTCGTTGCCAAATCAAGTGTTCAAATTAGTTAACACAGTAAGTCTAGTTGGAACTAACGACGGATCTAAAACAGCATTTTTACAAATTTCACCTACTATGGAAATTGAAGATACACCTATTAACAATGATCCTGTAACTTTAAGAATTAGATTTAGTCAAACAAGACTGACAGGACATGATTTCCTAGATATTGGAACAGGAAACTTTGATGATACAAATTATCCTAACAATCTTTATGGAGATCCTGTAAATAATCCTAGTCAAACAAACGAAACATTGTCATCTGGTGGTGGTAGAGTGTTCTTTACATCAACTGACCAAGATGGTAACTTTAGAGTTGGTGACTTGTTTAGTATTGAACAGTCAACTGGTGTTGCAACATTGAACGCTGACGCATTTAATATTGCAGGTCTACAGGAACTTACACTAGGTGAAGTAACACTAGGTGGTAATAGTGCCAGTGTAACAGAATTTAGTACAGACCCGTTCTTTACAGCTAATAGTGACAGTGTTGTGCCCACACAAAGAGCAGTGAAAGCCTACATTGAAGCACAGATTGGTGGCGGTGGTGCATCATTGATTGTTAACAGTGTAACAGCTGGTGACATATTTATTGGCACCAATCAAATAACTACTGTGACTGGACAACCGATAAATATAAAAGCAAATGTAAACTTTACAGGAAGTGTATTAGGTTTACCTTTGGCGTTTAACTACTTATTTAGATAACTGGAGGATAATAATGGCAAACGGAATACTAGGAACACCAGCTGCACTTGCAGCTAGTACAGATACAACAATTTATACTGTGCCTTCTGATACTTTTGCAGTGGTAACTGTAAGTATTTGTAACAGAAATAGTCAAGCAAGAGATGTGCAAATTGCTTTAGCAGATTCTGCAACACCAACTACAGCAGAATACATTGAATTTAATTCTGAAGTAATAGGAAATGGTGTATTAGAAAGAGGCGGCATCGTACTACAAGCTGGAAAAAATGTTGTTGTTCAAGCAAATAGCACTGATGTAACTGCAATGGTGTATGGCATAGAAACAGCAACAGCATAAGGAAAAGATAATGCGTAGAATTACAACAGGAATACAAGGTGGTCCAATTTTAGGCACTTTAACTGCACTTGATAATTCATTATCAAGTATTGAGACTAACAGTAATGTGACATTGTCTCCAAATGGCACAGGTGAAGTAGAAGTAAACAGCCATTTACAAGTTACGAATAATCAATCAATTAAGTTAAACGATTCTGATAACAGCAATTATGTCGCACTGCAAGCACCCGGAACTGTAGGAACAAATCTTACACTTACACTGCCGTCTAGTGTTACCAACAACTATTATCTAAAAACTGATGCAAGCGGAAATTTATCCTTTGATGAGCCTGGAGTAGCAATATCTAATAATACTGTTGATGCAAGCCAATATAATTTAATTTTTACAACTGCAAATAGTGGAAGTGTAAGTAGTGTAACAGTTAGTAGTTCTAAAGGAAATTTCCAACCAAGTACAGGCACTCTTACAGCTACAATATTAGCAGGCGGTTCAGCAACTATTACTAATAATTTAAGTGCAGGAAGTATTACAGAAACCTCTAGCATAAGATATAAGGAAGAAATAAATCCAATTACAGATGCTTTAGAAAGTATTCTAAATTTGCAAGGTGTAACCTACAAAAGAAAAACAACAAACATAAAAGAAGCAGGGTTGTTAGCAGAAGACGTGGACAAAGTACTGCCTCATTTGGTAGATAAAAAAGATGGATTACCTGAATCAATTAGTTACACAAAATTAACCGCATATCTAATCGAAGCGGTAAAAATATTAAAAAATGAAATAGATATTTTAAAAGGAAAATAACCAATGGCCGACCTCAAAAGCACCAAAGCAGAAGGTTTTAGATTACCAAAAGGCGGTCCTGGTACACGCCCCAGTCCTGCATCGCCAGGAATGATGAGATACAACACGTCTACTCAAGAAGTTGAAGTTTATAACGGAAGTTGGGGACCCATTCAGCAAGAAACAAAAGTTGGTGATGCAAATATTGTTTACTTTACAGCAACCGGAACGACTACGTGGACTGCTCCTAGTGATGTAGATAAAATTGAAGTGCTAGTTGTTGCTGGCGGCGGCGGCGGAGGATCACTTGGTGGTGGTGGTGGTGCCGGAGGTGTGCTATATTTTGATGATTATCCTGTCACACCAAACTCAACATACAATATAACAGTTGGATCAGGAGGCCCAGGCGGTCCTGGATCTCCGTCTAATAGAAGCGGATCACCTTCATCATTTGATAGCCTAACTGCAACAGGCGGTGGCGGTGGATCGAGTCATCCTAGCACAGGAAACGGCCCAGGAGGTGCTGGAGCACCAGGTGGATCTGGCGGAGGAGCTGCCTATAGAAATCCGGGCGGTTTTGGAACTGGAGTTTCTGGACAAGGTTTTCCTGGAGGAGATTGTTCTGGTAATGCACCTCCTCATTCATGTGCTGGTGGCGGTGGAGCCGGTTCTCCAGGCGGAAGAGGCTCACCAGGTACAGATTCAAGCAATGCAGGTGTAGGCGGCATTGGTCGCAAAATTGGAATTACAGGATTTGAAACCTACTACGGTGGCGGTGGAGGTGGTGGCGGCCACAATCCACAATCTGGTGGAGGCCAGGGAGGCGCCGGAGGGGGCGGTGGAGGATCTGATCAAAACAATCCAAGAAATCCCTACGGATATCATCTACAGCAGAGAGAAGAAACTCAACCACATGACGGACAGCCTGGTACAGGTGGCGGTGGAGGTGGCTCGGGCCACAATTCAGGAAACCCGTACGGAACAGGCGGTCGAGGTGGACCAGGTATTGTAATTGTGAGATATTAATAATGGCTGATCTTAAAAAAACAATAATTAATGATACAGGTAGTGTAGAACTACCCACAGGAACAGGAACACAACGTCCAACATTTAGTACATCCGTACAGCAATTCACATCTACAGGTAATAGTACTTTTACTGTACCTTCAGGCGTTACATCATTACATGTTCTTGTTGTTGGCGGTGGCGGTGGTGGCGGAAACGCTCTTGCCGGTGGCGGCGGTGCTGGTGGATATGTAGAAGCAAAAGAATATCCAGTTACACCAGGTGAAGTGATTCCTGTAACAGTTGGAGCAGGAGGTGGTGTCGCAGCACAAAATCCTCAATATCGTCCAGGCTACAATGGCGGAGATTCAGTTTTTGGTTCTATAAGAGCTTTAGGTGGCGGGGCAGGAGCAGGATATTCAAACCCTCCTTCAGGAACAGGAAGACCATCTGAACAAGGGCCAAGCTATTATATGAATCATGGCTATAGTGGAGGTTCTGGCGGTGGAGGTGGCGGCACTGAAGGACAGAGATCAGGCCGAGGAGAAGCACGTCAATCAAAAGATTCTACGTCATACAAAGGCGGTTTTGGCGCAGGTTTTCCTGGCGGATCAGGCTTTGGACCAAATCCAGCAGGATATGGCGGCGGTGGAGGCGGTGGCGCAGGCGGCCGCGGATCAGATAATAGAGGTAATAATGGCGGTGACGGCGGTCCAGGACTAGGCAGTGACATTACCGGTTCTTTTGTTATGAGAGCTGGCGGTGGCGGTGGCAGTATTTATGCACCACCAGGTGGACCACACGGCACTGGAGGTGCCGGCGGTGGAGGAAATGGTGGAAGAGGCCCAGGATACAGAGGAACATCAGGAACTATTAACACCGGTGGCGGTGGAGGTGGTGGAGAATGGCCATATAATTCATCTCCAAGTAACAGAAATGAAGGCGGCCCAGGAGTAGTAATTGTAAAATACAATACCCTCGGCGGTGAAAATCAAATAGGTAACACAAGATTCAATACAACGTTAAGCAGAACTGAAGTTTGGACAGGTGGAAAATGGGAAGCAGTTGGTGCTAAAACAGTAACTAAATTTACATCAGGAAGTGGAAACTTTACTGTTCCAAACGGCGTAACTGAATTAGAAGTACTTGTAGTAGCCGGCGGCGGTGGTGGTGGTTCCATCGGCGGCGGTGGTGGAGGCGGCGGTGTTGTCTATAATAAATCATATCAAGTAACTCCAGGAAGCTCAGTACCATACACTGTTGGTGGTGGTGGAGCTCGTGGCGGTAATTATCCAGGACCGAGAAGTGCCAACGGAAACAATTCTGTATTTGGTACTCACACTGCTTTAGGTGGCGGTGGTGCAGGATCGTGGAACTCAAGCGCACCAGGACCTGGCGGTTCAGGCTCAGGTGGTCGTGGCGATCCAGGTGTAGGCCAAGAAGGAGGAATAGCAACACAACCTTATCAATCAAACTCAGGTGCTACTAACTATGGATTTCCAGGAGCTGCAGGAGGAATACGAGCACCAATTGGGTCTAGATCAGGTTTTGATACAGGGGCAGGACAATACACAGCAGGAGGCGGCGGTGGAGCCGGCCGAGCAGGAGGTTTTAGAAGCGCATTTGTAAATGTAGGAGCAGCAAGTTACCAAGACAATGTAAATTTTGATACTAGAAGAATCAGAGGTGCAGGAAGACATGGCGGCGACGGCGTTCCGTTTGATATAGATGGTGAAGTAAAATATTATGGCGGTGGTGGTGGTGGTGGCGCACACAACCCCGGTCATAGTCCTCACAAAACAGCAATAGGAGGCCTTGGCGGCGGCGGCAATGCTGGATCTCATGATTTAGAATATGGACCTAATGGACGCGGACAAGACGGAGAAGCTAATACCGGTGGCGGTGGTGGTGGTGGATACTATCGTGGCGGCGGCCAAGCTATGGGCGGTGACGGGGGCTCAGGAGTAATCATCGTAAGGTATTAAAGGCATAATTATTGTTATGCAGTTTATACAATCATATTTTTTAAACGACTTATCGATCTGCGATAAAATAATAGATTGGTCAGAGTCGCAATCTCAATGGTACGAAGGTGCAGTAGGAACACAAGAAAAAACTGGATCAATAGATATTGGCACCAAAGACTGCTGGCAATTAAATTTAGAATTCAATACACAGCTATTTGATGAATACAACAAAAACTTTGTTGATTGTGTAGAAGAATATAAAAATAAATTTAAATTTGTTGATGAATATAGTCCTTGGGGATTTACAGAATCTCCAAATATTCAAAAATACCTTCCTCCTAACCAAGGTTTTCACGGATGGCATTGTGAAAGGGCAGCTGGTTGTTTTCCATACAGCACAAGACATTTAGTTTTTATGACCTATCTCAATGACGTTAATGACGGCGGCGAAACTGAATTTTACTATCAAGATCTCAAAATAAAACCAGAAAAAGGTAAAACGGTAATTTGGCCTGCAGATTGGACTCACACACATAGAGGATTGCCCCCTAAATCAAATTCTAAATATATTGTAACAGGTTGGTTAAATTATTTGCAATAGATTGTTGATTTTAAATACTCATTAAGTGTCTTTTCATGCTTTGCAAAATTATTCCAATCATGTAACTGTTTTTCAACAATACTAAAACTAGGAGCATACAATTCTTTATAGTTTGCTCTATCATCATACTCACTGTTTATTACATCTAATTTGTCAATTATATGATGATTCATACCGCTTGCAATCCAAATTAATCCTCGATTTACGTCTATTCTATCTAAAAAATTCTTCTGATCCGCATAGTCAAAATAACCAACACCTGCTGTTGGGACAAATTTATACAAATCTTCATCAAATGTTTTATCAAATACACTACGCCAATATTCTGTATCAGTTCTACTTGTAAAAGCATAATGCATAGCTACAAATTCTTTAAAATTTTTAAATTGCCCTGTACATGCTAAGTTGAAAGTATCTTTATCAAACTGGTTTATTGAACCTGCAAGAAGTAATTTAACTAACTTGTCTAAAAATGCTGTTACTGTGTACAATCCATTGGATTCTAAAGGTTCAATGAATCCTGCACTTAATCCTATTCCTACAACATTTTTTTCAAAAATTCTATCACTTAAACCAACTCGCATTGGTATGTCTTTAAATTCTAACTCATCAACTTCCTGTCTAGTTCTAGGATATAACATTTTTTCACTCATTAGGTGTTGCTTAAATTCTTCTTTTGCATCTTCTGGATTTATAAAATTATCACTATAAACATATCCTGTACCAATTCTTGACCAACTAGGTATATTCCAAACCCATCCATTTTGAATAGCTGTACAATTTGTAAACGGTTCTAATTCTCTGTCTTTATCTTTGTACGGTATTCTAGTTGCCCATGCTCTATTGTTTGGTAATTCTTTTTCCCAACTGTGAAACGGAACTTTTAACGCTTTTGTTAATAGCATACTTTTAAAACCAGTACAATCTAAATACAAATCAGCAGTAATTTCTAATCCATCATTGCATACAAGTTTACTAACTCCGTTTGTATCTGTTACAACTTCAGAGACAGTATTTTCAATTAATTTTACTCCTCTAGGTAAACAATAGTTATTTTTTAAAAATTGTCCAAATTTTATTGCATCAAAATGAAAAGCAGTGTCTCTTTTTGGATTCCAGTGTCCAAATTTTAGTTCTCTATTGTCGCAAAATTTATTATTTTCATATAAGGCAGCACTTGGATAATAATAAGGAGCAAAACTGTTGTTTTCTGTCTTGGGATATAAAGCCTTTTTAACAAACCAATCTCGTATGCCATCTAATTTACCATGATATTCAGGATTGCCAAAAGGATAATGAAATCCGCCATCGTTTATTTCATAAAAATCAGTAAACTTGATACTCATTTTATAAGATGCGTCTGTTTCTTGCATAAAATCTTCGTCTTTGAGTCCTAGTTTATGTGTAAAATCTCTTATACTTAGAAGTGTGCTTTCACCTACTCCTACTATAGGAAAATCAGGACTTTCTACAAGACTTATGTTTAGATTAGGAAAAAACTTGATTAAATATGCCGCAGACATCCATCCTGCACTACCGCCACCTACTATTACTATGTTGTTTACATTTTTTAACATTGCTCACCTTGAATATTGATAAATAAAAAAGTATAAAGATATTTATTGCACAGATTGATTGCAAAGGACAAACATGAGCGATTTAAAAAACACCAAAATTGATGAAACTGACGGTAGTGGTTATGTAATTTTTAACCAAGAACAAACCGGCGGATATGACGATCGACCTGGCGATGTGATTCAAAAATTTGAAGCTGTAGGAAGCAATACTTTTAATGTGCCATCGGGTGTAACTGAAGTAGACGTGCTAGTTGTTGCTGCAGGCGGCGGCTCTGCAGGCATAGGCGGTGGTGGTGGAGGCGGCGGTGTCGTCTATGCTACATCTTATCCTGTAACACCGGGAGGAACAGTTCCTATTACCGTAGGACAAGGCGGCGCTAGTGGCGGTAATTATCCAGGACCGAAAGGCTCAAATGGTGGAAATTCTATATTTGGTACTTTGACAGCACTAGGCGGCGGTGGCGGTGCTTCTTGGAACTCAAACACACCTAGCCCAGGAGGTTCAGGATCAGGTGGTGTAGGCCGCCCAGGAGACGGACAGCCAGGAGGAGCAGCAACCCAACCAGGACAGCCAAATTCGGGTGCAACTAACTATGGATATCCTGGTGCAAGAGGTTCTACACCTGGCCCTACAAATGCTACAACTGGTGCAGGTAGATACACCGCAGGCGGTGGTGGTGGTGCAGGAAGTACTGGAGGTCATCCAACTACAATAGGTCCAGGCGATAACTCATCAAACATAAATGCCGGTAGGCACGGAGGCTTAGGGCTACAGAATTCAATCACTGGACTACCGACATACTATGCTGGTGGTGGTGGTGGTGGAAGT
>Ga0075480_10000386_pt1 | contig 25722 bp, 21 predicted proteins | sample DEB08_DNA_7_FD_81590 | JGI IMG/M metagenome (GOLD analysis project Ga0075480, IMG submission 81590) | Aqueous microbial communities from the Delaware River and Bay under freshwater to marine salinity gradient to study organic matter... | ecosystem: Environmental > Aquatic > Marine > Coastal ... | reverse complement strand
ATCTAATTTCCACTGATGAATTATGGGTAGAACCCGAACCTTTGCTACTGATAAAGAGTCAGTCTGTAACGATTGACGAAATGTAGTCTTCCCAAAGTGCGGCTGCAGTCGTTTGGGAATCTGTAAATTCGCGTAGTAACGGCGTCGATGTTTAACTATATGCTGCACATTGTCCGTGGTGTTATAAAACGGTGTTATAATATTAAATGATATATAGCCAAATTTATCAACAAAATATGGCGGTTCTATAAATAAATGTGTAATGGCGGCCCCTGAAGGACTCGAACCCTCAACCTGCCGATTAGAAGTCGGCTGCTCTATCCAGTTGAGCTAAGGAGCCGCGAAGAACTGCGACAGCTTTAACTGACTCGCATCCGGATTACAAAACGAAAAATCACCCAATTCGACCATGCTTACCTAGAGAGGCAAAAAGATCTAACATTAATTGAGAGAAGATAACCACTCTTGCCATTCCTCAGGTGTATCGAGATCTGTTTTCGCATGCGAATAGGGAAGTGGGACGGGTTGGCGCAGATGTGCATTTGCTTTGATAACACTTCGCGCACCCGGATCTCCGGTCAGTGATTTTAATTGCTCAAAAGTCCGTCGCGGAAAGACGACCGGATGTCCAAAACTTCCTGTTGGGGTTGTTGCTTGAATAATGGCTTTGGGATTTTTGTCAAATGCCTGAGCGACCGTTTGCAGATCCATATCTGTCAGTTCTGGCATATCCGCGGGTACAATCATCGCCCCTTTGATCGACGGGTCCTTGATTTCTGAAACTGCTGTGGCAATAGAGCGCCCCATGCCGAGGTGGGCTTCTGGAACTGGAACAATCTGTACGTTTAATCCCAAGAGGAGACTGGCCCTTGGATGCGCTACATCAGGAAGCGTGATAAAGACATTTGGGCAGGTTTCGCATACTGCGCAAACAATCCGGCGCAGCTGCGGTTCTCCGCGCACGTTTTGCGTAAGTTTATCTTTCCCGCGCATCCGGGATGATTTGCCGGCGGCCAAAATGATGATAGCTAATGAATTCATGCCTTAGTGTAACGCATGTCGCCAATTGCTAAAACCCTTTTCTAAAGCAGGGTTGGTGTGTCCTTCATGTGGAAGATTTTATGATTGCTCAAGACACTTCGATTTCACAGGAATGGCGTGGTAATCCTCTTGGCTGAGTACATTTTTCCAAGAATTTCAATTTCAGCTTCAAGTGTATCCGTGATGCATTCGCCAGGCACGAGCGCCATAGCAATTGATTTCTGTGCATAATGTGAATAGCCTCCGGAGGTGCAGAATCCTTTGACCTGACCGTTAATCCATACGGGCTCATAGGCCACGACATCTGCGTCATCGGTATCCACCTTAAACACAACAAGCTTTCGATCGCTACCATTTTGACGCTCGCGAACTGCGGCGGCCTTGCCGATAAACTCAATCTCTTTTCCCCATGAAATGAAACGATCAAGACCAGTTTCTGCCGCGGTATAGTCGGGCGAAAATTCACGCATCCAAGAACCAAAGAATTTGTCCAAGCGAAGGCTCATCATAGCGCGCATCCCAAAGGGGCGCAGTCCCATGGGTTGACCTGCAGCCCAGAGTTGGTGCCAAAGCGCTCGTTGATCCGTCGGATCACAATATATTTCATAACCCAAATCACCTGTATAACTTACCCGTTGTACAAGGCACTCCACCATGCCAACCACCATGGGGCGTACGTCGAGAAAGCGCATCGTTTCGGGATCGTCTCGCGTTACTTTTTGCAGCAACGCTGTTGCATTAGGTCCTGCAATTTGAAAGCCTGTGCAACGATCCGAAATATTTTCAACCCTTACGCCATCTGCGATATTTTTATCAAACCACCGCATATGGAAGGCTTGGCTGCCGTAACTTGCGGTGAGCTGAAATTCATGCTCGCCAAGACATGAGACGGTGAAATCCCCGATCAGTCGTCCCTTTGGGGAGAGCATCGATGTTAAGCTTAAGCGCCCCTTTTCGGGAATACATCCTGCCATGATATGGTTCAACCAGTCGCGCGCGCCTTCGCCGGTAACGCGGTATTTCCCAAAATTATGGGTTTCATTGATGCCCACATTTTCACGCACACCCATGACTTCGCGGCGTGTCGCTTCAAACGCGTTGGAACGCCGGAAAGAAGGTGTTTCAAAGCGTGGTTCTTCTCCTTCAGCAAAATAATTGACAACCTCAAGACCATATTGCGCGCCCCAGACAGCCCCCATATTATCAAAAATGTCATACATTGGAGTGGTGCGCAGCGGTCGTGCGGCGGGGAGTTCTTCGTTGGGGTAGGACACCGAAAACCTCTTTTGGTAATTTTCGATGACTTTTGGAAGCGTGTAGCCGGGATTGATCCAGTCGCCGAAACGGGCCACATCCATGGCCATTGTATCGCGCTCTGTTTCACCTTCGATCATCCATTGGGCAAGCATCAAACCTACACCGCCCCCCTGACTGAAGCCCGCCATCACACCGCAGGCAGACCAGTAATTCCGTTTTCCGGGTACTGGACCGACCAAAGGGTTTCCGTCTGGCGCAAAGGTAAAGGGGCCATGGATCACGTTTTTGACACCTGCCTTTTCAAGCACAGGAAAACGTTTATATGCAAATTCTATGCTTTCGGTGATCTTGTCGAAATCATCGGGCAGCAGTTCATGGCCAAAATCCCACGGCGTGCCATTCACCGCCCAAGGGCGGCAGCGTTGCTCGTAAAACCCGATGCACAATCCGCGACCTTCTTGGCGAAGATAACTTTCCCCTGCCGGATCCATAACATGGGGATGTTCGCTGTCACGTCCATAAATCTCTGGGATGTCGTCAGTCACTATGTATTGGTGTTCCATGGGATGGAGCGGTAGATAAACACCCGCCATAGCAGCGACTTCGCGCGCCCAAAGTCCGCCAGCATTGACCACATGTTCGGTGTGAATGGTTCCGCGCTCTGTTACAACATCCCAAGTACCATCGCTGCGCTGGTTGGTTTCAATGACCTTGGTATTAATGTCAATTGTCGCCCCTCCCATACGCGCAGCTTTGGCATAAGCATATGTGGTTCCTGATGGGTCCAAATGTCCATCGAGTGGGTCATATAGCCCCCCCAAAATCCCCTCGATATTCGTAACAGGTGCAATTTTGGCGATTTCTTCCGGGCTGACGATTTCAGTTTCTAGGCCCATATACCGATGCTTTGCGCGTTCAGCGAGAAGCATGTCAAAACGTTCCTGATTGTCAGCAAGCGTGACGCCGCCCACATGGTGCAATCCGCAGGACATGCCCGTAATCTCTTCGAGCTCTTTGTAAAGGCGGATCGTATATCCCTGCAGGGCCGCCATATTGGTGTCCCCGTTCAATGTGTGAAATCCCCCTGCCGCATGCCAAGTTGATCCTGAGGTGAGTTCAGATCGCTCCAACAGCATCACATCTGACCATCCGAGTTTGGTCAAATGATAGAGCACGCTGCACCCCACAACTCCCCCACCAATAACGACGACCCTGCTGTTCGTTTTCATTGTTCCATCCTTATTTGTCTGCCTTCATCTGGCGTTATTCAGAAGTGATTCACAATCCTTACTGCGACACAATTTGTCGGAAAGTATAAGCCCGTTGTCGTCATTGCGTTTTGCGCAAGGCTTTGAAATCGGTAACCTGACAGGCAACTAAGCTCTGATCGGTACAACAAAACAAAGGACAAGACCGTGAAAACCCATGCGCAGGCTGTCGTTATTGGTGGAGGTGTCATTGGATGCTCCATTCTCTATCATCTTACTAAACTCGGATGGTCCGATGTTGTCCTCTTGGAGCGTGATGAACTGACATCGGGATCCACATGGCACGCCGCCGCCAATATTCACGGCCTGCACGACAGCACCAACATCAGCCGTATTCAGCATTATACGATGAACCTTTACAAAGAACTGGAGGCAGAAACGGGGCAGGGATGCGGTGTCTTTCAACCGGGGTCGCTCTACCTTGCGCAGACGGAAAACCGATCTCACCAGTTAAAACTGCAGGCGGCAAAGGCCAAACTTTACGGCATGAATTTTAGTGAAGTCTCCCGCGCCCAAGCAGAAGAATTGCACCCGCTCGTGAATTTTGACGGAATACGTACGATTATGTGGGAACCCGATGGGGGTAATGTGGACCCATCGGGTGTGACAGCAGCTTACGCAGCTGGCGCACGCCAAAAGGGCGCGGAAATCTATCGGTTTACCCCTGTAACCGCAACTCTTCAACAAGCTGACGGGAGTTGGATTGTCGAAACCCCAAAAGGGAATATACATACCCAATGGGTGGTCAATGCGGCGGGATTATGGGGTCGAGAAGTTGCGCGTATGGCGGGATTGGAATTGCCCCTGCAACCGACTGAGCATCAGTATTTTGTGACCGAAACCATCGCTGAAATAGCTGCAATGGATCGTCGTTTACCCTCTGTGGCTGATCGCGATGGTGAATATTACCTGCGCCAAGAAGGTCAGGGGCTTTTGGTGGGGGCCTATGAGCGCGATGTTCGTTTCTGGGCTGAGGATGAAACACCGTCTGGCTTTGGACATGAGCTGTTTGATGATGATCTCGAACGGATCGAAGAAAATATGATGCGTGCCATTGACCGCGTTCCCGCCGTCGGTGAAGCGGGTATAAAGCGGGTGATTAACGGCCCAATGATCTGGTCGCCTGATAGCAATGTTCTGTTTGGTCCAGCGCCGGAGTTGAAAAATTATTTCTGCTGTAACGGAATTATTCCGGGCTTTAGCCAATCTGGCGGTATGGGTCTTTTGGCGGCTGAGTGGATCATCGAAGGGGAAACAAAATACGATATGTTTGCATGGGACATGGCGCGTTTTGGCACTTGGGCCAGCAAAGAGTTCACAAAGTCGCGCGTTGGCGATCAATATGCCCATCGGTTCAGCATTCATTTCCCCAACGAAGAGCGCGCAGCAGGTCGCCCCGTTCGCACCCGTCCGATTTATGAGTTGCAAAAAGAGATGGGCGCCGTGATGGGCTTGAACTATGGCTGGGAACACCCGCTCTGGTTTGCCGATACTCCCGGCGTTGTGGATACCAACGGATTTACCCGCCAAAACTGGTGGGGACCTGTCGGTGAGGAATGTAAAATGCTGCGCGACAGGGCAGGGATCATCGATATTTCGAACTTTGCCAAATATGTGGTGCGCGGGGAAAAAGCCCGTGACTGGCTTGATGCTGTTTTTGCGAATAAAATGCCAACTGAAATCGGGCGATCTTGTCTGACGCCGTTGATCTCCGTGCGTGGGGGATTGGCCGGAGATTTCACAGTGACTTTGCTTGCCGAAAACGAATATTGGATCTTGGGGTCTGGTATGGCGGAACGGTATCACAAACGGTTCTTTAATGCTGTTCCTTTGCCTGAAGGTGTCATCTTTGAAAGCCGTACCGAAGCGGTCTGCGGGTTTAACGTGGCGGGTCCAAAGTCGCGAGATATTTTGCAACGTTTGACCAATGCATCACTGAACACTGAAGATTTTAGATTTATGCGCTCAAAACGGATTGAGCTTGCGGGGATTGAAGTCACAGCGCTCCGCGTATCCTTTACGGGTGATTTGGGATGGGAAGTTCATTGCAAAACCGAGGATCAGAAAGCGCTTTACAGTGCACTTTTGGAAGCGGGAAAAGAGTTTGGCGCAGGGCCAGTGGGTAGCCGTGCATTGATGTCGATGCGCGTTGAAAAGGGCTATGGCAGCTGGTCGCGGGAATATAGCCCAGAATATTGGCCGCATGAGCAAGGTTTGGACCGCCTCTGCAAATTGGACAAAGACTTCCTCAATAAGAGTGCTCTGGAAAAGGTGCTTGCAAAAGATGCACGCGAACAGATGGTGATTTTGCACCTTGATGGAGCCGCAGTAACGGCGTCAAACGCGGATGCCACTGGGGGCGAGCCAATCTTTAAGGACGGCAAGGGGGTCGGGCGTGTAACCTCTGGCACATATGGTTACACTGTAGGCATGTCGCTTGCGCTTGCTATGGTCAAAGGTGTCGGAGCTGGCGATGAGGTTGAGGTCATGGTGCTGGGTCAGCCCCATAAAGCCAAGATCCTCCATGAATCGCCCTTCGATCCCAAAGGTGAAAAGCTGCGCGCGTGATCTGCTAAATCTTAGTCGCGCTCATGCGACGGGCGCAATTTAAGTTCTATAATCCGGTTGCCTTCACGACCCGTGACTTCGAAACGAAATCCGTGAAAGCTGAAGACTTGACCCACAGTGGGGATCATTTGGCTTTCATGGATCACCAGACCTGCCAGCGTATTTGCCTCTTCGTCGGGAAGATTACAATCAGTTGCCCGATTGAAATCGCGGATCGTCATGCCGCCTTCGACGACAAAATACCCATCTTGAGTGCGTTCAAGCGTGCTGCCTTCTGCATCATCAAATTCGTCCGTAATTTCACCGACAATTTCTTCTAGGATATCTTCGAGTGTGATCAAACCCTGAAGGCTTCCATATTCGTCAACCACGAGGGCAAAATGCGTATGCAGCCGCAAAAATTCCCGCATTTGATCATCTAGAGTAGTGGTGTCTGGCACAAAATAGGGTTTTTTGGAAACTTCTGTGACATCGAATTTTCGCAATGCCGTTTTAGGGTGTTTGCTGGCACTGATGATCCGATATATTGTGCGCGCCAAATCTTTGGCATGAAGAACACCGATAATATTCTCCTGATTATCCTTAAAGACCGGTAGGCGGGTATGATTGCTCTCGAGGCACTGATCCAGCATCCGCAGAGGATCATCATCTGCATTGACCATTTCTATGTCAGAACGATGAAGCATGATTTCATCTACGGTTCGATCCGCCAGATCGAGCGCTCCAAGAATTCGGTCTCTGTCTTCTTTTTCAACGATGCCTTCGGAATGGCCAATCTTTAGCGCACCGGCGATTTCCTCACGCACGGCAAGAACATTTGTATCCGGATCGGTCTGGACGCCGAAAAGACGCAGGATCACGCGCACGACCCAACGAACTGCAGAAACAATCGGGTTGAAAATGAGCGTGACAATTTGAATGGGTCGGCTGACCAAAGAGGCCGCCCGCTCAGCATTTGTTATGGCATAGGTTTTTGGCAGTACTTCCGCGAATATCAAAACCAAAACGGTCATCACCAATGTGGCGAGCACCACGGCGCTTTCACCAAAGCTCCGCGCAAGCAACGCTGTTGTCAGGGATGTCGCCAGAATATTCACAAGATTGTTGCCCAAAAGAACAGATCCGATCAGGCGTTCGCTGTCTTCGGTGACGTCAAGAGCACGCTGCGCGCCGCGTGATCCTTTATCTGCCTGTGCACGTAATTTTCCACGTGAGGCGGCGGTCAGAGCTGTTTCGCTTCCTGAGAAAAACCCAGAAAGAATAAGCAGAGCAGCAATAGCTGACACGGAAATCCAGAATTCGGCGTCTAAAAGAAGGGCTGTTTCGTCCATAGTCATATCTGTTTTGTGATCTTTTGTTATATGACGGGATTAGGGCGCGTAATCAAGTCACAGCGTTTGTGAAATTCCGCTCTGTGTTCAAAGGGTGCTTTTGTCTCGCTTGGCGAGGGGATGATGATCTTCCACAAGGCTTTGAAGTTTTTCATCCAACACATGAGTGTAAATTTCTGTCGTTGCCACATCTGCGTGACCAAGCAGGGTCTGAATAATCCTTAGATCTGCTCCGTTTGCCAACAGATGACTGGCAAATGCATGCCGTATGGTATGCGGGGATATCTTGCTAGGATCGATGCCTGCCGTTTTAGCCCAAAGTTTGATTTTACCATAAAACCAATGGCGCGTCAGATGTCCAAGCTGCCCGGAGGACGGAAAAAGATAGGCTGAAGACGCATGGCCAGATTTAACAGAAAGTTCGTCTTTTTGATCGCGTTTGACAATCCATTTTGCCAAAGCATCCCTTGCAGGTGTCGATAAAGGAACCAGTCGTTCTTTGGAGCCTTTCCCTTTTACAAGGATCATGGCGGGGTTTCCCCGTGTCGCCGCAACGGGCAATGCCATCAGTTCACTCACTCGCATGCCCGTCGCATACAACAGCTGCATCAAGCAGGCATCGCGCAAACGCTCTGCTGCATTTTTGCCGGAGTGCATTGCAACGTCCAGTAAACGATCCACTTCCTCAAGCGAGAGCGTTTTGGGAAGCTTTTTTTTCTTACTGCCACCCCTTATTTGTAACGAAGGGTTGTCCTTGCGCCAGCCTTCTTCGACGCAAAACTGAAAGAATTGTTTGATCGCAGAAAGCCGTCTGGCACGCGTCGCAGATGAAAGACCTTCGCTACTGAGGTCGACAAGATATGCTTCAATGTCGGCGCGCGATAAGTTTCGTAAAGTTTCTGACCGATTGGCACACCAGAAGGAAGCATGTTTCAAATCACGTGCATAAGCGGCGAGCGTATTTTCAGCCGCCCCTGCTTCGGCGGCTTTCGTTTCCAAGAAAAGAGCAACATCATTGAGATCAGTTTTCATGATCCCCCACAATAAGGAGGTGAAGTGTGGCCCGCTGTGCAGTTTCGTTCAGCCCGAGGAAACGCAGTGTAGAAAGGCTGTCCATCAGATCCTGAAGGTCACCGCGACTGCCTTTCTCAAACTGAATGATAGCCGTCAAAATGGCCTCTCCAAGCTTATGTTGTTCGATCAGATTTCTGACCGAAAAAGGAACGCGTCCGCTCCTGAACGCTTCGGAAACCACACTGTCGATTGTGGTGTTTGGCACAATGTCGGAAAAATCATTCACCGCTACTGCTTTTATCAATGCATCATGGGCGTTGTCTGGCGCCATCATTGCGGCAACGGCTGCAAAATCTTCTGAGAGCAACGCCAATCTTAGTGCGGCTTCGCGATCGTGTGGAGAAAGATCCATGGATAAAAAGGCATTTGCAAAAAGCCTGCTTGTTGGCGCGATAAGATCTTTAAATTCGGGTTTGGCAAACACATCTTGTAAAGTTTCACCCGCCAAAGCCGCGTCCTTTGCGTTCACCGCTTGTTCAAATTGTTGGATCAAGCGGACTTTTTCCCATATTCCCCCAGATGCGGAGGGAGGCCTTTCTGTGAAAATTCCAAAAAAACGATTATCGGCCAGTGCCCCGCTATTTTTCAAGCGTTCCGCTGCTTCAAGTTGAGCCTTCCAGCCATGATCCCCAGTAAGATCATTGACCGCAAATTCAAGCGGGAGGCTGGCTGTGGCCAAAGGTTCACCGATCGCCTCGTAGAGCCGGAAATCCAACGGGGTAGGTTTGAGAGGCGGTGGAAGTTCCTCCAAAGTTTCTTCGTATTCATAAGCATCCAAAAACCGGACCAGTAAATTTACTTGGCGATATTCCAGTCCATCAAGGGCTGTTGCTGTTTCCAGCATCAAATGGGCCGTCATCCAATCCCCCGTTCGGGCAGTGCAAAAGATACGTTCCGCGTCTCGGGCATAGGAACTTCCAAGAGAGAGAACCTGTTCACACGCAGGTAGCAACGCTTCGCTCAACATGCTGAGGTCAAACAATGTTGGAACAAGCTGAGCGGGCAGGGGCGCGGCCCGCTCTAACAGGGCAAGTGCGGGATCAACGGCGCCGTATTTCAACAAAGTCGCTATTCGTGCCTTTAAAAATTCATAACTGTCATCGCTGTCAAAGGGGGCGTGACCTTCGGCTAAAAGGAGGCGAAACAATAAACTTTGAATCGCAGGGTTGGTCGAGACGTCGATATTGCGCAACAACATTACCAACTCCGACGATGTACTTTCGTGCCAAATATTTACAGGAAAACCTGTCACCTGTGCCGGTAGTAATCCCACAGCATCCAAACGCGTTTCACTGAGTTTTGAAACCGCCACTTTTGGAGCTTCGGCACCAGATGTGGTGGGCGGTTCTTTTCTGATTGTTTTGCCGATGTCTGAAGAATTTGTGACGTTTCGTTTTTTATTCAACCAGTCAATCGCAGATAGCGGCGCCTCGGCATGGCCTAGGTAAGGAAACATTAAAAATGCGATCAGCAACCTAATTTTCATTCAAAACCACCGGGACACGTTCAGTTGTCTGGTTTGGTTCAAAAGAAATACCAAAGAATGGCCCCAAATATGTGTAAATCACGAGGGCAATTGCGCCAGTGATCGCCAAATATATCAAAAACTTAAATACTCTTTTCATAGTCCGCCTCAATTCGTTATACCAGTTTGGGGTCGATTTATTCGATTTGATCGACACCAAGGCTGGCATGAATTGAAATTTATCAAAGGATCGCCAATAACGGAACCATGATTCTTAGATTAAAAAAGTCTGTGGCCTTTGTGGGTATGATGGGAGCTGGAAAAACCGCCGTGGGCCGTGCGGTTGCGGAAAAGCTAATGACATCATTTCTTGATTCAGATCAAGAGATCGAACAAGCGGCGAATATGAGCGTGGCAGAAATTTTTGCACGCGATGGTGAGGCTTTTTTCAGGGACAGGGAAGCGCAGGTCATCCGTCGTTTATTTGAAAACCAAGTCTGTATTCTTTCGACGGGTGGCGGCGCATTTATGAGCGAAGAAGTTCGCGAAATAATGACGTCTTCTGGAATGTCCCTATGGATAAATGCGGATCTTGATCTTCTTTGGTCACGCGTAAAAAGCAAAGACACACGACCGCTGCTGCAGACAGCGGATCCATACGGAACGCTTAAATCCATTTATGAGGCACGTAAAAGCACGTATGCGCTTGCTGATATGACAGTAAAGGCCAAAAAGGGTCTGAGCATTGATGATATGGCTGAACGGGTCATTTCCGCCATGCGTTCGCGCCCCGATGTATTGGAGAGCATAGATGAATCATAAAGTGCGTGTCAGTCTTCAGGAACGGTCTTATGATATTTTGATATCGGAAGGTTTGATCGAAGAAAGCGCGACTCATATCGCACCACTTTTGCGCCGAGCGCGTGTTGCGATTGTTACTGACGAAAATGTTGGGGCATTGCATCTTGGATCATTGCGAACAGCGCTGGTAAATTCTGACATTTCTGTTGATGCGCTAACGTTGCCGGCAGGAGAGGCCACAAAATCCTGGACCTACTTGATCCAAACTGTCGAATGGCTACTGGAAAATAAAATTGAACGCCATGATATTGTTATCGCCCTTGGCGGCGGCGTGATTGGAGATCTCGTTGGGTTCGCAGCTGCTATTTTACGCCGCGGAATTCGCTTTGTTCAGATTCCAACATCACTGTTGGCGCAGGTTGACAGCTCTGTAGGTGGAAAAACGGGTATCAATGCGCCGCAAGGGAAAAACCTTATTGGAGCCTTTCATCAACCCAGTTTGGTTTTAGCCGATATTTCTGTTCTTGGAACGCTTCAGTCGCGAGATTTTCTTGCCGGGTATGGCGAGGTGGTGAAATACGGGCTTTTGGGGAATGCAAATTTTTTTGAATGGCTTGAAGTCAACGGAATGGCTTTGGCTGCTGGAGATGTGGAAAAACGGGCCGAGGCTGTTCGAATCTCTTGTCAAATGAAAGCTGACATTGTTGCACGCGATGAAACGGAGCAAGGGGAGCGTGCGCTGCTAAACCTTGGTCATACCTTTTGCCATGCGCTGGAAGCAGCGACAGGATACTCTGAACGACTTTTGCATGGGGAAGGTGTCGCAATTGGCTGTGCCTTGGCCTTTGATCTTTCGGCTCGTATGGGACTTTGCGCTCAAGAACATCCCTCTCGCATACGGGCCCACCTCAAAGCGATGGGGATGAAAAGTGATCTATCTGATATCAAAGGTGAGTTGCCGTCAGCAGAGGTGTTAGTGGATCTTATGGGGCAGGACAAAAAAGTGGTCGATGGAAAGCTGCGCTTTATCCTTGCAAAGGATATCGGAAAGAGCTTTGTGACATCCGAGGTCAACAAGAACGATGTTATTGATGTGTTAAAGCACGCCTTATCGATGCGAGCCTAAAGACGTCTCATTCGCAAAACGGTTTCAGTGAAATTTCCTAGAACGGAATTTCGTCGTCCAGATCACGGGAGGAGGACGGCGCAGAGGGTGCAGGTGCCGAATTCCCATAATCGCTATATCCGCCGCCCATGTCGTTTCCGTATCCGACACTTCCTCCGCCGCCTTCGCCGCGAGCATCCAACATGGTCAATTCAGAGCGGTAAGGTCTGAGCACGACTTCAGTCGAATAACGATCAGCACCCGATTGATCCTGCCATTTGCGGGTTTCCAATTGGCCTTCGATATAGACCTTAGATCCTTTACGCAAAAATTGTTCGGCAACGCGTACCAGAGGTTCAGAGAAAATCGCAACACGGTGCCATTCGGTGCGCTCGCGGCGCTCGCCGGTATTTCGATCTTTCCAATTCTCCGAGGTTGCAATGCTCAGGTTGCAGACTTTGCCGCCGTTCGGGAAATTGCGCACTTCTGGATCCGCGCCCAAATTGCCTATTAAGATGACTTTGTTAACGGAACCGGCCATGTTTTGTCTCCTGTCGAATCTCTGCGAGTGTTTGTACGCTGTTAGAGCACTGTTAACTGGTTAAGAAAAGACTAATGCGTCTCTTCACGCAAGTCAAAGGCACCTTAAACATCCAACCTTATCGCATCAAATCGCTCATTTGTCCTATTCGGCCGCAATCTTGATCACGGGTTCCATTTGAGCGAGCATCTCATCAGACAGATGACACTTGATCTGATGGCCGTCAGCCAAATCTCGAACCAAAGGCACTTCGCGTTCGCAAAGATTATTCTCAACCTTGTCCTTCCAATGGCAGCGCGTTTGAAACGGACATCCGCTTGGCGGATTCATTGCGGAGGGGATATCGCCTTCAAGCACGATGTGCTTTTTGTCAATACTTGTATCTGCGATGGGAACGGCGGACAAAAGTGCTTCTGTATATGGATGATAGGGAGGCGCAAAGACCTGATCTGTGCTGCCCAATTCAACCACATGGCCAAGATACATCACCATCACGCGATCGCTGAGATACCGTACAATTGAAAGATCATGACTGATGAAAAGAAGCGTGGTTTTCTCCTTGCGTTGTATTTCCATTAAAAGATCTGTCACCGCGGCCTGAACGGAAACGTCAAGCGCTGAAACGGGTTCATCAGCCACAACAACCCGCGCGCCCCCCGCAAAAGCACGCGCAATACCAATACGCTGTTTTTGCCCTCCTGAGAGTTGACGGGGCATCCTTTCGGCAAATTCGCGAGGCAATTTAACCAAGTCAAGCAGTTCCAACATGCGATTGCGGCGATCGTTGTCAGATGTGCCATATTTGAAAATCTCAAGCGCACGGATAATCTGCCGCCCGATGGTCATCGATGGATTGAGCGTATCAAAGGGATTTTGAAACACCATCTGTACATCGGCAACTGTTTTGGTGGCTCGATTTTCAATCGGTGTTTTTTCAATGTTTTGCCCGTCTAAAAGGATTTGCCCGTCGGTTGCCGTTTCAAGTCCCATTAAAACCTTGGCAAAGGTCGATTTGCCACAACCAGACTCGCCAACGATGGCAAGTGTTTCCGCTTCGCGTGCTTCAAAGGACAAAGTTTCATTTGCCTTGACAACACGCTTTTCTCCTGAGTTCCCAAAGAGCGCATTTGCCGCAACCTCATAATATTTTTTGAGGTTATCCATCCTAAGGATCACTTTGCCCGGAGCGACTTTTTCATTCGCATTGCTTGCCGTGATCGGGGCGTTCCAATCTATGTCTTTAAAGCGGATGCACCGGCTGAAATGACGATCGTCTCCTTCAATCACAGCCATTGGAATATTGCCCTGATTGCAGAGACCTTCCTGAAAATAATCGCATCTTGGGCCGAAATTGCACCCGTCTGGCCGTTCATGTGGCAATGGAAAGTTCCCGGGAATGGCCACAAGAGGTCTGGCATTTTTGTCAGCACCGGGCAGAGGGATTGAGCGGAACAAAGCCTGAGTATATGGATGTTGCATTTTATCAAAGACATCCTCAATGCTGCCCGTTTCAACAGCTTCGCCCGAGTACATCACGCAAATTCGGTCACAGGTTTCAAGAACAAGGCCTAGGTTATGAGAGATAAACAACATAGAGGTGTTATATTTTTTCCCCAAATCTTTGACCAAATCGACGACTGCCGCCTCAACCGTCACATCTAAGGCGGTGGTGGGTTCATCAAGGATCAAAAGCGCAGGTTTGGACATCAGTGCCATAGCGATGACAATGCGCTGTTGTTGACCGCCTGACAATTGGTGAGGATAGGATTTGAGGATCCGCTCAGGATCGGGAAGTTTAACATCAGTCACCACTTCAAGCGCGCGCTTATAGGCGTCATTTTCCGACACTCCTTCGTGGATCATCGGAACTTCCATGAGCTGCCTGCCGACTTTCATTGCCGGATTGAGAGATGCCATTGGCTCTTGATAAATCATGGCGATTTCGTTGCCACGAATATCGCGCAATTCTTCATCACTCATTTCGGCCAGATCGCGGCCTTTAAATTTTATGGTTCCACCAACAACGCGCCCGTTAACACCAAGATCCTGCATCACTCCGAGGGCGACTGTTGATTTTCCGCATCCTGACTCGCCAACCAGTCCCACCGCTTCTCCAGGCTGAACCACGACTGAAAAGTCCATAACTGCCGGAATTTCGCGCAACCGCGTGAAAAACGAAATTGACAAATCCTCTATTTCAAGAATTGGGCCGTCATATTCCAGTTTTGCCATGTCGTTCTCCCTTGTTCTGTCGACGACAGCACATTTCTTTTCTTAGTCCTTCAAACTTTCTTCGCGTAGCCCGTCAGCCAGCAAATTAAGCCCCAAAACAAGGCTTAACAGGGCAAAAGAGGGCGGGAGAGCAGGGTGAGGATAAACGGATAATAGCTTTCGTCCCTCATTGATGGTGGCTCCCCAGTTAGGGCTCTCCGGTTCAAGACCAAGACCAAAGAACCCCAGTGTTCCGAGAAGAATGGTCGTGTACCCAATTCTCAGACAAAAATCGACGATCAAGGGTCCTCGCGCGTTTGGAAGGATTTCCCAAAGCATAATGTACCAAGGTCCTTCACCCCGCGTTTGGGCCGCGGCCACATAGTCGCGGGTTTTGATATCCATCGCCAAACCGCGTACAATTCTGTAAACGGTTGGAGAGTTCACAAAGACGACCGAAACAAATACGGTCAAAAGCCCCCCATCCACATCAAATAGGTCAATGGTGTCAAACAAAGTGATTTTTGAGCCCGGTGCGTTGATCAGGGAGACATAAAGCCACCCTAAGGATCCCAAAATCGCGACCATCAAAATATTTCGTGTTTGTGGCGCTACATAGTAGCGCGAATTGATCATTACGGCCGCAAAAATTAAGGGAAAGGCAAATAATACCACCGCCATATATTGTGGCATTCCAGTTAATCGGATCTCTGGGGTTACCAGAAGATAGAATAACAAAATTACAGGAAAGGCGAGGATGAGGTTTGCCAAGAAAGACAAAACTAGGTCTAGCTTTCCACCATAATAACCGGCAGGCAAGCCAAGGGTAATGCCAACCAAAAACGCAAAGAGTGTTGCAAGAGGCGCGATAAGGATAACAATGGTACTTCCTGCCATAACACGGCTGAATACATCGCGCGCAAGATGATCCCCCCCTAAGAGGAAGAAAGGATATTCCCCGTCACCTGCAGAACTCATTGCAGTGCCGGGTACTTTGTTTTTCATGCCGGAAAACTGCGACAGAGGGTCATGCGTTATAATCATGTCGGTCGCACCGGCAAAGAAACCTGTAAAGACCCAGAACATGACGATGGCCAATCCAATCATGCCGATCATACTGTCGAAGAGTTTTCCATAAAGACCAAGCTTGCGCTTGTATCGCATCGAGAAAACGAAAAGAACGACCAGAGAAATCCACACGGGCATCAGTTGCATGAACATGCGACCAAAAATTGCCCCCCAACTTAAAGCGTCCATTCTCGTGCTCCCTACGTGACTTTGATACGCGGGTTGAGATAAACATACCCGATATCAGAGATAAGCTGTGTGACCAAAACCACGACGACAGAGACAACTGAAACAGCCAAAAGCAATTCAATATCATTGTTTCCGGCAGCTTGGACAAGAACCCATCCGAAGCCTTTGTAATTAAAAAGAGTTTCGACGATTACGACCCCATTTAACAGCCATGGAAACTGTAACATAATAACAGTGAAAGGCGCGATTAAGGCATTTCTTAGAGCATGCTTCATCACAATGTTACGAAAACTAACGCCCTTAAGACGGGCGGTTCGGATATATTGTGCTGTCATAACTTCTGCCATAGACGCCCGTGTCATCCGCGCGATGTATCCCATTCCGTAAAGTGCAATGGTGAGAACGGGCAAAAAGAAGTTTTCAAAGTTGGCGGAGTCCATTGCCGATGTGGCAGAGCCTTTAAACCATTTCAACCCAACAGCACTTGACGCGAAGATCACGATAAAAATCACACCTGACACGTATTCAGGAGTGGCGGTAGTCAGGATGGCGGCGGTAGAAAGGGATCGATCCGTTTTGCTTCCTTCGCGCATTCCCGCCATGACGCCCACAATGAGTGCTGAGGGCACCATCACGATCATGACCCAAAACATCAGCTTTGCCGTTAATGAAAGCCGTGTATTGATAATTGAGAGGACATCATCTTTGAAGACGGTCGAAAAGCCCCAGTCACCTTGAAGGAGCCCGCAATAACGGTCTGCTGTTTCTTTCGTGTCGTCAGGACCAAAACATTTTCCACGCGTTTTCCCATCACTGCCCTCAATCACGTAACCGGGCAATACGCCAAGCCACTCTCCATATTTCACAGGAAGGCTGCGAAGATATCCACGGTTTCCAAGATAGGATGCCACTTCTGCATCCGACATCCGAAAATTACCCTGATTTTTGGCAAGTTTTTCGAGGTTTGGATAAAGATTGGTAAGGAAAAATACCACAAAAGTCAGGCATAACGCCGTAAAAAGCATCACTCCGAAACGTCGAAGGATAAAAAGTCCCATAGATCACCCTGCGTTTTTCTATCGGGAATAGAACGCATCCCCAAATTTTAGGCTGCATCCGAAAACGGATGCAGCCTCTGCTTGATAAAAGCCTTACGCCTTAAGGCCCCACTTATAAATCTGGGGCAGGTATGCAATGTGCATGTCGCAGCCGACGACCTTATCGGTGTGATGGCGATAGAGCGATCTCCAATAAGGTTGGATGGTGACACCCTCTTCGGCAATAATAGCCTGACATTTGGCAGCCACTTCGCGCCGTTTATCCGCATCAGCAATGGAATTTGCCTCTGCCAAAAGCGCGTCGAATTCTGGATTGCTCCAGCCAAATTCATTCCATGCTTCGCCAGAGCGATACGCCAGACCCCAGACCTGTGTCGCCAGAGGGCGGTGGTTCCAGTTTGTGGAGCTATAAGGATATTTGGCCCAGTCGTTCCAGAATGTTGATCCAGGAAGAATGGTGCGTTTCACTTTAAATCCTGCATCTCGCAGCTGAGCGGCTACAGCATCCGTCGTGTTTTTACGCCAATCATCATCGATGGACTGGATCTCATGTTCGTAATCCATCATGCCGGCTTCTTCCATCAACGCACGCGCTTTTGCCGGATCGTAGGGCAGGCGGGTTACCGAAGCGTCCGTTTCTGGATGCATTGGGCCTGCGTGATGGTTGTCCGCCACTATTCCCCGTCCAGCATAGCCAAGTTCCAGACAGACATTGTTGTCAACGGCCATCGCCAATGCTTGACGCACACGTTTGTCTTGATATGGCAGATTACCATTCGCATCGGGAGTATTTTGGTTTGTGCGGATCACAATGGTCGCGCCTGATGCAACTTCGGATTTGGTCCAACCAAGTCCATCAAAAACATCGACGAATTCGCCAACCGTTTCCCAGATAGCGTCCACTTCGTCGGCTTCCGCGGCGGCAACCCATGCGGAGGGGTCGGTGCCATAGTCTATGAACTCGATGCGGTCGAGGTATGCACCTTTGCCTTCGGCATATCCCCACCAGTCAAATCCTTCATTACGCACGACGACGCCTTTTACACCAACTTCAAGTGATTCTGGCCTGTAAGGTCCAGTGCCCACGGCAGTTCCCAGCATGTCGTCAGGATTATGGCTTGAATGCACAATAGATGCTGGATAATCCGCCATACCTGGGATGATTGTGATGTCTGACGTAGCACAGGTCAAAAGTACTGTGTGGCTGTCCACCACTTTAATGGCACCTGCGGCGGCTTTGCCTGTGTCCGGATCAATCAATGATGCCATACGTCCAGCCATTGAGTTGCCTTCAACAGCTTTATCACACCAACCTTCGATGTTACGCGCGACGTCTTCGGCGGTAAAGTCATCGCCATTGTTCCATTTCACGCCCTTACGAACGTTCAACGTATACTCTGTAGCATCAGCATTCGCAGACCAGCTTGCAAGAAGCATTGGTTTGAAGGAACCGTCGTTGTTGTATTCAACGAGATACTCTAACCACCCTGCAGTATATGTCGCAATCTGTGTCCAATCGTAGGTTCTTGGGTCTTTCAGCGCCCGGACTTCCATTTGAAAGCGCAGCGTTCCACCCTGTTGGGCATGTCCACCCGCTTCTGCAGGAGAAGACAATCCTGCAAGTCCGTATGCCGCACTGGCCGTAAGCCCAAGCGCAGTCGTGCGTGCCAAAAATTCTCTGCGGCTAAGTTTTCCAGCCTTTAGCTCTTCGGCATACATCTTCGCAACGGGATGAATGTCCCCTGCGTGTTCTGTGTTCAGCGTCATAATGATCTCCCTGTGACACGTTATTTTGTTATCCGTTTTTGCCAACATTCTTAAACCGAATTATGTCGTTTACCCGGTCAGCAAGAATGTAAAACTCCTCCAATTACCGCATGAATATCTGCTGACGTCAACGCCAACTACCGGCTTTTTTAGTGAAAACTACGACATTCTAATAATAATCTTGCTTGGCAATTGTTGTTTAAAACACAAAAAAAAATTGAAAAAACTGCGCGAACTTTTCCATTTTGGGGCGTGAGAACCGGAAAACAAGATCGTTTTGAGCCTGAGATGCTAGGATGGCGAGTATTCTTCGTATAGCCTATCTAGCTGAGGCTGGGGTCGAATATTTGCCATTTTTGCATATTTGATCGAAACCATGTGCGTTGACGTTTTGCATATTGACGGGTTGCAATATTGGCCTGTTCGATAGCCTCTTGCAAAGTCAATGTTCCCTGAAGGTGCGAAATAAGCTCGGCTGCCCCGATCGCCTTACCGGAGGGGCTGCTTCGCGAAAAATTATCAAAATTTTCCTGCGCTTCGTCCAAAGCGCCACATTCAAGCATCTGTTTAAAGCGCCATGCAATGCGCGCATTTAACCATTCCGTAGACGTGGAAAAAACAATCGCACTACAAGTGTTAAGATTGAGAAGGGGTGGGGGAGTTTCATTTTGCCAATCTATTAAGGATTTGCCTGTGTGCCGCCAAACTTGCCACGCCCGCATCACGCGCATCGGATTTTGTAAGTCGATGCGGGCCCTTGTTGTGTCATCGAGTTCCCCTGCAAGCCCGGTGATCCCTTCAGTTTCCCAACGCTGAGCGCAGAGATCTTGGACGTCTTTGGGAATAGCAGGAATATCAACAAGCCCCTGCGTGAGTGCCGAAAAATAAAGCCCCGTGCCGCCAACAATGATTGGTCTCATATCGCCGGTTATAAAGGGAATGATATCGCGAAGCCATTGTCCGACTGAGTAATGAGTTTGACCATCAACATGACCATAAAGCGCGTGAACCGCTCTGCTTTCTTCTTTTTGCGTTGGTCGCGCTGTCAAAATCCGCCAATTCGAATACACCTGTAAAGCATCAGCATTGATAATCACCCCTCCTTTTGATTGCGCTATATGCAATGCCAAAGAGGATTTTCCTGATGCAGTAGGCCCCGCGATCAAAACGGGTTGATGGGGTGGAATGTCGGCTATCCATTGAGGGATTTGCAAATTTGTCACCTGATGCTGCGTTGCGCTGTGCTCTTCTCTGGTCACATATTTTTCAAACTGACGTCAATGTTTGATTGAACTTGAGCTTTTTTTCGGACATGAAGCACAGCAAGGTGACTGAGAGAAGAGGTATCCATGTCAGAGACTAGTAAACCCAATGCTTCCTTTAAACGCGTTATGTTGAAGATCTCTGGTGAGGCTCTGATGGGAGAGCAGGGATTTGGACTTCATCCGCCGACCGTCGAGCGCATTGCAAATGAAATCAAAAGTGTGCATGACCTCGGGGTTGAAATTTGTATGGTGATTGGGGGCGGAAATATTTTTCGGGGCCTTCAGGGAAGTGCGCAGGGAATGGAACGCACGACCGCCGACTACATGGGAATGCTTGCAACAGTCATGAATGCTCTTGCAATGCAAAGCGCGCTTGAGGCGCGGAACGTTTTTACCCGTGTGATCAGCGCGATCCCTATGGATCAGGTTTGCGAACCTTATATCCGGCGCCGTGCTGTGCGCCATCTTGAGAAGAAAAGGGTTTGCATTTTTGCGGCCGGAACGGGCAACCCATATTTTACGACCGACACCGCCGCGACCCTCCGAGCAAGCGAAATGGCCTGTGAGGCGATTTTCAAAGGAACAAAGGTGGACGGGGTTTACGATAAGGATCCGGTTAGAAATCCTGATGCCGTTCGATATGATAAGGTGACCTATAATGAAGTTCTGGCAAAACGGTTGGCAGTAATGGATGCCAGTGCAATCGCTTTGGCGCGGGACAATGGTTTGCCAATTATTGTCTTTTCCTTGGATGAAGCTGGAGGCTTTAGGGGTATACTCAACGGAAAGGGTACGTACACCACGGTTTCCGAGTAAATGAAACTTGTACTGGAAAATACTAAGATCTCAGAGTACTGAATGAGGTTAAATCGGCAGAAATGAAAGTGGTATTGGAACATGTCAGAAGATTTTATGCTAGACACAGATGATCTGGAACGTCGCATGGGGGGCGCCATTTCCTCACTTAGGACCGAATTTGCATCATTAAGAACTGGACGGGCGTCAGCCACTATGTTGGAACCAGTCATGGTGGAGGCCTATGGGCAGCGTACACCGATCAACCAAGTTGGAACCGTAAATGTTCCGGAGCCTCGCATGGTGACGATCAATGTCTGGGATAAATCGCTTGTCGGAAAAGTTGAGAAAGCGATCCGCGAAAGTGGCTTGGGAATTAATCCGCAGCTCAACGGAACCATTATTATGTTACCAATCCCAGAACTGAACGAGGAGCGGCGGCGAGAATTAACACGGGTAGCCGGACAGTATGCTGAAAACGCACGTGTATCCATTCGTAATGTAAGACGTGATGGGATGGATCAGATCAAAAAAGCAAAAGGCGATGGCCTTTCGGAAGACGATCAAAAACTCTGGGAAGATGAAGTGCAGGACATGACCGACAAACATATTGCCGCGATTGATGCTGCGCTTGATACAAAGCAAAAAGAAATTATGCAGGTATAGTAAATATGACAAAAGGGTCTACGGGGGATGCAGCCAGACATGTCGCTATTATCATGGATGGCAATGGGCGTTGGGCACAAAAAAGGGGAAGACCGCGGTTATTTGGGCATCATGCAGGGTCAAAACGTGTGCGCCAAATTCTTCAAAGTTGTCCGCGCCTTGGCGTAAAATATCTTACAATTTTTGCGTTTTCCACTGAGAATTGGAAGCGCACACAAGAAGAGGTGGCAGGGTTGATGGCCCTGTTTCGGAAATACATTTTAAAAGAAGCCAAAAATCTGAAGAAAAACGGTGTGCGTGTACGTTTTATCGGGGATCGTGTGCGACTGGAGGAATCCCTTGTTGACCTTATGGACAATTTGGAAATGCTCACGAGTGACAATGATCTCGTCCATCTGACCATTGCGATCAACTATGGGGGGCGCGATGAAGTCGCTCGCGCGGCACAGAGGTTGGCCTATGATGTAAAAGCGGGACGGCTTCTCCCTAAAGATATTGATGAGCAAACTTTGCCGAAATATCTCGACACGCATGTTTTGCCGGATCCGGATTTATTGATCCGCACGTCCGGAGAAGCACGAATTTCAAATTTTTTGCTCTGGCAGTCGGCCTATTCTGAATATGATTTCGTGGACACGCTTTGGCCTGATTTTACACCGGAAATGTTCGAAGAAGCTTTGGAACGCTTTTCCAAACGCACCAGAAAATTTGGCAGTATTCCAGCATGATGGCGGGTGGGGCTTGGAGCGATCTTTTGCCTCGGCTTGGGACGGCAATCATTCTTGCATGTGTCGCAGCAGGAGTGCTGATCACGGGGGGCATGGTATTTGCCGCCTTTCTTTTGATCGCGGTTGCGTTAATGCACTGGGAGTTGGGGCAAATGCTTAATCCCATGTCGCGCCAATCTGGACGCTTCGCTGCAGCCTTTGCCGCAGGCACCTTTCTTTTTGCGATGATGACAGACTCATTGATTTGGTCGATGATTTTTATTTTCCTTGGTGCCTTCTGCCAGCTTTTGTTTTTCCACAAGCTCAAGCGTTCGGGATTTGCGTTTTCTTTGGCCATATTTCTGACCGGCTTTACCCTTGTGAGCTTGCGGGAAAGTTTTGGGCTCTCCGGTGTCCTCTGGCTTCTGGCGGTGGTGATTTTGACCGATATTGGTGGTTATTTTGGTGGGCGTTTGATTGGAGGTCCGAAGTTAATTGCCCGCTTCAGCCCTAAAAAAACTTGGTCTGGTGCCGCGACAGGCTGGGGTTTTTCCGTCTTATTGACAGTGTATCTTGCCGAAACGGTTCTGCCAGAAGTTTCCTTGACCATTGCAATTGTATTTACGATCATATTGTCTATGACATCGCAAGTTGGTGACATATGTGAAAGTGCGCTGAAACGCGCCTGTGGTGTAAAGGACAGCTCGCAACTGCTGCCCGGGCATGGCGGCTTGATGGACCGGTTTGACGGGACGGTAGGAGCCACGCTTGCCTTTGCGGCTTTGTCGCCGTTTTTGGGTGCTTTATGAAACGCCTTAGCGTTTTTGGAGCGACTGGGTCGATCGGGCAAAACACGTTGGATTTGGTCCGGCGAGATCGTGCAAATTATCATATTGTTGCATTGACAGGCAGTCGAAATCTTGACTGTTTGGTTCGCGATGCTTTGGAGTTTCGTCCTGATTGTGTTGTTGTCGCTGAGGACAGTCAGTATTTAGCGCTGAAAGATCGCCTTCGCGGGTGTCAAATTGACGTCCTTGGCGGAACCTCAGGTTTGCTTGATGCTGCAGACCGCCCAGTGGATTTAGCCATGTCTGCGATTGTCGGTGCTGCGGGTCTTGAACCCGGATTGCGCGCCATGGCAGCGGGGGCAGACCTAGCTCTGGCAAATAAAGAAAGTATGGTTGCAGCTGGCGCCTTGGTCAAAAAAACTGCTTTAGACAACGGCATTAGCCTGATCCCCGTCGACAGTGAACATTCGGCTGTATTTCAAGCGCTTATTGGGGAAGCGCGCGACGCAGTGGAGCGCGTGATTTTAACCGCGTCAGGCGGTGCATTTCTTGATTGGAGCCTTGAAGATATTGCGAAAGCGACCCCCGAACAGGCGGCAACTCATCCCAACTGGGACATGGGGCAGAGGATCACAATAGACAGCGCCTCTTTGTTTAATAAGTCTCTGGAAGTTATTGAAGCCAAAGAGTTATTCGATTTGAAGCCAGATCAAATAGAGGTCTTGATCCATCCTCAATCAATGATCCACGCGCTTGTCGGGTTTCAAGACGGCGCCCTGATGGCACATATAGGACCTGCTGATATGCGCCACGCGATTGGTTTTGCGCTGCATTACCCAAATAGGAAATATTTACCCGTTGACCGTCTGGATTTAACGCAGATTGGACAGTTTGATTTTCAGAAGCCTGATTTTGACAAATATCCTGCTTTGCGCCTCGCTTTTAGGGTTCTTGAAATAGGGCATCTTTCAGGTGCAGTGTATAATGCAGCCAAAGAAATCGCTTTGGATGCATTTATTGATCGCAAAATTGGGTTTCTTGACATGGCGCGGGTTGTTGAGGCTGTGCTTGAGCGAAATTTTGCGTCATCTGTCGCACATATCGACCAGCATAGCCTTGAAAATGTGCTTATGATGGACCAAATGGGTCGGGCACATGCAAAGGAAGCGATAACAAAATTATAAGCCCAAAATAGGAAAAGATTTGGATTTTACATCTTTCATACCTGCCTTTGGCGGGGTCAGCTTTACAGTTCTGGCTTTTGTTGTGAGCTTGTCCATTATCGTTTTTGTTCATGAATTTGGACATTACATTGTGGGACGTTGGTCCGGAATCCACGCAGAGGTATTTTCGGTTGGATTGGGGCCGGTTTTGGTATCTTTAACGGACCGGCGCGGTACGCGTTGGCAACTCGCGCTCATCCCCTTTGGGGGCTACGTCAAGTTTTTGGGCGACAAAGATGCGGCGAGTTCTGCGGACGTATCTGCGCTTGGGACAATGCGGTCTGATGATCTGCGCAGAACAATGCACGGAGCGCCACTTTGGGCACGCGCTGCTACGGTTGCTGCAGGTCCCGTTTTTAATTTTATTCTGGCGGCTGTAATATTTGCGCTGATCGCTTTATGGCAAGGGCAGGCACGTGACCCGCTGACCATAGGAGAACTCTATCCCTTACCTTTTGAGCACGGACTTGAAAACGGCGATATCTTGTTGGAAATCAATGATATTGCCGTTCCTTCTATCGATGACGGCAGTGCTTTTTCCACATTTTGGCAGGGTCTTGGGAATGGCGATACCTATTCTTACACAGTGAAACGAGGGGATCGTATCATAGAAACCGTCGGACCGAACCTGAGCCTAGCGCGCGTGTCGCAAGTGGTGCCCCGATCTGCCTCTGCACAGGCCCGTCTAAGTGAAGGGGATGTGATAATAGCGGTCAACGAAACGCCGGTGATCCGTTTTTCAGACTTGAAAACGGCCGTGGAGGGCTCCAACGGTGCTACGCTTGATTTAACTGTCTGGAGAAGCGGTGAGATCATATCTATTCCTCTCACACCGAAACGTGTTGACGAGCCGATGAAAGAAGGGGGATTTCGCACAGTCTGGCGCATTGGTCTGGTGGGCGGGGAATTCTTCTTTGAACCACAGCTGACAACCATAGACCTTTTTCCGGCGCTTCGATTTGGGGTAATGCAAACCTGGCAAATTATGCGTGGCTCTGTCGAAGGATTGTATCATGTTATTGTGGGTTCCATAAGCACGTGCAATTTATCAGGTCCGATTGGAATTGCCGAAACGTCAGGTGATATGGCGCGACAAGGAGGGCAGAGCTTTATTTGGTTTATCGCTCTGATGTCCGCCGCAATCGGTATGGTCAATCTATTCCCGATCCCGATTTTGGACGGGGGTCATTTGGTTTTTTACGCCTATGAGGCTGTGGTAGGTCGTCCCCCCGCAGCCGAGTTTTTGAATATATTGATGATGGCTGGTTTGACAATTGTGCTCTCATTTATGGCCTTTGCAATCATAAACGACTATCTTTGCTGATCCAAAGGCATTTGTCTTTTTTATGAGGAGTGTTTTCAAAGACACAGGCGCTTATCAGCTGATAATTAAGCCTTTGTAGTTTTGACAAATTGTCGCTTAATAGGTTAGTGAAAAATAAAACTACAAAGCATAGGAATGCATGATGGCATATAGGGGGCAGTTCGGGTTGGTCCGTTTGCAAAAAACAGTGGGGCGCCTGATACCGCAGGT
>Ga0075480_10000383_pt1 | contig 25781 bp, 30 predicted proteins | sample DEB08_DNA_7_FD_81590 | JGI IMG/M metagenome (GOLD analysis project Ga0075480, IMG submission 81590) | Aqueous microbial communities from the Delaware River and Bay under freshwater to marine salinity gradient to study organic matter... | ecosystem: Environmental > Aquatic > Marine > Coastal ... | reverse complement strand
TGATATATTTTAACTTTTTAATTAAGTTCTAAGGGTAGAGAACTAGTCACATTAGCTCAGTTGGTAGAGCGCTTGACTTTTAATCAAGTGGTCGGGGGTTCGAGTCCCCCATGTGACAAAGACCTACGGTATGGTAGGTAATCTGCTAGTGAAGGCGGTGTGGATCCCGCTGTCTCAAATTATTCACCTATAGCAACCTTACTAAATGATAACACGAAACTGAATACTTCGGTATTTGGTATGCCTCCTGTGTGAAGGATGGTAGCTTTGAACACATGGTCCTTTCTTGGGACGCCTTGAGTGGGTTATGTGGGAAGAGTTGCTTGATCTTACATTGGTGGGGAGATGCTCCGAGGCGGGTGTCAGTGTAATCGGGCGGTAAGGGAATGTATGGTGTCCCCTGTGTGGAGATGTCCTCCGAAAGGCGGATGGCGGGTTCGAGTCCCGTCACTAGCGTTAAAGTCCTATGGTATGATAGGCATTGTCGTAGCAATGACTTAGTGGTCTAGTTGTGTTCCTCGGGGGGCACTCTGAAGCATTTATTGATAGTCTCTTAAGTTGACTTTAGTTGATATCTGGTGCTCGCGAGCCAGCTCTGTTAACAAAGAGTCTTCTATGGGGGCTCCGATGGGTGTGGAAGTTGGGAGTTCAATTCTCCTCTACGACTTTCAGTCACGGTAGCTCAGTTGGTCAGAGCGCTCGGCTTTTAACCGAGTGGTCGGGGGTTCAAGTCCCCCTCGTGACAAAGACTTATCAGTCTATAAATGATAATTTAGTTCCATTAAGTCTCAGTTGGTAGAGCTGTGTGGGGTGCGCCCTATGCGGACGTGGGTTCGAGTCCTACATGGAACACGCGATTTCCCAAGCATTTGACCGGTATTTTGCCCCCTGTTCTTTTAAAACAATTTCCCGGCATGCACTACGTCATCGCAACCGTCACATTAGCTCAGTTGGTAGAGCGCTTGACTTTTAATCAAGTGGTCGGGGGTTCGAGTCCCTCATGTGACAAATTTTTTTTACAAATAATAAACGACAAATTTTTTTATAATGTTCATAAATTTGATAAATGAATAATAAATAAATAATTGCGCCAAGTGAATGGGGTGACCCGCCGTCGGACACGGATAGGAGTAGTTGTGTCACGGTAAATGTGAAAGGGTATTTAACACCAGACCCCCTCTTGGTGGGCGCTGAATTGGGGTTAGCAACCTGATGTGGGACAGTTAGCTTAGTCCTGAGCGAGTGATATGACCCAAATATGTTCCGATGTTCTGGGGGTGCAGATTGCGAATGAACATAACTCGTGGTTCAAGAATTAAACCAGGGAATGAACTCTGGAGCTAAGGTTTGCTCGTCGTAAACTGAATCGCAGGCGTTTTCTTGAATACTACATCACAATTTTTTTTACTTAAATTTTATATGATTATATTTTAATAATGAATAAATTAGAAGAACTAATTGATATCTCAATTAGAATTGGGAACAGTTTTAACTGGAAAAAAATTACTCCTGGTAGAACTTTTAATTTCAGAGTCTACAGAGGAGATAGTATCGGTTCATTAAAAAATCTTTTTATAGAATGTTTTGATGAATCCATACAAAAAGAATTAAAAAATTATAATATTTACAATAATAAAATTATTCCACTCCATGATGATAATATAGTGAATGACGCATTTACAGACCCCGATAGTTGTAATTTAGATATCATAGATCGAAATGAATATCTTTTTTATGCTTTAACTATTTAGTAATCATCTACTAGCTGTGTTCTCGGATTATCTTCTTGTTCTATATTAGTATAATTTTCCACCCTCATCCAAGTCCCTTGCCCTATCCTTTGCCATCCATCCCTTACTGTATTATCTACTATGTTTCTATTTGTAGATATATTACGATCTATATCATTAATAATATTATCTACTCTGATAATATTCTCGTTAAGAGTATTAATAATATCTTCTCTCTCATTGTTAAGATTCCTATTATCTCCTACTATATCATAGTAGTAATCTGTTTCATAAAGGTTCCTGCGAATATTATGGGTTTCTCCCCCACGCCTTTCCGATTCACTATTCAGAGCCATCAGTTCATCCATCATCTTCAAGTAAGTGCCATCGGGGATACGTTCCTTGATTTCCTCTATAAGTTCCATAATATTCATAGCAGTTGTTTTTTTTGATTCATATTCTATCTTGGAAAGTCGCTGATATTCTTCGAGTGCCTTCATTTTCTTCGTCATAAGATTCTTTTTCTCGCTCTTACGACGCTTCGCATGTCGCTTCTCCATCACCTCCCTATGAGTCGGACCAGAGAGCTTCTTCTTTGCGAGAGTGCGATGAAAAGACGAAGTAGATGGCATATTGTTTGATTTCTCAGTTTATTTTTTAATGGATGAGTTGATTCACTAAAATCAAATTTTTTTTTATGATTATATATCCTAATGAATTAAAATAATTCATACTATTATATATGGAAGAGAAAATATATGAACTTTGTGAAATTGAATCAATAATATATTTAGATTATTACAATGGCAAGTATTCATATGATTCATTTGAAGGACTACTAGGGGAAAATCAACCGAAAATCATAAATTTAGTTTATAACTTATTAGATGAAGGATATGAAGAAAAAGATATAATATCCGGTATTAAAAGACAAGGTGGATTTTATAAAAAATCACCTGAATGGTTTGGTGAAGATGATGGTACTAGTAATTATCCTTCGGGTTATTATGAGACGAATAAAAATAAAAAATATCCATTTTACGAAAAGTGTGGAAATACACTATCACTCGTTAAAAAATTTTTTAAAGCAAGGAAGTCGGTTAAAGTAGAACTATCTTTGAGAGATAAATTACACGAAGAAGGTGTTCGAGAATTAATTGTATCTCATATAGATGCTTCAAAGAATAAAAAATCAAAGAGTAAGAAGAATAAAAAATCTAAAAGGAAACGAGGTAGAAAATCTAAAGGGCAATCTAAACGTAGGAGGTCAAAGAATAGATAATCTAGTGTCTCTGGTTGCAAGAACTTCCTCCCGGTTGCTTCAGGCTACCCTTACGCCTGATATTTTGATTATTCTTGTATACACGATTAGAGTGTTTGGATGTCATCTGCTTCTGTTGCTTAACGTGAGGCATCTGCTTGAATTCACTAATATCAACAGAGTAGCAATAGTAGAGACCGTAAACCATTTTGAAGTGAAGAGTTCTTTTTTTATTTATTCTTTTATGTGTTAGAGAAGTATTTTATTTATTTAAAAAATAATTTTATAAATCAAATTTTGGATGAATAGTTTAAATTTATGAACAATTCATTAAAATCATCATAAATTCCTAAGAAATATTCTATATACTTTTTCTTTCTTGATAATATTTTTATGACTTCTTTTTTCAGGATATTTTTTCAGATAATATTTAAGATCTCTACTTGTAAAAAAAAGTTTATTATAATGACCATGGTGAAAATCTTGGATAGAGATAAAAATATACTTATTAAAATAATTTTTAAGATTCGTTAAATTATCCTTTTTCTTGATGACTTTTAAATAAGATTGATAACTATTCATTTGATTTAGTCTGTTAAGATAATCATGATATAATTCTATGTTTATTTCACTCATATTATTAAATAGTGTATGGTTGATTCTTTAAATTAATATAATAATCTCAGTTTAGATTACTCTGTTTTAAAGTTAACAGGGATAATACCTTCTGCCATATTACCATTATCATAAAATCCTAATCTCAGTAATGATGATCTTTTCGCCCAATAACTTCCTTTGCCTCGTTTTAATCCATCAAATAATAATAATTTATCACCTGATTGATAACCATTTTGTATATGATTCTTATCAATTGTTAATTTAAATTCATTAATAGGTATTCTTGATACTAAATCAACTTGAGTTACTAATCCGATGTAAATATATTCATTCCCTCTATGTTTTTCTAGATAAAGAGTATTCATGGGTATTATATACTTATCTTTTCTACCTTTTGTTTGACCTTTATAATATACTGTATTTTCATTTACAATTTTATCATTATATTTAGTTCTTGTTCCTTTATTATATACATTATTGTAAATAACACACTCAATTTTAACATTATAATGATTATGATATTTGCTCACAAATGTCTCAAAATCTGTTGTAATTACCATTTTTAAATAAATTTCTAAAGAATAAATATCAAATTTATAGTGAATACTATTCATTAAAAATCGGTGAGAATTTAAAATATAAAAAAAAATAATTTAAAATATGATTATAGATATTAATCTTCAATGGATTTTGATTGTGCGTTTTGTTTCAAGTTTAAAGAAATATCTATCGCGCTCCTGAAATGTTTCTGAAACGTGTACTATTCTTATTTCTTTTCTATACTGTGTATCTAATATGTAGTAAACATCAACATTTTTCCCAACAAACTTGTTTATAAAATTAATTGTTTTATCTGTCTTTTTGAAATTTTTGGGAAACTCAAATTTTGTATCATCATCATCGTATTGAACTACATTGGCAGAATATAATGAATTAGAAGGTTCCTTTATTGAACCACCTAATCCCCCATGCCCATAACCATTTTTGTTTTTATGTTGATTTTTTAGTGAATAGAATAAATCATTCATTTTATCAACTATTCAGTATTTTAATCTAACTAAAAAATGTTAAAATCAAATTTAAAAAGATATATATTAATACAAAGAATACCCTTTAATGTGTCTTTGGGCATAGCATTCAGTAGATAAATGACCAGGTCTACCACATCTATAACATATAATATCTTCATCATCTGATTCAGATGATTCATATAATTCTTCTTGTAGCATCTGGCTTTGTTTATAATAATTTCTGTATTTATTTTTACCTCTTCGTTTAGTACAATGAACATTTTCATGGAATGCGCATCCCTTTTCTGTATCAAACTCTTTTCCACAAAATTCGCATTCCCAAGATAATATTTCTTCTTCGTCAATTATTTTTTTACCATTAATGTCTATTTTCGCGAAACAAGTCTTTTCTGAATGACCAAATCTCCCACATCTTTCACAAGTATTCTTAGTAGGTTTTGATTTATTCTTTTTTATTTTACAATCTTTTGCGAAATGATCTGTAGACCCACATTGATAACATTTATCATTTTCTCCATCTAATAAATTTTGTATGAATTGTTTTTCTTCATCAGATAATATTACTTTACACCAAGGACCTCCTCTAACATTATCTATACCATATTTACTCATATATTCTTGTGTTATTCTTTGTTCATCATGATCATTCATATCAGGGATTACCTGATATATAGAAATGGGTTTATATTTCTTTGTCCATGCTGAACCGGAACTATCAAAATGATCTTGTAATCTAAAATTAGGCGAATCGGTTTTCCCAATGTAATATTTCCCAGATTGTAGTTTCAATGAATAAATAAAAACCATCTTTTGTTTTTAAAAGAATAAAAAATAATTGGATATCAAATTTTGGATGAATAGTATTCATTAAAAATCGGTGAAAATACAAAGATAAAAAATAATTAGTAAAATTTAATATTAAATGTAATAATTATTCAAATGAAAATTTAAAATCATCTTCTTGACAAGGTCCTTCTTCTACAACATTTAAGAGATTATCTATATCATCTTCATTTTCAAAATATGATTCATCTTTTGAAACATCATAACTATACATTTCTTCTTCATCAAGATATATATCGCACATTCCAGTACCAGATTTAATTTTCTGACCCATCATAATATTACTAGATACACCTTTAAGATTATCTCTTTCAGAAAATATCCCTGCTTTGATTAATTGATCGGTAGTATCTTCAAACGAACACTTAGCAAGGGGCCCGACATCACCTCTTTTAATACCCTGCCTGTTAATACTTGTTAAAGAACCTTTACTTGTCATTACATCGCATAGTAATTCAATATGTCTAATGTTGATATATTCGCCAGCGTGATCAACAACGCTTACTAATTCGTCAATCAATACTTGTCTGCCAGCCTCAATACCCAATACATTAAATATTTCAATAATATCATTAGAATGAGTATTTATATAATCTACATATGGTGAGTTCATTATATTTACAAGGTTAACACCATCCGAAACTAAATATTTCTTTTTTATATTTTGTAATGAATATGAAGATTTATTATGTAACTCGCTTTTTTCATCGTTTATTTTTGAGATACTTTCTTCACTAATAATAATATCTGTAATATCTTTGATACCTTTAATAGAGATATTATTAATAATATCTTCATTGATACTTTTAATGATTGATAAGATATCACTTTGATCCTGTATTCCATTTATAATTTCATCAGGGTCTGTATCACAATTAATAGAAATTCTACCAATTAAGTCTTTACTGTTGTCATCTGTATAAATGAAATTAATTCTTTCCGAATCATAGTCTAATAATTTCATATAAATATCTTCCATAATAATCCCACATTCTAACATTTTTTCTTTATTAAATACTAGACGAATAATCCATGGATATTTGTTTGTATCATCGTTTTCTAAATCTTGAAATTCTTTATAAATATCTAATAGTTCTCTATCTTCCTGTATAACAGTTTCGTATTTATAATTTCCGGGATCATAGTAAATACTACTTGATATTAAGATATCTTTCATGGTGATATATTCTAATTTATTTTTAACATAAGATAATTTATTATTATCTGATGAGTATTCTGAATAAATAGCTATAGTTGTACTTGGTGATTTAATGTTTTTACTAACATGTAATAATTCAGTTAAACGAGGAATACCTCTTGTAACATTAGATTTAGCACTAACTCCTGCAAAATGAAATGTATTTAGAGTCATTTGAGTGGCTGGTTCACCAATACTCTGTGCAGCAACAACACCAACCATTTCACCGGGCGAAATCTTTGATTTATAAAATTTTTCTTTGATAGTATTACAAATAAGTTTATATTCATTTCTTTTTATTTTATATTTATCTATTAATACTTTAGGACTTAAATGAATATCTATTAAGATTTCTATAATTTTATTATTTTTAAAGTTCTCGGTAATAAACAGTGTTTTTGATAAACGTTTATTTCCATTATAAATATCCATAGGTAAAATATTACTTTTACCAGTTTTACTTGTAAGATTATCGACAATTCTTTCAATATGAACAGGATAATTTATATTATTCTGAACATTACCGTTATATAAATTACATACTAAATATTCCCTATGTTCTAATAATTCATAAAATATACTATCAAGTGTATCTCTATTCATGTCTTTACATTTATCGGAAATAGTTTTATTATAATATTTAGACCAATTTGTTTTACTATCAAAATAATATTTATCCATTAATTTTTCAGGTGATAGTTTAGTAAGATATAATGATTGTGATTCAACATTTGTTCCATCCATACCATCGTTACCATATATAAATTGAACAATAGTTCCACTACTACTTCTCACGGAATAATCATAGCTCACGGTTAAATCTTCCATCGCTTTTACAAGTTTCCGTTGTACATAACCTGTTTGTGCTGTTTTAACAGCAGTATCAATTAAACCTTCTCTCCCACCCATAGCGTGAAAGAAGAACTCTTGAGGTGTTTGCCCTGAAATAAAAGAATTTTCTACGAATCCTCTTGCTTCAGATGAATCATCATATTTATAATAATGTGGTAATGTTCTCCCTTCAAACCCATAAGGAATACGTTTACCATCAACATTTTGCTGTCCTAAACATGCTATCATTTGTGCAATATTAGTTAATTTACCTTTGCTACCAGAATTAATCATATAAGTAGCTCTATTTTTAGGATCTAAATTAGATAAACCAATTTTACCAGTTTCATTAATAGTCTTATTTAAAATACTATTTACTTTACTTTCAAAATAGTCTCTGTTATTCTGACCAGGGATACCTTCGAAAATATTTAAATGAAAATCTTGCATAATTCCTTCTATTTGTGTTTTTCTTTGTGAAATAATTGTACTAATCTTTTCATTTGTATCTGTATCTGCTATCATATCGCTGATACCAATACTAAAACCCTCAACTAATAAGATATTACTTGTTATTTTTTGTAAATCATTAATAAAATCATTTGTCCTTTCGGGACCTAAATCATTATAAATAGTATGAATTAAACCATTTGATGTTTTACTAAATAATCCCTTATCAAATGTCCCTTGTTGAATTACACCTTTTACAATTTTTACATTATTTATCTTATCAGTATTTTCAGCAATTAGTTTTTTTAATGAATCATTATTATCACTTGATATATTATCATAACTACTATTTTTCATTTCTAAATTTATATGTTCAGGTAAGATATAAGATAAGATACATTTACCTGACCACGATTCAATTATTTTACCATCTTTTTCATAAACACTATCTGCTTTAGGATAATATCCATTAAATGTGGATAATTGTGAAATAATATTAATCATTTGTTTCTTATTATAAATACAACTATCTACACATTTATAATTTTCGGGTGTATTAGAAATATTGTATATATTTGTATTCGAATTATGTTTAATATTATTACCCGATTTAAATCTAATTATTTCTGATTGTGTTAATTTATATAATCCTAAAAGTGTATCTTGAACAACAGTAATAATAGGTTTATTTTCTCTCGGTGAAATAATCTGATAATTAACTGAAGCAATATTAATTAATTCAGACATTGATTGAACACTTTGTGGAACATGCATATTCATTTCATCACCATCAAAATCAGCATTATAAGGTGATGTAGCACTTACATTTAATCTAAATGTATCTCCTTTCATTACTTTAACTCTGTGACCCATCATACTCATCTTATGTAATGATGGTTGTCTGTTAAATAATACATAATCATTATCTACAATATGACGATTTACTTTATCACCGATTTCTAAAACAATATCATTTTTATTATTTTCATTGATTGTATATCTATTTCCATCGCGTTTAATTATACTCTTTGCCCCAGGCCATACATCTGGACCATTCTTAATATAAGATCTTAAATCTTCAATATTAAAAGTATTTACTATTTCCGGGAATGTTAAATTTAATGCGATTTTAATGGGAACACCTAATTGATCTAAATCAATATTAGGATCAGGTGTAATAACACTACGAGCTGAAAAATCTACTCGCTTACCCATAAGATTTGATCTTAAACGACCTTCTTTACCTTTTAGACGTTGTCTAATTGCTTTAATAGGTCTACCGCTACGATGAGTTGCTTGACTAATACCTTGTTGTTCATTATCAATAAAGGTAATAATATGATAAACAACCATATTATACCAATCATCTATGATTTCTTTACGAGCAAAACTATTTATTTTACTCTTAAGAGTATTATTATATTTTACAATTTCTGATAATTTATGTGTTAAATCATCGTCCATTCTCTGTGAATCACCTTGTTTTACTGTAGGTCTCATTGCTGGCGGGGGAACGGGAAATACTGAACAGATTAACCATTCAGGACGACACCATGTACTACTAAATCCTAATAAATTACAATCTTCATCTGATATTTTCTCAAATAGAGATTTTACATATTCAGCACTTAAATATGTTTCAGATACCGGAATGTTTAAATCTTTCCATACACTCTGAATACCATTAATACCATCTAGTTTATAACGAGTAGGTTGAATGCAACCACAACCATCATCATTTTCTTCACCACATCTACTAATATTTGACGATAGTTCATAAATATCGGACCAGCGCTTTTTATTGGATTTAGTTTTTAAATCTTTAATAATATTCGATTCTTTATTTATCTTTAATTTACCACATCTGAAACATACACATTTTAATACTTTTTGAGTAATATCTATAAAGTGATAATTAAATACAGGTCGTGCTAATTCAATATGACCAAAATGTCCTGGACATTGTAAATTATCTAACCCACAAGTATTACATACTTTACCCATATCTGTAGTTCCCATACGAATATCAAATAATCCCTTTACAACAGGAATATCTTTATCATAAGTTTCATGTTTTGTAACTTCAACAACAGATTGTTTTCTTATTTCATCAGGAGACATAATACTAAATTGTAAACCAGTAACATCTTTTGTGATTGGTTCCATTCTAGACATATTTGATACTTAATATATAATATTTATATTTTTAAATCAAATTTTTAAAAGTATTTTGGAAATATAAATAAATTTGATTTAAAATTAATTTTATCAATTAATCATAAAAAAAGATAATGAGTGAAAATTCACATCAAATGACTACTCGTAGTAAAGCAAAAAATGATATAAATGAAATGTATGAATCTCAAGATATAATAACTGATGATGATAGTAGTGTAGATGAAAATGGTAATCTCAAAGGATTCATTGATTATGATTGTGAGGATGATTTTGATCATAGAGAATTAGATAAACAACTAAACCGATTAAGAGGTGTAAAACCAAAACGCAAAAAGAAAAGAAATACTAAAAAAATGAAACAAAATGATAAAAAATTAAATGATGTCTTTATGACTTATCTTATTATGAAAGCAACTGAAAAAGCCAATTTAGAATTAAAAAAGAATCGTAGGAAAAAATCTAAAGTAAAAGTTGAAGTATCTGATGATGATAGTGAAAGTGTTGAACAGATAGTTTTAGATGAACCCTCTACACCTAAACAAAATCTAAACACAATTTTAACATTGGATTTTAATACAGATAGCGATGATACTTCTTTTAAGGGTTCAGATAGTAAATCAGATATTTCATTAGATAGTATTTCTGAAAATTCATCTGATGAAAATAATCCCGAATCCTCTACACCAAAAAAAGAAATCACTAAAAAAATAAAATCTTCTGAAGAATCAACAGATAAATTATCCAGCGAAGAATCTGATGAAGACTATTCGTTTGAATATGATGAACATGATGAAAAATATGAAGAATTAATTGATAAACAAATGTTAAAAAATTCAGAAGAAGCAAATATGGAATATTATCATTATCTTGAAAAGGAAAAGAAAGATGAAATATACAACTTAACAAAAGAAATTTATGAATACAATGGTAGTAATAAACCTTTACGTTTTAAAGTGATTGAGTCTCATATGGATATGAAAACAAAAGCAATTGCTTTAGAAAATATTGATAAAATGTCTGAAATGGATGTTTCTACTGGTGAACATAGCAAAATGGATCATTGGATAAATGGTCTTATGCGTATTCCATTTGGTAAATATAATAATATTTCTGTAAATCCAGAAAGTTCAACCCAAGAAAAAAGAGAATTTATTCAAAATACATATAAAACACTAGATAAATCTATATATGGTCATAAAGAAGCGAAAACTCATATTTTACAAGTTATCGGTAAATGGATTAAAAATCCCGATAGTGGTGGAAATGTATTAGCTATTCAGGGTCCTATGGGTAATGGTAAAACTACTCTTGTTAAAGAAGGTATTTCTAAAGTATTAAATAGACCTTTTCATTTTATTGCTCTTGGAGGAGCAAGTGATTCAGCTTATTTTGATGGTCATTGCTATACTTATGAAGGTTCTCATTGGGGTAGAATTGTTCAAATCTTACAAGAATCTAAATGTATGAATCCTGTTATCTATTTTGATGAATTAGATAAAATTAGTGATACAACTAAAGGAGATGAAATTACACACATGTTAACTCATCTGACCGATCCATCACAGAATAGTTTATTCCAAGATAATTATTTTCCTGGTGTAAATCTAGATTTATCAAAGGCTTTATTTATCTTTTCATACAATGATGAATCTAAAGTAAATAAAATTTTAAAAGATAGAATGTATGTTATTCACACAAAAGGGTTTAAGACAGAAGATAAAATTAAAATTTGTAATGAATACTTAATTCCCGATATATTTGAGACATTTGCGTTTAGTAAAGAAGAAATACTATTTTCAGATGATATTATTAAAACTATCGTTGAAAAATATACTCATGGTGAAGAAGGAGTTAGGAATTTAAAAAGATGTATTGAAACAATTGTATCTAAAATTAATATTCATATCCTATCCGATGGAGATAGTGGATTATCATTTCAATTAAAAGATATATCTCTACCTGTAAAATTAAATGAAGAACATATAGAAATATTATTAAAAACTGATACAAAAGAAGATAAACCTCCTTATGGTATGTATTTATAATTCTTTAGAATCTAGGCATTTATGTTTAAACTGAACAAAATAAAAATATTTTTTATCACCTGTTTTATATTTTAATAATTCATTGTAATTATCTTCTCTATCATATCCATTAGACCCACCATCTCTTCTTTCAAATAAAAGATGATTATTTAAATCACAAGATATGACTGTTATATGACCCATCCCTTCATATCTATAAGCTATATCAAATACTGAGCTTTGATTATTCTCACAATAATGTTTATAATTTTCTAAACATTTAGTTAAACTCATAAATGTATAATCACCTATATAAACTTCTACATCTGGATTACCTACAAGCGTATAAAATATTTTTATATGCCGATTTAATGATTCTGGTAATTCGGGTAAATCTTTATAATTCATAATATAATCATCATTTCCTCGTTTCATAAAAAAAGGTTCTATCGTGCTATCATAATTTTCATCAGATAGTTTTGAATCTTTTAATAATTCTTGTACGGATAAGAGCTGTTTTCTTTTTTCTGAAAGATGTTTTTCCATTTATTAAGTATTCATATCTTATCTTTAAAATAAAATATTTATATAATTATGAAATTGACAAAAGAAGAAAAAAAAGGCTGGGAATATCACACTAAGAAATATCTAAATTCCTCTACAACTGTATCTAAAAAAACTAAAAAATATAAAAGTAAAGATTCAAAATTGATACTTTTAGATTTAGATAAAAAGAGAAAAAAAATAGCAAATGAATTATTTCATAGTGCTTATTGTAAAAACATGACCGGTTCTAAAAATATCACTTCCGATTATGATTTAACATTATTTTTATCAACTGATAATATAGAAATATATAGAATATTTTTAGATACATTAAGGAAATTAAATATAAATTTAGCAGAAATATTTGATATGAATATTTATTTTTATGAATTATTGTGTAATAAAATTAATAAAATATATAGTGATACTTTTTATACATTAAAAATACCAAAATTAGAATGTAAATATAACCATTTATTTTTAAAAACAAATAAAGAAATATATGATATTCAATTAAAATTCTTACTATTAAAATATGTTGAAAATAGTTTTAATAATAAAGATATAAATTTTGATATAAAATCTGTCAAATTATTAAATAAATCACTTAGATATGAAATAAAAGAAAATGAATATTTTAACAGATATAAATTACAGTGTATGTATTCAGAAAAGTGTAATATACTTTTAAGAAAAATAAACGAAGATATAGAATATGATCATAATAAAGTATTAGAATTTGTACATTTTCAATTGTTAGCACGTTATTATGCAATTGAAGGATATTATACTATATCATCCTTAAATGTTGTAGTTTATGAATTAACTCTTGGAGCAAAATTAAAGTTAAATAAATATGATTATATATTAACTATCATTGAAAATTGGATGGACTTTTTTAATCATGTGGGGAATAAGTTGACCGATATAAGTTTGTTAAACTATTCAAAATATTTGTTTAGAATATATTATTCATGGAATAAATTGAAAAAAATAGGATTAAAAATTCCTAAATTTGTGAATCTTGAACAAAATCTTAGAATATCTACATTTTTAAAAAACAATAGGGGAAATATTGATGATATAAATAATTACAAAGATGAAATAAATAAACTTTATAATAAAGATATTAAGGAATTAAAACAAAAAATGTATCAACAAATAAATTATTTAATTGATAATTATTAAAATAATATTTTCTTTTTCATACAAATATCATTATGTTCTTCATCTTTATTTAATTCATAATAATCATAGATTTTTAATTTATTTACGATACTTTCTTGATTGTTATAATAATAAAATCTGAAAAAATAATGTAATATATCTTGAACTTTTTCCAAATGAGGATATTTTATACATAATTTACTACCTATATCAATCATACCCATCTTTGTAGAAATATTATTATTACTTTGCATAAGATAATAGATAAAATCACACATTAAATTATATTTATCTTTTGCTAAAGGTTTTTGGTGAATACTACACATACCATTATTTAATAAGACGGATCTTTTCTTACAACGTTTACCTGATTTTGTTTTACATTTACATCTCTCTAATTTTGTCCAACATTTTAAATTATCATATGAATTATCATATGGTTTTTCAATATTAATATTGAGTTCTCTACATAATGGACATTTTAGAAATATATTAAAATTATTATTATATACATATTTTTGATAACATACCGTATGAAATTCATGACCACAAGATAATATATATGTATCTTTATTTTCTAATGAATCTAAACAGATACTACAATCCATATTTATAACAATAAATTTACTAATTGTATCTTTAACTATTTTGCTGACTCTATCGTTTTTTGTTGATTAGTATTCACTTTCCCCATATGAGTTTTACAATATCCATATCCTAAAATGCAATTTTTATCACAAGAGTTCCCTTTATTTTTACCTCTAGTTAGAATATAACCACATTTTTGACTATATTCTTCTTTAAGAAGTTTCTTTTTATCATCGATTTCATTTCCGAAAATATTACAATGAATACCAGGTATTATTTTTTTTAAACCATTGACTAATGGTAAATATTCTGAATTTTTACGACAATATGGGCATTGATTACTTTTTTTATTATTAATTGTATAAGAAATATTATTAAAAGATTTCATTAAACATTCATAATGAAAAGTATGATTGCAAGCTAATGTATGTGAAAATTTATCATTAATAGATAAACCACAAATACCACAATCATCGCATTCACTCATTTATTAAATAATAATAATAATTCATTAAATTTTAAATATTATTTTCTCTTTCAACTATAATTTGTGGCGAACAGATATCAATTAAAGCGAATGTAGACGCCGATATTAATCCTACATAAACAGCGTGCTCTTTTAATACACCGCAAGTAGGTATTATCATCGTTGCCGTGCTGGTCACTAAAAACATTATGAAATATTTAATTAAATTTTTTAAATCAAACATATATATTTTAATTAAATATTTTATTTAAACATTTTTTAGTATATATTTTTATGAAACTCTTATCATTTGATGTTGGTATTAAAAATTTGGCTTTTTGTCAATTAGATACGAGTGATAAATCTATTCTTGATTGGGGTATTATTAATATTAGTATAGATTCTACTTGTGATCATGTTCATAAAGGTAAATGTTGTGATAAAACAGCAACTAAAATTATTAAATCTAGTGGTACAAAACTATGTAATAGTCATACAAAGTTAAAATCTTATAAGGATCTTAAAATGAATAATATCAAGAAAATTGATAATAGTATGTTTCATTTGGGTAAAAATATAGTTAAATTACTTGATGAGAAAAAACATTTTTTAGAATCTGAAGTGGTAATCATTGAAAATCAACCTGCTTTAAAAAATCCTACAATGAAAAGTATTCAAATGATATTATATAGTTATTTCTTAATGAAGAATTCTATTAAAGATATACAAATGATAAATGCTCGAAATAAATTAAAAGCTTATAAAGGTCCTAAAATACAGTGCGATATCAAAGAAACATATAAAAAGAATAAATATTTAGCTATTAAATATACCGATATTATGATAAGAGAAAATGATAAAATTGATGAAGTATATCATTCGTTATATGATACGTCTAAAAAGAAGGATGATTTATCTGATGCTTATTTACAAGGTATTTATTTTATAGATACGATTACATAATTAAATAAACACCGAGTGCCGCCATAGATATACCTAATAATGTTTTCATTTCAACTTTAGTTCCTCTTATGAAGTAAAGGGCTAAAATGAAAGCAATTACACTATTCATATTTACAATTGCTTTACTTTTACCCGGATTATCACAATCTTTAAGTGATAAGAATTGACACGGCGATATAATAATTGCAGAAACAGCAGTTACAATAAGATAAGGCCATAAATCTTCTGCATCAATAAATCGTATCTTTTCTCCTTCTACTTTTGATTTATATAGAGCAAACAAGATGATAAAAAATCCACAAAGAATATAATAATATAATAAATGTTCAATTGCAGAATATTTATTTGTAAATTTTTTAGTGAATATATCTCTCATCGCAATCAAAAATGCAGCGATTCCGGCATAAAATATCCAATTTTCCATATTAATAATTTCTGTAATATTTTTATTTTATATATTATAAGGAATGGTTAAAAGAGAAAACACTAGACGAAGAAAAAGAACTCGTAAAAGAAAGGTTTCTCAAAGTGGTGGATTTTGTGCACCTTGTTTAATGGGACCTTTGTTTACAGCAGCAGGTTTAGGAACTACTGGTTATATGATGTCTAGTAGTAGTAGCAGTAGTAATATAAATGGTAAAAAATCGGTTAAACGCAATGAAAAATATCAAATAACTAAAAATGGTAAAACTCATAAGCGATCATTTAAACAAATAAATAAACGAGTTTATGATGGTAAAAAAATGATTGAATATGATAATATTCAAGAGGCGAATAAAGCATACAATGGTTTAATAAAGAAATGTAAGGCGAAGGGGTTTCAAAAATGTTAAGTAGTATTATCAGGCGATTGACATAAATAATTTGCTTCATGATATACAAATTCCATTAAGCATTCATCCGCTTCTTCTAATGCTCTCCATACCCTTGTATAATTACCCCATTGCCATTTACCTATATTCGGTAATCTATCAAAAATATCTTTTTCAAATGGGTTTAAATCTGCACCATGATATGTTAATGGTATATTATCAAATTCATTTAATTTATGTTTGTCTATATCTCGGATATTATTACGAATCCAATCATAATATGAAATAAGACTTTCACCTGCTTCTTTAATGACTGCTTTATCAAAGGATAGACCATTCTCTACGTGTTTAACTATTCTTCCTCTAGAATGTTCATCTTTGTATTCTAAAAAATCTTTTTCCGATTGTGTTAAACGATTCATCAATGTCATTATAATATTTGTATGAATAAAATTTTTAAATATTTAAAATTTTGATGAATTAGTAATAATAAATGGATATTTCAGACGAAGAATATATAGAATACGGTGATGAAGAATATAAAAAATTTAAACATATTTTTGAAACAAAGACATATTTAATGTTATGTATAGAGGAACCATTAGATACAATCATAAGTGAAGATAAAGATATAGTCATTTATGATAATAGAAAAGATTATTATGAATATTCGGGATTACCAGAAAACATAAAAAATAAATATGTAAATTATTTACATATAAGATCAAATAATAAACCAATTACATTAAAGGATGTTTTAACAAGTATGATGAATGATAAATTTTATAGTATTCATAATAAACCGATGTATGAATATTTTAATCATATATTTTTAGAAAGTATTTATAAGAGTAAAAATTCTAATATGCAATATGAAATATTTTTAGGGAGTTAAAAATAGTAATCATCGGCCCCTACTCGGTTCCAATAGTTCTCACACATACCCCTTTCTTGTTTTAGTATGAGTCTCCCATAAATCTCTGCTTCGTCTGAAGCGAGCCAGATGAAGCCATATTCGTTATTAAATTTGGTATATTTTGGGAACATATGATCATTAAGAAATTCTTCTATTTTCTCTTTCCATTTATCATTAATTTTAGCTTCTTCTCTGTAAATCACGAGAGTTGTCGTATCTATATCATAAAGATCAATATTACCATTTGACCAACTCGTATCATTCTCTAATATTTCAAACTCTAATTCGCCATTTCTTAATCTACGAATAATATTTACAATATCTACACCTGTATTTTCAGGGTAGTCTTTTATTGCTGCTTTTATAGCGGGATAACCACCTATTTTGTGATATTTTTCTTGTTCTTCTCTCATATATTCTACTGATCTGAGAGGGGCCATCGCTCTTCTACAATCAAAATTATCACTATAATTTTCAACATAACTTTCAATACTATGAACATAAAGTGAACCTTCTAAGCATTCAAGGACACTTCCTCCACCATCACTACTATCTTCGGGTAGAAACCATAACATTTTAATATCTTGGAGGAGCTGAATGGGTGGATGCTTTTCTTTACGGAGAAGAGGGAACATTATCTCTTCAATGTCTTCTGGTAGAACGCGCCCAATCTTCAGTCGGAACAACTGTCTCAACAATGTCATAGTTACGAAGAATAAGTAATTCAGTATAAATTTTGTTAATGATAACAAATATCATGAAATCAAATTTTAATGATTTTGATGATTAAAATTAATCATTTAAGAAAAGATCATCTATGTGCTCAATGTTTGAACCTCTCTTACCTAATCCTGGACCATCTAAAACTAGAAGATCTTCTGCCACCTGTTGATAGGGACCTATATTATGAATTGATCCGAATCTTTTAACCTTTTCTAATACACTTATATCTTTTGATTTCCTTCTACCGTATCCAGTTAGATTATTTTCTTGAAAGAATAAGAAATATCTTCCTTCATGTATGTTTTTGTACCAATCAGCAACATATTGCTTCCTTTGGACATTACCGAGGATCCCCCCACTAATTATATTTTCATGTCTTTTCCAGCGTTCTATGTCGTGATAATTATTCCAAGAAGACCACACATCCCATAGTCCTTCTGAAGAGTGATATCTGCCTTTTTTAGGTCTGTCTTTGTCCGATTCTATTCTGTAACGACCATTGAATGGGTCATATTCATACTTTAATCTATCTATATATTCGGGATCCTGAAATATAATCATTCTATAAATTATATCTCTACGGACTTCGGGGCATCTCCATTGCCAAGTCAATTTAAATTCTTGGATAGCTTCATTCGGTCGGTGCCATTTTTTACTGTAAATTTTGTAGCGATCTAAGCTACAATACCAAACCCTTGTTTTTTCTTCTGAATAATCTTCATGTATCTTTTTCATCTTTACGACCATACCTTGCGCCAGATCCGATGGAATACCGAGTGTTAGAAAACAGAGGTAAATATTCACATCCCAAGATGTAAGGTAAGGCATGTCAGACTATCAGTCTTTCTTTGTTTTGTTGTAATGATAAAAAATTATCTTGAAATCAAATTTAATTATTATTTTGAGAAAAGATCATCTATGTGCTCTATCTTTTTCCCTGCTGATTCACCTAATCCTGGTCCATCAATACAACGAAGATCTTCTATTAATTGTTCGTAAGGCCCACTGTCAAAGATAGGGGTTCGTGGATATCTGTATCCATCTTCACAAGGACCACTTGGAACTCCTTTGTTTCTGTCTTGTACAATCTCATTTTCTCTGTAAAATAAGAAGAATCTTCCTGGATGTATTCCTTCATACCATTGGCTTGTGTTAACCCTTCTATCCCAACCCACATAGTAGTAAGAAGAGGCACCCGCTTCCCAAGTTTTCCATAGATTCTTTACATATTTATATCGGCGACAAACAGGTGGATTGTAAACTTTTAGTCTATGTTGGTGTCTTAGCTGGTCTGCTTCGTTACCAAATTTACACCATTCAACGACTTTAGCTTTTCTCTCTTCAATTGAACGTAATCTCCACTCTTGCTTGAATTCTATCGTTAAATTGCGTCGGTTCTGCCATATATTCTTCCTATACTCACTTTCCCATCCATTACAAACATCCAAACCATGAATAAACTTGAGCTTTCCACTTACTCTTACTATTGATGGGGAATTTGAGACCCAATAGCTAAAGGCTTCACTCAAAGAAAATTCTTCATGTGTCTTTTTTGTCCTTATCATCATCCTTTTCACAACGTCATCTGGGATACCCCAATAAACCAAGCACAGGAAAGTGTTCACATCCCAGGATGTAAGGTAAGGCATGTCAGACTATCAGTCTTTCTTTGTTTTTTTTAATGATAAAAAATATTATCATAAAATCAAATTTTAATGATTGTGAACAATTAAATGTTCTTATTCGCAATGGACAGCAAGACTAATCAGATATGTATAACCGTCTGGTAGTTGCATAAATGCTTCTTCGCCATCGCAATCAGCGCCTGTCTTTCGCCAGAATAATTCCAAGAATGGCTCTGTGTTTACTATACCGAAGGGCATCTGCGTGGTTTCTGAATCCATAGATATGACGATAACTCTTGGTCGCGGGTCTTCATCCTTAAGGGATTCTGGTGGTATCCCTTCGCCGTAAGCGGCGATAGCCAACTCTTCATCGGTCATTTTTGCCCAGTTGTTCTGGCAATCCATATTGTTATATTCGAAAGGGTCTACGCGAGTATCCTAAAGCTCTTGTTTGTATTGTAATGATAAAAAATATCTTGAAATCAAATTTTTAATGATTTTAATGGTTTTGATGGTTTTGATGAAGGATTAAATGTTCTTACTTAATGAATTCTTTTCAAATTTTTGATTTAAAAACTACAATCTTAATAATATATAAATGGATAACGAAGAAATACTCCGACGTATTAAAAAACACAATGTTTTTTTTGATTCATTAAAAGATCAAATCGAAGATAAAGAAATATTAAATGAAGCCCGAAGATATATGATATTAATATTTTCAGAACTATTAAAAAATAATATTAAAAAGAATATGAAATCTAAATTATAATTTAATTACATTCACTATTAATATGATTAATTATTGTAGGTAATTCTTGTAAACTATCAATTACATAATCCGGGTTTGCTCTCCATAGTTCTTCTCTTGAAATCTTTAGACGTTCAATATATTCTTCTTTAGACATATTTAACTCTTGTTTATAATCAGTCATTTTCATATTTGTTGACCATTTCGCTACACCGATAGTTAATGTCCCGGCATTTTTGCCTTCTTGAATACCAACAACTGTATCATCAATTTTGATTACTCTTCTGGGATCCGCGATACTTAAATGATTAATAATTTCTCTCATCATATGAGGATTCGGGCGACCAGGTTTACCGAGACAGGTCGATGATACATATTTATCAATATTTATATTATCATCTAGTAGTTTTTCTTTGATAGCATTCATAATGGGTCTACTAAATCCGGTCGTCACGCCGGTTGAAATATTATTATCTCCTAACCATTGAATACATGATTTAGTTTCTGGAATAATTTCAATATTTTTGATTCCCTCAGTCATTTGATATTTAATAAATTCATCAAAAACACTCATAGTGGATGATTGATTAGGATATTCACCATATAATTTAAACCAATTTCTAGATATTCGTTTATCTTTCATTATAAGATTTATATGATCATATTTATCTTTCCCCATATCTTGAAATATTAATTTATTTGGAATAATTATTCTTTTACGTTTGAAAGCATGTTTTAATGAAATAAACGGAGACAAGCTATATTTATCAACGATAGTACCTCCTAAATCAAAAACACAGAGACGAATACTCATATTTAAATTTATAACTAAATATTTATTTAAATAGATAAATATAATGGGAAATTGTTGTATAAAATCAAAAGATAAAAAAGATAATGAAGAACAACTAATAAGATATATGTTTTGCGACCAATGTCAGGAAACGTATCTTAGTAATTATGAATATAATAAGCATATTTATGAATGTAATCAGAGATATAAAATAGATAAATCAAGATAACCAATCATTTATTTTAACCATTCACTCATTACTATTCCCCTGTAATCATTAAATCTAGTTTTAAATTCAGGTATAAATTTTTGGAACCCATATTCATTCATTTTCTTTTCTATTAACTTAATCTTCATCTCTTTTTCAGATAAGATATCATTAATAACCGAATTTAAAATACTATCTGAAACATTCTTCTTCTGACACCATTCATTATGATTAAATATTCTATCTCGTTTGCCATATATATCACCTTCATCAATACTTAATAGCTCACCATCTTTATTTACTAAAATATTTCTCATATTATTATCAGAACTACGAAATAAACCATCAAATAATCTGATTTTTAAACACTCTTTTAGTATAGATTCATCTTTCAGAAACTCTTTATTTTTACCTAAATCTCCAATATTATCAAAATAGTCCATCATACAATAGATAGATTTTTCATCTGAAAATGATGTATTATTCACAAAAGTTTTAATCTTATGATTCTTTCTAACTAACTTTTTATCAACTACTACTCGTCGCATATTAATTGACCATAAATCAAATATACTTTTACATTCATCTATAAACATATAATCTTTACCATAATTCATACTTTCACCCATCTGTTTTAGTATATATCTTTGATTTTTATAAGTAATCTCTATGCAAGGAACTTTACCTCCACATACACCTTCTTCTAGAATCTTTACTTCTGAAAAGTCATTAAATGATAATTCTTCTAAACCTATAAAAGGATCCCATTTATTAATCTTTACTTTCTTCTTCGGATCACTTTTATGTTTCATTTCAATATAGTATCTTTTATACTCTTCACCCTTTTCACCTAATAAAGATAAATCTTCGTCTACAACAAGAGCACCTTCTTCCGCGAACTTACCTAATCCGAATCCTTTATTCACATGATAGTCATTTACTACATAATCATCCATCTCAATCTTAGTCATGTGCTTTCGGTATTCATCAAAATTTTCAGAATTATGTTTAGTATAATCTTTTACTGAATAATCTAAATAGTCTCGTTTCAAAGCTATGAAACCTAACCATATACCGAATGCTGGTCGCTCCTTCATTCCTCTCCGCATAAACATCTGTAAAGCAAAATCATATACACTTTCTAATTGTTTTGGCCACATATAATCCTTTAGTATCTCAAACCAAAGATAGACTCCTTCTCGCCTTCTATACCTTAAGCCACAATTATCACTAATCTTCATCATCTCATTAAAGATTAGAAAGATAGATTCATCAGAATTCTCTAATTTATAAATAAGATCCTCACCTAATTTTAATAATTCTTCAGAATCTCCTTCTCGTTTATATTTTAATACCTTATCTAGTTGTAAATCATTTGTTATATATTCTTTATATCTATACCAATTATTCACATAACTAGTAATACGATTTCTCTTACCTTTCATTACCAAGTCGCAGAAATCTAGTAAAAGATGTCTTTGATTTCTATCTTTATCATATTCATCTAAAATACGATTACCTTCACCTATAATATATACTTCTCCCAGTGATAAATCTTCCATAAGAAGAATCTTTAAACGATTAATGAGGTTTGTAATAAGACCAGCTCCTTTCGGATGGTCATGAAAAAGACTCATTTCTAATATAGACCAAGTAAATTTTTCAGCTTCACCTCTCCGAAAATATTTACAGATCCCAGATTTGAGTATATTTGCTGAGTATCCATGTTCGCTACAATTATTAAAACAGGTATGAACGATCATCTTAAATATTATATTTATTTAAGATATTAAGAATATTTAAATCAAATTTAAAATGAATTATGAAAATGAAATTTATCGGCACTTACAAATATTTCGTTCGTTGGCGCGCGCCCTATAGTCACAATCATATTCTCTCTGAAAAGTCTCGGGAGATACTTGATCAGGGTTGGGGATCCTGCATATCATATTTTCGTTTATTGCGAAAATTCTCGTATTACGACTTAAGCCCACGTTGCCTCGGTCGCAGGGATATCCTAAATCATCCATTATCGTATTAAATTCTTCCCCCGAAACTAAATCGGGTATCGTACATATGTCGTCTCCACACACATTTGTACAAGTCTGTCCTGGTTCACCTACAACCCACACGGCGGGAGGATCGGTTATAATACAATGAAAAGGACTTTCAGGATCATTATTACATCTTATTTGCCCCTCTATATGTATTTTATCATCTCTATCTTTATATCTTCTATAATAGTAAAGGGAATTTCGATAATTTTCTAATTCACCCGGAGGTATACCTATTTCTGAGGCACTTGTATTCATTGATTCTTTAAAATCTGTTATATTCAAAGGTGGCTCTGAATCATATGTAATATTAAAATTTAAACATTCGTGTGTTTGAGAATCACAAACAGGGAATAATCCTGAAACAGGATATTTCCTTCGTAAATCTGTATTCGTAGATGATAAATTACACCCTTGATTACTTACTACGGTACCAGCAAAATCAATAGGTATAGGTGACCCACCGGGTTCCGAAGAAAAGTTTGTGGTTTGTGCTACACCAGTAACACTAAAAGCACTTGGATTTAAATCACCCTCGATCATTTGATAAGGTGTTCTTGGACTTTGAGGCATTATAATTTCAGTTTCAGATGTTGAAGGATTTGTTCTATGTAATATTTGAATAATCTCTTTATCTGGATTACTTAAATCATCTGGAGTAGCCATATATTCATCTAAATCGTTTACCCTTGAATAACAAGCAGCTTCGCATCCTATAACACTATAGTTTGAACTAATACTGGTATCACATACTAATTTAATTGGATTACTGTCAGTCCCATCATACCATATGCCACCTGCTTCTGAACATGCAGAATCGCTATTTGCTCCATTTATAGTTCCGTTTTTATTAAAACAAGTATTCATTGCTGCAATATATCCAACATCACAAGATCCACCAATATCTCTTATCCCCATGGTACCATTAGAATCCGTTTCTGTTGGAGATACATATTGTGGTAAAGGTGATGTAAAACTATAACCGGTTTCACTGTCGGCCTTCTGGGTGCATTTAGCGGCACATCCAGATAAAGTATATTCTTGTCCTTCATTCTCACATACTTGGGCACTAATAGTTTGACCCGGTATAGGATAAGCTGAATCTGAGCAACTATCAGCCGTAATGTTAAATGATTCTTTATGGGTGTCTCTTTCTGCTTCACCGGGTGATAAATTATATAAATGTACATCCGGACTAGGTAAACAATTTCCACCAAGAGAACCAGTATGTGCTACTATACATGTATTTCCACCAGTGTTACAAGCCGTTTCAAAACTACTAACATTAATTGTCGCAAATCCTTCTTTCTTATCAAGGGATAAAAGGATACATAATAATAAAAAACCAAAAACTATTAATGAATTCTTATCCATAATAAATATATTATAAAAAATATAATTTACAATAAACAATTATCTTCAGTAGGGCAACAGAATTTGAACCGAATACCTGGGGAAGAAGCCCCACCATTTGTTATCATATCGGTTCTATTCTCTAAAACAAAAATTAATTCTTTTTTCATTGAATTTGTTATGGGTGTATTATCACTACTATGAAAGGCATCAGATTTTATACTTTCTAAATTAGTAATAATATAATCTTTAATTTCGTCACAACTAGAATTTAAATTTAATTCTGTAGAATAAGGCATCGTAAAATCTTCATTACTATGTTGATGAATACAAGTATCTCGGGGACAAATTGTAGAAGTTATAGTTTCTGGACTAGTTATTAATTTACATATGTCTAATTTATCATAAAAAAAACATATAATTTGATAAATAAAATTCATAATAGTATCTAAAATACTCATAATATATATTTAATAGATATCTTTTTCGGGATTAAAATATTTATACATCGCTTTAATATTATTTTTACATTGACAGAAATATGGATCTTGACCACAACGATGACAAGTATTATTTATCTTATTATGTTCGTTATCTGAATTTTCAACATTTTCAACCACAGATTTAGGTTTCTTCTCTTCTCTTTCTTTTT